>Ga0123342_1006806_pt1 | contig 15603 bp, 4 predicted proteins | sample Turbeawhitnodule_FD_89960 | JGI IMG/M metagenome (GOLD analysis project Ga0123342, IMG submission 89960) | Root nodule microbial communities of legume samples collected from Mexico - Turtle bean Mexico white nodule | ecosystem: Host-associated > Plants > Roots > Nodule | place: Mexico: Nepantla... | reverse complement strand
AATTTAGAAACTATTTAACAATAATAGAAAATAATATAAACTAATTTAGAAACCAAATTTCTTTTTAGTTTCTAAAATGGTTTCTAATTTAGTTACTATTGCAACTAATTATTTTGGTTTCTAGAAATTGATTTCTATTTCATGATTTTCTTGTAGTGAACCACTTAAGACTATTAATTTTTAAATTAGTATCTAATTAAGTTAATAACTAATTTTATCATTTTAAAAATAAAAAAATTAGTTTTTAAAAACACTTTTTTCTTTGACAATTCCAATTTAATTAAATGGTCCTTTTTTTTCTGCATGTGTCACTAAATGGTCCTTTGATTGACAATTCCAAAGATTAGTTTAATTAATGAAAACTATTTAACTAATGTGAAACAAAAAGAAAAAGAACAGATCAGCCGGCCATGGCACAGCTACACATGTAAAAAGAAGACAAACATATTACCTAAATCTAATCCAAACACAGCCATGAAGACAGATGTTCAAAACAGATTTTCAAATTTCTATAACACTATTTTTAATTATTTTTCATCATCAGTTAAAATGTATGATTTGATTCTTTCTTTAAAAGATTTTGTTCATAAGTTATAACTTTTAATATTTCTAGCTTTTACTTAATGTAAAATGTTGGAGTTTTTGTTTTTAAGATAACTTTAATTACCTTTGTTATCAATTATATATCTTTACTCCTTATTTATTTCTAATTTATTTAAACATGTATTACGGAAAAAGGAAAAGGAATAAAATAAACAATATCATAACTAAATTATTTTTTCATAACTAAAATTGGAGAGACAAAAAAAATGTACATAACTATAAGAAATTTTTGTTAGTTCTTATCTTCGTTTGAGTGAATTTGATTATGATACATCGATTTATTAGACAGAAATTTGTTAGAAAAATTAATTAATTACTATATTAATTAAATTAAATATTATTTTAAAGATTAACAAATTATTAGTATCTAAATTAATTTTTATTATTGATAAATAATATTTATATTGATATCTAATTAGTTAACAATGTTTTAATTACAAACTTTAAAATTTAAATAATTAATAGTTAATTAGATATTAATTTAAAAACTATTTATCAATAATAAAATTAATCAAGATACTAAAAAAATTAGTCTTTAAAATAATATTAGTTTCTAAAACTGGTTTTTGTTTAATAATATTTTTTAGTAAATATATAAATTTTTATTTCTTGCAACCATATTTTAAAATCTAGAAACTTAATCACGATATTATAATGAAATATTACTTTAGTGTTGGTGTTATAAAAACATGTTGTTGATATTAAAAAAATATTTTTCATTTTTGTCTTAATTTGATATCTTATCATCTTAGAGTAGCATGTTCCACTAAAACTTGTTTACAAGACCCAAGTGTTAAAGTAAGCCTCTTTGATGGGATATACTCTAAAATCAAGGATTTGAGGCTGAATTAAAAAAGTAGAATTAAGCTAAATTACAAATCTAAAACCATTAAAATTTTCTCACCTAAACTTACACTTTAAAGAATTAGAACAAGAGCAACATTCCTTGATAACTCCAACAAGGAGACAAAACTGTGACTTGGAGAATAAGGTGGGTTGGAATAAATTGGAATTGTTGGAATCAATAAAACGGCAACTAACTCATTTAAGTAGAAAACAAAGTTCCCACCCACCAACCTTCATACCACACACAGAGAGAAAAAGAGAAAGATAGAGTGAGTTACTGATATGTGTCCTTCTGGGTTTTCATCATCTTCCACTGCAGAAGAAGTTACTCAAGGGATTCATGGGGATGGTCTCACTGCAATTGTCACAGGTCACATATATCACTATTACTATGTTTTTCCATTTCCAACACACTCTTATGTATATGTATTCTCTCTTTTCACCACTTTCATTGCCAAATATCATTGCTTTTTTGGGTCCAAGGATTTGGTCCACACAACCATACATGCTTATCCTTTTCCTCATCACCATATCATACTATATATGCACACTGCACAAACCCAGTTTTGGTCTTGATATCATATACCTCCAATTATATATATAGGTTCATGTGAATCATTAGCTTAAGTCTATGTACTGTCATGCAAATTTAATCCCATACAAGTTTCATTTTGCAAAGTTAAACAGTTTTAACTCATACTTAATATATCATCTCATTCTTAAACCTGAAACAGTATATATAATAGTATCAGGAAACTCAGGTATTAATTTTTAACATTTTCTGCATGTAAGCAACTTACATTTGTAATAACTGACTCAGGTATACTAAATTTGCTTTAACAAATTGAATATACATTAGTAAATTGCTTCATTTAAAAAAAAACTAATGATTAATTAAATTTTTATAGAGACTAGAATTACCTGAAATTCAAAAGTTAATTTAAGATAATAATTTTATTATTTTACTATTATTATTATTATAATTATTATTAAGTTAGTCCGTCCTAAAATTGTGGAAATGCAATTCTAATTTGAGAAGATAAAATAATACCATAAAACGAGCCCAAACATCTAAACTGGAGTTTTTTTAAGTTTATTTTTTAAGTTAGCCTTTCTTTTTATTAAGTTTAATATATCAGTAAGGTCTGAAGTTTTTGATAAATTTTAATAAAATTCTTAAATTAAAAAAATCCTTGATCATTTTCAAATCAAGGGTCCAATTAACATTTTTATTTAAAGGACGTAATTTTTTTAAAATTATACATGTAGTGATATATTAAATATATTTTATTTATCATTTGCTTCTGCGCATTTTATTTTTCTCGAGTTGTTTTGGCGACAAGTCTATTTTCATTTTATTTTAAATTTTGTTTGATTTTTTATTTTATTTTTTAACATACATATTTTAGTTTTTTTATTTAGGTTTTTTCCCTTACGGATTGTAGTAAACGAAAATAAGTTTGATAACTCATCAAGAATCCATAGTCTAATTTACACATTAGAAGTGTTAACCTTTAAGTTCTTAAAAAAATATTAAACTGGTTATGCACACAATTTTCTTAGACTTCTAGTATAAAAAATAATTTTTTAATAATAATAACTATTTTTTATTATAGTAAAAAATGTGGATACAGTAATTCTGGAAATTTTGTATATTTAAATATGGTATGTGCTACTGCTACATAAATATTAATTGCATATTTATGTTGGTGGACATATATAACAGGAACAACACATGGTATTGGCATTGAGACTGCAAGAGTTCTTGCTTTGCGTGGTGTCCACGTGATTATGGCAGTGAGAAATGTGGTTGCTGCAAAAGCTGTCAAAGAGGCAATACTCAAAGAGATTCACACAGCCAAAGTTGATGTCAAGGAGTTAGATCTTAGTTCAATGGCATCTGTTAGAAAATTTGCATCAGAGTTCACTTCATCTGGTTTTCCGTTGAACATCTTGATGTAAGAAAACTACATGGTACATAGTTAATGTTTCAACATATATGTTCTTTTTAACAATGCTTCTAACCAGTTTTTATATATAATTAACATTTTTTTAAATGAAAATATTAGTTATTATAATTGCATAATTGGTTATGATTATGAAAATTTTGATACAAAATCTATTTAGGATAAAATATGTTTTTCATCCAAGTGCTTTGACGTGAAATTGTCTCCATAGTCCAAAATTTATTACAATGATTTCTTACTAGTTTTTTTTATGTGACAAACAAATTTTCAGTGTGGATTAAGATCTTAAAACATTTCATCCTAACTGATTGTTGACGTATATTATTATATACATTCCATACTGAAAGTTCATTTGTCACAAAAGAAACATTAATTATGACTCATTCCATTAATTTTCTTAGTATAAGTATCCAAGATGTCTAAAGTTTAGACTAAAACAAAATCAATTTCGCATTATAATATATGGACATAAAAACATATTTAACCATCTATTTATTATTATTGATTGAAATTTATACCTTAATTATGATTTGATCATTCAAAGAGTGTTCTTGTTGTATTTCTAGAAACAACGCAGGGATAACTGCAACCCCTTTCTCGCTGTCCAAAGACAACATCGAACTACAATTTGCCACAAATCACTTGGGTACGTACAAAAGAAATGTCTGATACTTCATATCACTGTAAAATATTTTTAGACACTACATCACCATTATATTCAAACTAAAAGAGGACCTTGATTCTTTTTCCACAGGTCATTTTCTTTTAACACATCTTTTATTGGATACTATGAAGAAAACTGCAAGTGTAAGCAAGAGACAAGGAAGAATTGTAAATGTCTCCTCTGATGGTCACCAATATACATATCCTGAAGGAATTCGTTTTATAAAATTAATGATGAATCAAGGTAAGATTTACCCTGAAGAAATATTACTTCAGAGATTAAATTTTATTACCATTGGAATTCATCTATAATATTTGTTAAACTTTTTTTATGAGTAAGAAAAATATATTCAAAAATGGGATAATTGGGCCTTTTAGAATTCATATTTACAAATATAAGAAGATATATTTATATTTCATTCCTAATCTACTTTTGATACAATTCATAACAATTGGGTTAACTTAGCTATATGTAACAGTTTCAATCTATCTAACAATACACTAAATTCCACCTTTAAACAGTGTTATTTTACACATCATTATATTTTTCAGGTTCCTCATAGTCTTAGTCTGTCTTGCATATGTCTGGATACCTTTGTTGTTGAACTTTTATTCATGTATAACTCCTTCACATAATTTATCCCTGATTCTTCTTCATCCTGAATTTTCAATTTGAAAATTATATATGTAAATCTTTATTAATCCTTTGTTATTCTTGTTGTCTTCCTTTAGCTTTCCTCATTATTATAATAACCCTTGTTGGTTGTTGTTTATGTTGTTTGGATTCCTACCTGAATTAATATAGCTTGACATTTCCACTTTCATTCTCACGTATGATCTTTGGTTTGTATAACACCAAAAAAATGTAGGTCTTTTTCCATTTGTATATGTTGTTTTTTCTTTTATCAGCAAGAAAAAATAAATAAATATGAACCATTTTAGGAATGACCCAACCCTTATACAAACCACAATAAGTCTTCACATCCCTTCTAAACAACCTAACCCTTTTAAACTTAGAACAACAAACAACCCAATCGAAGAAGTAAACCTTACAAAAGCTCACTTAATTGAAAACATACAAGTCACAGGATCAATGCACCACTCAGAGTAGGTAAAATGAACAGAATGTTATCCAAGATCAAGTCTTTAATTGTACCAAAGTGAACACTTCCGAAAGGTCGATGACTCCACCTTGAAAGATATGTTTATTCCTGATTCGTATATGCTACTATTATCTTGTCATTAAATTTATCCAAGATACTAGATTAAATTATCAATCTAAATATGAAGTAATGACATTTAATATGAACAAATCACATTGGAATACTTGTTTCTAATTCATACCCACACTTTCTTTTGGGCAATGGTGAAAACTTCTGCAACTACATTCCCATTTTGATAAATAATATAATTTCTTTTTGTTTCTACATAGTCTAGACAATTATTATTCATACCTCGTTACAAATTAAGTTTCCTAATTTATTAAACTACACTTCATTGAAGCTTTGGAAGTGATTTTTTACTTAGTGATGTACAATCGTGCTATTTCCTACTTAATTATAGCATTTGTTCCACACTTGGTAGACTATTTTTCATGTGAAAGGTATATGATTTATATTTTTGTCCAAAATCCACACATTTCACATGCTCCATTGCGTAGTGGATACTCCTTTTAATTAAATTGTCTTTGGTAGAGATTCTATTTAAAAATACCCTCCATGTAAAAACTTGTGTTGTTGGCAAAACTTTTATATTCTAGAATTCCTTAAACAGTTGTTCATCTTTTTCACCTATTGTATTCTACAGTTTTCTATAACCAGACTTGGTTGTGTAAATTGAAATTTCGTTATCCTTTCATACCCACCTATATTCCTCTCTCTTTGTTCAAAGTTTTCCCCATTAACTCTTGCGTTGATGTATTAACCTAAATCCTAATGTTTAACCTATATTTTTTACTACTCAAATCAATCTCTTCTCCACTCAAGACATCATTCCCACTTCTTATTTCTCCAATACTCAATTTCATTCAACGTTTTCTTTTTTAATAATGAATTTCAGTACATTCTTCGAAATCTATGTGTAAGTGGCTCTTGTCCCATCCATTTGTCCTCCAAAAACTTTATCTTTTCTTCCCCGCCTACATTCCACTTAATATTCTCCTTAAACATTCCTTTTCATTAATGGGTTAAAACTTTCTTGTCTGCTTTGTTTTGTTCTCCGTAAATCAATTGTTCCTTCAATTGTAGCAACATGATCTTGTGGCTTGTAGGCATTGTAATATGAGCATTTCCTATTTCACGAATCCAACTTTGGTACTCCCATCAATGATTTTTCGTCCTTGAAATTTCTCCTCCATTCACCACACTTGCATTTTCTAATCTCCTTTTATTGATATTTCTTCCTCTATTGTTTTGTGCAAAATTCTCCTATTGATTTTAATGTTCATTTTTCTGTTGGCCTCGCTTCTGATCAATAAACAAATTTGTATTCTTGCAAATTCTAGTAACTCCCACGATTTGGTACCTTCATAAGTTATTATTAGTGCCGCTACTAGTTTACTAAAATAATCATCATTCCATGATGACAATGATAGACCCTTCCATCTTACCCACACAATTTAGTTTCCTATCGTTTTCTCCTTTGACCAGTGAACAACTTATTCAAACATTGTTGAGAACTATTATAGATTCTCGTCAATTATATTTCTTATTTTCATGTCTTATTCCTTGTTAATAAGACCTAATTCTTAATAAAACTTGATTGTCCTCGAGATATCTTACCCTCCTAGAATTATGTTATCTTTTATCTGTACTAGATGCGCACTGATATGCATTATATCCACGTAGTTTTCCCTCATTCATTCTTGTGTTTCTTCTTGTACTTTTATCTACATTCCCATCCACCTTTCTCCACTGACTTTCTCTTTTTGAATTTTTTTTACAACTTGCGCTAAGTAAGTTATCATTCCTTTCTCCTCCATACTTCTTTGTTTCTCCCTCCCCTTCTTGATATCTTCTTCATCTTTGTGATTTAAGTTCTACCATTTTCCTCCTACCTTTTATTTCTTGGTATGCTTACATGTAGCTTTATGTTTCCTATTCCAAATGTTATCCAACCTTTTTTCTAGCACTATTGCATCCCTTACATTAAAGAACCGTACGAAACCAAGTCTTTTTCCTTTCCAAATAATTTTCCTTGATATGAATACCTCTTGAATCTTTCTCCATTGTTAAAATAGGGGGCCTCAATTTGCGTTGGGGAAGCAAGACAAAGGTCAGTAATGTGGGGGAGGGGGGTGGGGCCAACAACAATGTTCGTGCAGGTGGAGTAGTCCAGGGGCAGGCAACGTTATGTGCGTAGGGGGAAGGGGTGGGTACAGTCAGGGTTGCAAACGCTGATGAGGTGTTCAATTTTGTGGTTTGCGTGGAAAGGAAGAGTATTAAAACATCTAACACTTTAATGACAGTTAATAGAACAATCATTGACAACTTTTTAACAACAACTTGTAGACTAATTGTTCCAGTTTCTGAATCTTTCACCTTTGACGACGGTTTATGACATAATCGTCGCTAAACAATATCTACATATTTATCAACAATCGTATTTTTTTTATGTTTGAAATATCGTTATTTATAATTGTTTGAATATTTTATATTAGTGACATTTTGATTAATTTTGCTTCCTTGTATACAGTTTCCAGTTGTGGCGTGCTTATGGGCAATCAAAGCTTGCTAACATTTTACATGCCAAGGAACTTGCAAGACGTTTTAAAGTACGCTGACATTTATTGTTTTGTAAAATGATTAATATGGAGCATTGTTTTTAGCATAATGCTATTTTGTAGATGATTATATATGTTATTGATGACCATTAAGAGTTGGCTTGGCATTATTTCTAAAAATAATTTCTCTAAACTTTCGACTGATTACTAAGGAACATATTCTTGACTTGCATATGGTTCTTTTAATTGATTTTTGTGTTTTCACAAATGTTTTGATAGCTCGTATTTTTTATTCAAAATGTTCTTTTCTGTGCGACTATATATGTTTTCTGTTTTCTTATCTTTTTTTTATTGTTTACTCTGAACACAAAATTATATTATTTTTAGTTTAGAAGGTTTCAATGGCCAATCTGGCAGAAGCAGCTAAACTATGAACTGATAACTTTCTGGTTTCCTATTTTATGGTTTTGTATTGTTAGGTTGTTTGCATATATACGAAATGTGCATTGCATCAACTTTGTTCTTATATCTTACTATGAACTTATCATGAACTGACAGACTTTTTTTGCTGTATTATTTGTCTTCTGCACAGTGCTCTAATAATGCCTTCATGTTTCTATTTGAGAAGGAAATGTTGCTTATGACTTAACAGTTGAAACTAAACTTATCTCTGGAATAGAAGATTGATAACCAGAAATGTTGGTTTGATAATCAAAGGCCATTTTTTGTCCAAAATTTTAGTATTTCTCCTTCTTTCATGTTCCTTAAAATGCTCAAACTAAGCACTTTTGTGAACAAGAATCATAAGCTCCAAACACCTTATTGTTTACTTTGCTCACTGTATTCTCTTTCTTTTCATGCTCTTCTGTTTGTAAGTAAAGATTTCTGATTTTTCCTCATAAATTGTCCATGTTATATCTAATATTATAGTTATTACATCATGGTCAGGAAGATAGGGTAGATATTACAGCAAATTCTCTTCATCCAGGAGCTATTATAACCAATATTTATAAGCCAGAGATTAGTGGCGCTGTGCCAACAGGTAATTACCACATTGCTCCATTCATAGATGAATTTATGGTTTGCCTAGAAATCATGCAGATCCCGAATTTTGGGATACCAAATAAAGTATTTTTCATGAATCTTCACAGCAAAGTCACAATGTAATGAGATCCAGTTCCTCCTTCATAGTTTATGTTGAATAGCTAAGCCCTTTTGAATATTGAATTCGGACATGCTCAATAGCACCAAACTTTTAAGAATTAGATTGAAACATTTTCCCATGTTCACACTTGGAGGCATCCTTTATAATTTTTGGAATTAACTGCTACAAGCCTACAACAACTTATATGTTGATAAAATGATCTTGGTTGGGATTTCCCCTTGCAAATGATGGCAATTGCTGAGTTGTATGATGCTATGTTTTTGTCTGATTCGTGCAGATTTAATTAATATGCTTGGCAATTATGCGATGAAAAGTATTCAGCAGGTAATTCAAACCCACTTTGGCCTATTGAATAACGTAAAACTTAGGGAAAATTTTATTACTTATTCATCACTCAAGAATCCGAAAATTCATTATTTAAGTTAGGGTTGTAATCTTCCATTGTCTCCTTCTTGAATCTCATTTTAGGGAGCAGCAACAACATGCTATGTAGCGTTGCATCCACACGTGAAGGGAGTTAGTGGCGAGTACTTTTCAGATAATAATGTGGCTAAGGCAAGCTCACTGGCAAAAAACACTGATTTGGCTAAGAAACTCTGGGATTTCAGCATGAAAATAATTGATTAGAATACCCATGAAGCAGTGTGAATGCAGATATATAGTTTCTCTGTGACTTCAAAGAACTATTGTTGTGACATTTGTATTGGGCCTACATAATTAATATAGAATCCCATAAACAACTCATGAAAGATATTTTTTGTCATAGTAGATATACATTAGTTTATTTTTAGGATGTTTGTTACGTGATAAAGATGAGATAACCATAAAGGTAGTTACGTAGTACTAGTCAGAGTGATATAATTAGTTGTTTTTTAGGATGTTTGTTACGTACCGTGATAAAGATGAGATAACCATATATTAAGAAGATGATCATGATCACAATAACAACTATGAAGATGCCATCAATAATGATAATAATAAGAAAGTAGTTTAGTATTGAACCTCATGCACAAGTATCAGAACAAAGCCATTAAAAATTTAAATGAAAGATTATGTTTGACCAACTTTGACATTATTAACCTAACTCAATAAGCTGATATTATTAATTCTAATATTATTTAAGTATCTTTAAAATATTTCATATTTAAAAAATAAATAACTCTCATTAAACATTTAGATAGTAAAAACTACTTGGGGATGATTTTTCACCTTATAGAGTCCCCTGCTCAGATAAACCCCCAATCTATGAATTTCACCAAAAAAAAATTATCAGCATCAACAAATTTTATTTAATTTAACTCATGTTACAAGTTGGTGGGTTAAGCAGATTATTCACTTTAAATTATTTTCTTAAACCAAAAAATTAAAAGAAAAACATAAAATTTGTTTGGAGTGTTAACTAAGCCTAAGAAGAAAGTTAATAAGTGAATTGAGAGGATATTTAGTGAGGACGCACTTAAAGATTTATTTTGATGGAGTGTTGTTGTATTATACTATTTTAGGTCAGTTGGTGAGTGTAGTAATTAAGAGAGATAATTATTAAAATTTTACTAATTGTAAATTCTTTTAGTTTTTTTTTTTTTGCCAAATCTACTATATTCCAAGAAAATCAATAACTAAAAATTAATTTTAGAAAAAAAATTATTATATTAACTAAATTAGATAATATTTTAGATACTAAAAAAATTATTGGTATTTATGAATATAACGTAGTTGAAAGTTGTAATAGATCTTTATGTGTAGATGTACCGGAATTTTATTTAAGAGCTGGAAGTGAGTCTTATATTGTAATGTTGTTGTTTTTCAAGATAGCTAAAAGACTTTGTTTATTAAAGGGTCGAGATATCCTCCTATCATTTTTTTTATTCTTTGTTGATAAAAAAAAAAAAAAGTGGAAGCTAATTTAGAAATTATTTATTAATAATATAAACTATTTTAAATATCAATAATCTTTAAAATATTATCTATAATTAATATAGTAATTAATTTTTATTTTTAAAATTAATTTTTATTTATAATTTCATGTGAAACTAGTTACAGATCAATTAACTTTTTAGAGTGATGAATATTATAAACTACCGAATGAACCCAAATATTTTTATATGTTTTAATTATTCTAGTTTTAAGGTTGAATATCTCATATTCATATATAGAGTTAGCTTCTATGTTAGCTAGGTAGGTTAGAATTAAATGTTGAGGTTAAATGATAAACGAGTTTTATATTTATTTTATGTTTGAGTTATTAAGAATATAAATGTGATTATTATTACTAAATCAATTTGGGTGAATGGGATTTGAGGTAATCTTTAACACTCCTCTTTCTAATTTAGTATGGCTTGAAGGAAGAATGTCAATTAAGAGCTTAATTAAATGTTTGAATGGAGATTTTTTAAGAGTAATTTTTTTAAAAAAAAAAATCAAAATATTTTATGATAAATATGTTATTTGAAAGAAAATTTTAAAAGAAATTCAAATTTTAAAATTTATGAGAGTAATTTGATTACTTAAAATTAAGTTCAACTAAAAATAAAGAATTTAAAATTTGTAATGTTTTTTACTCTCTCAAATTCATATATCTTTTCTTTATATTATTTACTCAACTTTGGTCGTATTAACTAAAGTAAGGTTGAAGTGTTATTGACTCGACTTTAATGAATATATAAGATTACTATTTTAAGTTATAATTACCTAAGTTATTTTTTGGTCAACATAAATAATATTTTTAATTGATGTAAAACAATTTTTTAATTAACATCAATAAATATGATTTTCAGTGGATGTCATTTAGGGTTGTTTTCAACTAATGTTGATCATAATTTTTTTTTCTCAACTTGTGACAATTACTTAATTTATCATACCATCTTGACCTCTTATTTACATTTATGAAATAAACATGAATAATATAATAATTTCATTTAAGATTACAAAAAATCATTAAATAGAAATTAATTTTAAAGACAGAAAATAATTAGTTGATATATTAAATAAATTAGATACTATTTTAAAGACTAAAAAAATTATTAGTATATAAAGTAATTTCTATTATTGATAAATAGTTTCTAAATTTGTATTTAACTAGCTACCAAGATAAATTATTGGTAGCTAGTTAAATATTGAGCGCAGGGAGAAAATGTTGAGCGAACTTTGATGACAATCGTCCAGCCACACACAACAATAGAATAAGGAGGATGAAGAGCTAGAGTTTGTCTAGGGCTTATTTGCAAATATGAGCCTAATTGGGCCTTGTTTATCTTTGTAGGCCTAACCAAGAGGACAACTCTAGGATGAAGGAATGTACAAAGCATATCCAAGAAAACTTCCAAGTCATCAAAACATTAACTAGAATTTTGGTCAGAAGAACATAAGAAGACCGAGTTTCGGTTGACTTCAGAAGAGACTAGTCAACATTATTTTTGGGTCAAGCTTTGCCTTAAATAAATTGTATAAAATTGTTTAGAATTTTATGGGCCTTGTATTAGACCTTCTAGCATAAAATAGTTTATTCAAATATTTGGGCCATGTAGCATAGGTTTTTGGGCTTGTATTTGGGTCAATAATAAAATAGATTCAGTTAGGGTTAGAAGTAACTAGTTAGGGTTAGAATTGGGCTTCTTTGAGCCCAATGTAACCCTAGAATGTCTAGAGTATAATATAAGACAAAAATTAACTTGGCAAGGAGCACATGGATGTCCACATGATGGCTTAGGAGTGGAGAGGATTTAGAATGGAAGGTGTGAGGTACACATGAAAAGCATGAGTCCACATGGTACCTTCTCATTGGAGAGTTTATTTTTTAATTTTCAAATTTTGGCTCCAAAATGTGTAGCCCCTGACACTATAAATAAGTGGGCAGATTACTTGTAAAAAGGTTTGGACATATAGAGTGTTATGTTGTCAAACCACTTGCTTAAGCTCTCTCTAGGGTTGTCTTCCTCTTAGCCTTCCCTAGAACCTTTCCTAGTGAATTGTCCTAACCTTTCACTAGCCTTTTCCACCTTCTTCCATTTCAATTTCATAACTCCTATTGAGTTCAAGCAAGCTTCCGCAACTCACTTTCATTTCATCATCCATTAAAAGCTGAGAAACTACACAAGCATGGAGAATAATTCCATCATAACTTGGAGATTTAAATCTCCCCTAACCTTACATGTAAAATTTGTTTTACGCACAGGAAAGAAACGTTGAGCGAATTTGGGGTCTAGAGCACACCAAATCTGCATGTCCAAATTCGTTAAGCCCAGGAAAATTCTATTGAGTGGATTGGAGACCAAGAGCAAGTATTCCTCCTCTTAAAACCCAATTTTGTTATGTAAAAACCAATATTAAACTTTAAAATTCATACCAAAATCAATTTAAATTATCAATCACTCATTCAATTGTTTAAAACTTTCAATGCTTTTCATAAATTGACATCTATTGAAAAAGAATCTTAGCTCCCTTACCTAGCAAATTTGTCTCCAAAATGATTTTCAAGCCAGTAGTATGATTACTCCAAAGCCTAGGAATTCACTACAAGAAAATCATTAAATAAAAATTAATTTTAGAGACAAAAAAATTAGTTACTATACTAACTAAATTACAGACTAAAAAAATTATTGGTATCTAAAATAGTTTTTATTATTAATAAATAGTTTCTAAATTAGTATCTAATTATCTATCAAAGTTTTAGCTACTAACTTTAAAATATAAAGTAGTTGATAGTTAAAACCTTGAAAGTTAATTAAATATCTATTTTAAAACTAATTTATAAATTTTATTAATAACATAAATTACTTATATACTATAATTCTCTCAGTATTTAAATTAACATATAATTTAATGAATATAATAATTAATTATTTTTATTTTTAAAATTAATTTGTATTTAATTATTTTTTTAGTTATTCTGTTTAAAAATTTGATTCATTTAAATTAATCTATACTTTCTCCATTACTGTGAATACTATCAAAGACGATATTTGATAGAAAAGAAATGAGAACGAGATAAACTAAAGGAGACAGTGGGGAAAGAGCCTTATATATATTACAATATTATAAAATCTAAATACACATAAATTTATGCAGATACACGAATAGATATGGGTATCGTCCCGGGACTGATAGAAATCAGGTCAAATAGATCAATTCATTAGAGGATCTAGTGGGACCGATCGAGTTGGCCCAAAACACGACAAAATGGGCCTAAAACCCACTTCATGGCCTGATACGAATAATATCAAGAATAAGCAATCTCGCCACAACGTAATTAATGCATTTTTTATGCACAAAGCTCCGACCTTTTTAAACGTCATGATTTACTTGCACAATATCCTTTATTATATCACATAAATACTCTGCATAATATGTTCGATTATATCTCTTAAAACTAAAGGATACAATGGGGAAAGAGCCTAAAATATATTACAATATTATAAAATCTAAATACACATAAATTTATGTGGATACACGAATAGAGATGTGTATCGTCTCGGGACTGATAGGAATTGGGCCGAATAGATCAATCCATCAGGGGATCTAGTGGGACCGACCGAGCTGGCCCAAAACGCGACAGAATGGGCCTAAAGCCCCACTTCGTGGCCTAAAACGAATAATATCAAGAATAAGCAATATCGCCACAACGTAATTAATGCATTTTTTATGCCCTGACCTTTTTAAACGTCTTGATTTACTTACGCAATATCCCTTACTATATCACTTAAATACTCTACATAATATGCCCGATTATATCACTTAAATGTTTTGCGTGATATGCTCGATTATATCACTTAAATACTCTGATTTATTACAAATTTATACACATAATATTCAGATTTTATGAAAAAATACTGTAGTATGCCGCTTAAAACCTGAGAGAGACCAATGTCAAAGATCCAAGCTCATGAAGGCTTATAAATAAATGACCACTCACAGGGAGTATTTCAACTCAATATTAGCCCTATATTCACTATATACACATAATTTTATGCTTATACTGATTTAAGCGTCGGAATAATTTCTGCAAGAGGAGCCTCACTCGTTCCCTAAAGGTTGAATCACCAGAACTTGAAGGAATGGCACTAGGTGCTCACCCAGATTCCGACCGACTTCGAGCCAGCGAGAACATTTGACGCCCATCGTTGGGTCGAAAAAATTGTTCCCACAACCAGTCTCGACTACGAATATATTATGGAAACCAAAGCCATGAGGACCAAACAGACACCCACACCTGAGGGCGGAGAAGTTTTCACGCTGCAACAAGTGGTGGATACAATGGGAGCACTGCAGAGTGAAAATTGTTGAACCAAGTGGTGTTCATGTTTTGAAGAATCCAAATTCTTTGAAGGATGTTGAAGCCTCTACTATGCTTGATGTTGCTGTGCTGGTTTAAGCTTTGTTCTGGGGTAGTTTATATGTTGTAATCCATCCTGTGATTAAATCTAAAGCATTAGCATTCTCAATATTTGTGAAAGTAAAATGTTTTCAAACTAAGTTAAAACAACCGATTGTTTTGTCGAAACAACCGATTGTTTATACTAAGGTGTTTTGAGAAAAAGATTGAAAACTGTTTTGAATGGTTGAACTGTTAAAGTACCAAAACAACCGATTGATTCGAGGAAACAACCGATTGTTTGTTTTGGGACCATAACAGAAAAACTGTT
>Ga0123342_1006805_pt1 | contig 15603 bp, 9 predicted proteins | sample Turbeawhitnodule_FD_89960 | JGI IMG/M metagenome (GOLD analysis project Ga0123342, IMG submission 89960) | Root nodule microbial communities of legume samples collected from Mexico - Turtle bean Mexico white nodule | ecosystem: Host-associated > Plants > Roots > Nodule | place: Mexico: Nepantla... | reverse complement strand
GGGACCTAATTCATCTACAACATCGTGGAACATGTACTTCGTTAATGGATACAAGTTCCATACAAAGTCATGGAGTGAAGGCAAGAAAACCACAAATTGTGGGGTGCATGTAAAAGGTGTAACTGAAGGAGGACAAGATGACTTCTTTGGTCCCATCAAACATATTTATAAATTAGAATATCTTGGTTTAAGTAAGAAGATTCCTCTTTTCTTTTTTGATTGGTTTGATCCAACCAATAATAAAGGCACCAAAGTTCATTCAGAATATAACATTCAAGATGAGTAGAAGATATATTCCATATGATCCCTTCATTCTTCCACAAAAAGTAAGACAACTTTACTATGTTCCTTATCCAAAGATATGTAGGAACTTGCGTGGGTGGAGCGTGGTAATCACAACAAAACCCTGAGGTCATGTTGAAGTTGATAACATACAACATGATTTACCTTATTAGTTTGATGAAATGCCTAACGTGTTACCAATTACAAGAATTGAGGAAGTAGAAGACTTAGCTGACACATTAATGGTTGAACTCGTCAATGATGATGTTATCGAAATAGTATGTGATGATGACGATGAAGATGAGGTCAATGAATCAAGTCAAGATGATGAAGAACATGATGACAATGACATGGACAATTGGGACTTTGAAAACACTGATGACTAATGTATAATATGTTTTTATTATTCGACAACTAATATGAAAATGTACCTAACTTAATTGATGATGCCATTTTTTTTTCCAGGAGAAATGCCTAGGACTAGAGGAAGGGATGATTTTGTTATCAAACATAACAATGCTAGGCGTGGAGTTCACACATCTATGCATGGTCGTCTTGCAATAGAACTAGGGTTCATCCCTTATTCTGGCCTGTACCGGATAGGAACTCGGTCCTCGGTCTTGGACCGGCTACTACTTGGTTCTCGGGTAGGACAAAGGTCAACTCGGCCATGGACTTAGAGTCAAGGTAGCGGTGTTGGGCCTGTTTGGTTAATGGGCCTAGTTTTCTAATGATGTGCTATGATTTAAATTCAAGTTGCATGTGTTTAAAGATAAAATATAAGGAGATATTTTATAAAGATATAAGATAAAATATAAAGAGATATTTTATAAAGATATAAGATAAAATATAAAGAGATATTTTATCTGTTGTGATTTTGGAGATAAAAGATAAACAGATATTTTATCTGTTTGTTGCACATAAAATACCTGTTGTTAACCCTAAAAAGATAGAGAGGTGTATGTATAACAGAATGTGGCCTGCAGTTTAGCATCTAAAGGTCATTGGTGCATGTGGCAGGTGATTTTCTGTTAAAGATATAAGATAATGTGCTTATTGTCAGTTAATATTTGTTTATCTCAAGTGCAACTGCTGCATGTGCGGTTATAAAAAGGGGTTGAAACCCTAGGTGAAGGTACATTGTTTCTAACGCTTGGCTAACACTTTACTAAGCATTATATTAGATACTTCTTGTTTCTTATAAGCCCTGTACTGACTTGATTGTCGGAGTCCGATCGGCTGTTAGGGCGCCCTTTGTCTCAACAGGAACAACATCCAGACATTAAGGAAAGCACAAGTTCCACCACGATGCAGACATAGTCCGAGCTCGCCTGCAGAAGTCTACCGACGACCAAGTCAACCGGCAAGAACATGGCCCATCACCGCAATCCCGTTTTAAACTAGAAAAAGTAGTTTATATTTGCAATAAGTGTAATATCATGATGTTAATAAGAAAGGTGTCAATATTATATATACACTTTTGCGTGTATATAATATATATTAAAGCAATTATGTAGGAAATGGTTGTGGGTTGTGTATTAAAAAGTGGAAAAAAAGTGTGTGAAATGAGAAGAAGTATGTTCAAAACATTCTGGACGGTGAAAATTTATTGGCTTTGAAAATTTTTTAGTCGTGATAAGTTTGGTTCGATAATGTTATTGGAAATGGATAACCTTTTCAATTTTAAAAAAAAAAACTTAGGTTATTGGTTGTTGTATTGACCAGTGTTCGGCTCTCAGTACCATTTTCGTGTGCTCGATTCTTTGAGGTATGAGAGGTCAGCTCGATCGATGGTCTTAGATGGACCTGTGCAGATGGCCCCTTTCAGGGAAGGACCATGGCGCACGTTAGGGACGTTGCCAATAATAATTTATCTGTGCACCCGCTTATAAATATATTTGGGGGCAGTAAATATAATGTTGTTACATTTGACATGTTTGTTGTGAATATATGAGATATTTCCCATTGCATATTTTTTGTTGCATATTTGTTACACGAGGCTAGTTGTTGTAACTCACTCCGTTGAAGTTGAAATAGGGTTATGCGGAGGTAATAGAATAGGGCCTGCGGATGGTACCTGAAGATCACTGGTGACCATGGCGGGTAGTTTTTCTGTTACATGTAAAAAGATTAATATGTTTAGAATATTTTCGGTTAAGATTTACTTATCTCCAGTGAGAATAGTTTCATGTGGCATGTACGACAATAAAAGGAGAGTGAGTCTCCAAATAAAGGTATGTTATTTTTTACGCACTTTTTTGACTAGTTACTTTTGAGTGAGCCCTAACTGACTTGATCGTCGGAGTCTAATCAACAGGTAGGGCGCTCTCTGTCTCAGCGGAGCCTAATTTTGGTGCGACAAAGATTCACGAATTCGGTTTCAGAAGGGATAGATTCAGGAGGGAGCATTCAACCTTGAGTTAACCAGTCGCTCAGTCAATCGGCGAGAACAGTTGTAGACTACTATTTACCACATTAGTTAATGTAATTTTGATTTATTTTAATAAAAAAATATTTTTCTTTTTAATTATAATCAGATGAAACTGGAAACTGGACTACCCGTTATTTGAGCTTATGAAAGTGTAGGTTAAGCCCACGCTTCTTTGTGTGGCAAACTTATAGGCTAAGCCTACACTTCTTTAAACAAATAATATAAAATATATTTTGAAGGCTAAGCCCACACTAATTTGTGGCCAACATGAAGGCTTAGCACTCGCTAGTTTAAAAATTGTGTTGCACTCACGTGGGCTAAGCCCACGCTTCATTAAAAATGTGTGACACTCACAAGGGCTAAGCCCATGCTTCTTTAAAAATGTGTGGACACCTTGAAGGCTAAGCCCACGCTCCTTTAAATAAATATCATTTTGTGTGGACAACATGTAGGTCAAACCCACGCTAGTTTAAAAATTGTGTCACCTCCTTGTAGGCTTGACCTACGCAAAAAAGACATCAATGTGTCGCCCTCACCCGCCAATATTTTTACATCGAGCACATTAGCTTCGAAATTTCCATTAACGCTAAGCCCACGATAGTTACACTGTTGCGTTCGTTTTTTATGGTTAGCGTCCGTTTTTGGCCCATCCTAATAAACATATTTTTTTTGTAGTGGTGACTTAGATTATCAGTGAAGTTCGGAGATCTCTCTTACTACATACGCATCAATACTTAATACACAACCAAACATCAGTCTATACATTGTCCCAAATGTATGAATTCAATTCCATATCATTTTCATCATATAGTATCATTCAAAACACAATCCACGATATTTAAATCTTATTTAACACTTAAATACTAAACCATCAAAATCTAATATTTTTACAAGTTTAAACAATGTAAAAACAAACATGATATATAAAGAAACAACATCCCTACAAGATAAATTGAATATTGGGACCACGTTCACTCCACATCCAACTCTTCTAGCCTAGGGTGTTATTAAAAAATAAATTTAGTTTCCCTTACCTGAAATTCCTTGTTCTGATGGAAATTCTACCTCACCAAGGGGAACCCCTCCAAAATTTAGGAATCTAAAGCAAGTTATCCAAAAATTACCAAATTTTAGTATGAACTTAATCAAGTTGAGGGAAACACTTATCTCAACTGACCCCACTAGGATTGATAATTAAATCATAGAGAAAAACAGATAATAAGGGATCTTTAAAGTAAAAATAAACTTACTCTGTTTGAAAATCTGATTAAGTAAAAATGTAGTTTGATTCCTCAGCTACAGTATAACGTGATCAGATTTTGAAATAGATGAGATATGAGAAAGAAATTAAAAAGAGAGAAACTTTAGAAAAGAGCGGCGTAAAAGAAAAAGAAAAAAAGAAAGTGATGAAGTTCGTCTGTTGCTTTATTTTTTTTTAGGGGACTTACATTTACAATTTGTAAATCTCACTTATATTAAAATTATAATATTTGATAGTATATAAATGAATATAAATTTTATTTTTGTCAATTTTATAAAATTTAATTAAGGTTAAAATCATAATGCATTCTTTTCAAATTAACGAAGCTCAAATTTTACATACTTCCCCAAGTTCCTCCAGTGAGATCTAATAATAATATTCATTTGCCCTTTGCTTAACAAAACTAATAATGATTAACTTAAATAATTGTACAGCATTTGTGAATAGAATGGTAATGTATCATTTTCTTGGAATCGATATTTTTATCCTTTCTCATTAAAAAAATAGTATTATATCTTAGCTTGGCTCATGGCTTGGCTCATGGCTTCCAATTAAATGAGGAAAATTAAGCTTAGCTTTGGAGCCACGCATTTCAAAAGCGGCTCGATCATAAGCCAAAGCCGCACTCTCAGCCGACTCGTAAGTCCCAAGCCAAACTCTGGCGCCGTTTCTCTTCGGATCTCTAATCTCAGCCGCAAACTTCCCCCAAGGTCTGCGTCTCACTCCCTTGAAGTTCTGGTAAGGCGCGTTACCGCCACGCGCCACCGTATATTCTCCACGCGCCGCCGTGGAGGTGGTTGTTGACTGTCCCAGCGAGGCTGATGGAGAGTTAACGGCGGAGGTGAAAAGGGTGGAGGTGGATCCGCCGTCGCTCTGCCGAGGTGAAACGCCGTCGGGTGAGGCCAAAACCGCCGCGAGAGCATTTAAGTCTTGGGTATCGTCGAGGAGGAAATGTTGAATGGATTGAAGAAGAGCATGATCATGGGAGTGAAGAGTGGTGTTGAAGTTCATTTGATTTTGGTCTTTTGGAAGTTGAAAATGAAGTGTGTTTGTTTCAGGAGTATTGTGATGTCTATTATTTATACCAAATATCGTGTTGCTCTTTTGTTAGTCAAATGTGGTTGCTTTTTCGCCTTTTGTTGGGGGGCATTTCGTAGAACCATCCTTGACTTTTTAAGCACGTGTCAAATGAGTTTTTAGTCAATTTTTTACTCACCAAAACTTTTCAATCCCATGCTATAATAATAATAAATAAATAAAAAATTAAATATATTTTATACACTACAATAATTATAATACTAAATTAAAAACATTTTAGAGATTACAAAAATTTTGGTTTTTAAATTAGTTTTTATTATTGTTAAATGATTTTTAAATTGGTATCTAGTTAGTAACCAAGATTTTTGCTACCAAATTTAGAAACTAAATAATTGGTAGTTAAAACTTGATAATTAATTAGATACTAATTTAGAAACTATTTAACAATATAAACTAATTTATAAACCATTTTTTTTAAAATGGTCTTTAATTTAGTTATTATAACAATTAATTATTGTTGTCTCTAAAATTAGTTTTTATTTCATGTTTTTCTTTAATGATATATGTATTATAATTAAATTAATTTTATTTTTACACCTTCTAAATATTTATAGTGATGAAACTATTAAAATGAGCTTTTGTTTAAGGTAACAAACGAATTTATTATCTAGACTATATTGTTGTATTATAACGTCTATATCAGCATGAAAAATATACAATAATTAATAATAATAATAATAATAATAATAATAATAATAATAATAATGTTTGTTTATTTTTTTATTTAATTTTTAGGTAGTTTTTTTAAAATTTTGTTTCACTGTTTTTAATTAGATCTCATATTTTTCAAAAATAAAATTAATATAATAAATAACTTTTTATTAAGTTAATAATAAAGATATTTGTTACATTAATATTCAAAGTGGACGTGGTTTTATCATTTAAATTTAATTTATTAATGAAAATAACATGCAATGAAAATAGTGGATGACATATAAATTGTAATAATATGTCATCATCATTTTGATAGAAATTAATATCTGAACTTATTTTCCAAAACGGAGTGAAATTAAATCAAAATCACTCAAAACGAAACCAAATTAAAAAAATGGTGATAGAATTATTACTACTAAGAATAATTAAAAAAGTTGGGTGATATCATGACGAAGTAACAGGAATTCTTTGTGATGATTGAAAAAAAACAAAAGGAATTAGTAGGACTTTCTTTTTCTTTGATTTGATCTGTCACACGCTTTCGTAAACAAATTTGAAATGAAATTTTGTTCATTCACACATTTTTTTGATGTCACGATATTCTGCAGAAAGAAGTCAATGCAAACAGTAGGTTAATTTTCATAAGAGTAATATCATAACTTTAGGTGTAGATAATTATTACAAATGAAACTTTAAGTCTAACTCAATCCCGTAAAATTGGCATATGGAAGAGGTTTGCACCCACTTATATACAATGAATTGTCTTCATTTCTAGTCGATGTGAGATCTCCAACGCACCCACTTACGCCGAGTGTGACAGCCAGCTCGTGCGTGGGATAACATATTATGGGTGGTCTGATAATGACCCTCTGGTGACTTGATAAGCCCAACAAACACTCGTCAGGATAGGATCTAAATGGCTCTGATACCATATTATAAAGTGGACTTTAAGCCTAACTCAACCCCACAAATCGGCTCATGTTGGAGATCCCACATCAACTAGAGATGAGGACAATTCATTGTATATAAGTGGGTGCAAACCTCACCTCATGAGCTAGTTTTATGGGGTTGAGTTAGGCTCAAAGTCCACTTTTTAATATGATATTAAAGCCATATCGAGTCTATCCTAATGAGTGCTTGTTGGGCTTATCAGGTCAACCGTTATCGGATCACCTATAATATGTTATCCCACACACGAGTTGTCACTATCGGCAATGAAATTTTCTACGGAGTAAAGGCAATGAATGTAGTAAGGTATTTTGGATAAAATGAGAACAATGCAAATCCAAAAGTGCCAAGGGGGAGATTAGGTATTAAATACAGAGACTTTTAATAAAGCATTGTTGGAAAAGTGGAAATAAAGATTGTGGTGGAAAGACATACTAGAATCTAATGTATGGCTCTAGGAGAAGTCTTAATGAGGTTGGGTGCAAAAGAGATGAATCCTAATGGTGGAAGGATTTAAGAGATAAATGCATTTACCATCCTTTTAAATAAAATTAGGAAATAATAAAATATGTGATAATGACTATTAAAATAAACCGTAAGTGAACTATTTTAATTTAGTCAAATATTTACACCTTCCTATGGTGAATACACAGAAATAATTTCAGTGGAATATTTTCTACATTTGTAACTAAGACAAAATACTATTTATAGAAGACGCGTATATAGTAGGATAGGTGAAACAAAATATAAATAGTTCAAATTATTGTTCAACCAAAATATATATTATATAGACTTAATTGTAATTATAGTTTCAATATTTTATCAAGTTTGTAATTGTGGTCTTTAATTTTTATTTCTGAATTTTTAGTTTCTTAGTTTTTAATTAAATGTACTTTTTGGTTTTCAGCTTTTTACACACTTTTTAATTTTTATTTAAATAATTTGATCTCAGTTAAGCTGACACCTCAAATAACAACAATCATTTACCATCACAAATATAATGTGTTTTTCTTCCATTCTTAAATTATCACGTACAAAACAACAACAAAAATACGAATAATTGAAAATAAGAAAGATAATTAAAATAGTAAATATCAAAATTACAACTAAGCCAATTATGGGTAAACAATATTTATTTCCCAACGTATTTTTATTGAGATACGTTTTCAGTCTTTTAAGTTATCTGATCAGAATTTGGAATGAAAGATTTAAAGGCAATTAGTCCGATTTTATTTTTTTATAATTTTAAAATTAATGTTTAGTAACACTCTTTATTCTACAAGTATATATTTATAATTAAAAAAAGTCATGTTCACACATGTTTGTTATGCATAATATTCTTATATTTCTTGAAACCAATCAATTGTTGTATCAAAAGTTTATCTATGAACATAATAATTTTGTAGAGGACCCTTGGTCAACCATTGACTACTACTATTTTATAGTTCAAAAATGGTGGGCAAGATTTTTTGAACCCTAAGGTTAGAAAGAATGTCCCTTTTTATATATGTAGTTAATTATTATATAAAATGCAACACAAGATTGCATTGAAGGGTCAACAATTAATATTTTGGGTCATAATTCACACTTCATCTTGTTGACTACTTGGGGGAAGTTTTCACATTGTGTTAAACCTTAAGTTGCTTCCTTCTTCCATTTAAGGAATGTTTTCATTTTCTTTCCATTGGACATCTTAACCTTTTGCTTTGTGAATGGTGAAAATGATTAAAAAAATTACTTGCCTTCAACTACAACTAATGCCATCAAAAGATGCTCATTTTTTATTATCATTTTAAGCATAAGAGTGTTTTTTAAGTCATGAAGGAATATTTTGTGTTCACAAACCACTTTTTATGGTCAAAATATAGTTTAAAGAAATTACTAACTCTCACCCAATGGAGAGATCAAACTATAGAAAATGAAAGATAAAAATTTAATAACTAAAATCTATTTTTTTTTTTATCTCAAATTAATATTTCTTTTCAATATCTCTCTCATTTCATATCAATTTTCAATTATATATTATATTATACTACTAGTCTCTCTCTTTATGTGTGCCTTTTCTCATATAGGAGTCAAATAAGATTTGTTTGTCACCAATTTTATAATATTGTGACACTATCTAAATATTCGTGTCTATTGAAAAAGAAGAAAACAATAACATAATACGAAGTAACCACACGTGGGGGAAAATTCTGGTTCTTCAAGTTTCAAAGCTATTTCAAATACTCATTGTACCTTCTAAGAAACATCCCACATGAAAACAACATTAAAAAAAGAAATTAGTATCACGTTGTTCAAACTTTCAAAACATAAAAAAATACAAAAAACAACAACAACAACTCCAAAACCTAGTGGTATAAAGACACATCACAGTATTCTCCATCCAAAGTAACCAAAATAAACAAAAACATCACCTTCCAAAACATGGCCACCACAACAACAACATCATGCGATTTCTCATCGTTGGAATCAATTCAACACTATCTCCTTGAGCTTGAACCAGATTCCAACACCCTCATGAACGTTGTTTACAGCCCCCAAGTTTTCTACTCTCCAATGTGCAAGCCGTTCCCGAGCCCTACTTTGCAGGGTGTCCACGATGCAGAGGTGAAAGCGCGTGAGGGTCACGCGCCGCCGGTGTGGAAGCGTTTCCGTGGTGTGAGGAGGAGGCCGTGGGGGAAGTTCGCGGCAGAGATAAGGGATCCGAAGAAGAACGGTGCGAGAATTTGGCTTGGAACTTATGAAAGTGAAGAAGAAGCTGGTTTGGCTTATGATAAAGCTGCATTTGAGATGCGTGGTAACAAAGCTAAGCTGAATTTTCCTCATCTTATTGACTCTGATATGGCTCTGAAGCCCGTTAGAATAAGCAAAACTTCGAAAGAAAGCACGTTGGAATCTTATTCATCATTGTCACCATCTTCAGATGCCGAAGAAGGGTCAAAGAAAAGGAAGAACTTGGTTGAGTTGTTGAACAGGTTGGCCAAGAACAGAAGGCAAGTGCAGGTGTTTCAAACCAGTTTGCACTCAAAAACTTTCTCTGTTCATCAACACTTTAATTAGTGTAATTAAGTATGATAATTAAGTATAATAATTAAGTATCTGTGAGCTTTAATAATCATCCTCATTTTTATTGGATTTTATTGATCAAGTTTGAGTACATTAATTATGGATAATCCCTCCTCTCATTCTTTACATTTACATGTAACAAATTTTAAATAATGTATTAAGCTATTAATGCTATTTTGATTTCATCATAAGGATAATCTTGCAAAAAATTAAACATTGAAAGAGATTAAACTCATACTTTTGATCTGATGGAGATAACAGTAGCAATAGATGAAAAGATAGAACAGAGTCTACTAAAGAATTAATCAATATTAAAACTTTTGAATTATCATCGGATATATTAATTTCTTATGGATGTATATTTTTTTTAATAGTTTTGATTGGTATTTATGTCAAAATTTATTTTATCTTTTAAAATTGTAAATATTTGGATAATGTAGATTTATATGAAAATATATGTACTAGATTCTTTGATAAGTTATATTTAATAGTTTTTTTTATAAAATTAAATTATCTTTAGATACTCTTATTTATTTATTTATTTATTTTTAATTTACTGATAAAAAATTATATAAAAAATATTGAATTAAGTAAATATTATTAAAACAAAGTTAATAGTTAAATTCTGCTTCACTTATAAAAATTACATTCTTTTTATTTCAAATTATAATAAAATAATTTAACATTATTATTATAAAAAATATATTAAATTCTTTCTATTTAAAATTATAATATAATAATTTAACATTATTATTCTATTATGATTTAACCTACTAATTTCTTCTATCATAGAATAATAATACTATCTATAATAAATTGGTGAAGAAGATTATACTACTCATTATTTACTCTTGAACACAAAATATATTTTTTTTTATTGAAGAAACTCAAACTTAAACTTAAATTTCATTGACTTAGTTGCTTCATATTTAAATTTAAGATGTGTTAATGTTAGCTCAATTATTTATTTTCAATAATGAGAATGATTTATTTGTTTGGGAAGTTTGGATTTTTGTAATGATTGAGTATAGCTTTTGATGAAAGTCATGGGGTGTCAGGAATTTTAGATCACACTCCAAGGCTTGAAAAATGTGACAAACATTTTATGTGTTTTCATTGAATAAACATTTTTACCCCTGTCTCAAAATTAATAAAGTTTTTAACCTTTGAAAGATATTTCAAAATCATGTTTATTTTTTATTTTCCATGAAACACGAAATAATTTTTTTATTAATTTATCATGAGATAAATTATCGCAATGATTTCATTTACAACAAATAAAAGTAATATATTTATTAAAAAAGATAAAATTAATGTATTTATTAAGAGATAAATGATTTTAATAAAATATGTTTATAACAATATATAATAGGAATGATTGCATTTGATACAATTTTTTTTTTATATTTTAGCCTTAATTTTTTTTTTAAAATTACAATACAAAATACAAAAGGATATCAATTAAAAAAAATAAAGAAAATAAATAAATAAAATAGCTACAGTTATTTTTTTTATTAATTATTACATAATTTCAATACAATATATATTTAATTATTTTATATTCATATAATAAACTAAATAAAATAAAATTATATATAATTATAAAAACATAATAAAAATAGGACACTCTGTCCACAATAGTTTTTTTTAATACAACTATTGTAATTAATTACTTTTAGCCTGATTTTTTTTAATAATTGAGATCGGAGGTAGAAATCAAATTTAAATAAAATTAACTATTTTGTGTTAATTAAGAAATTTACTTAATATTTCATTAAATTTTACCATGTTATATTTGAAATAATCTTTAAAATGTTCTTCCATAAAACTTAATATAAAGAATTTAAACATTTCTAAAAAAAATCTCAGTTAAGTGAAGGATTTGAGATAATCATTAGAGATAAGTTTATAAATTCTCTTAATAAGTTTGGATGATACATGTCAAATCAACTATGTTTTTTTAGGTTAGTAGTACCCATGTTGCATATAACATGCTTCAATAACCACTTGGATTCTTTTGATTTATCGAAATAATGTTTCTTTGTTAACATCTATTTTGTTTTGATTTATCCAATAGTGTTCTTCCTTTAATTCTAACGTTATTTCAATGTTTTTTTTTTTTTTGTGAAGACGGTTAGAGGTTTAAGATTAAAAAAATTAGAATTTTATTAACCATAAAGATTAAAGATTATAACTATTAATTTTTTTATCATTAAAATAATAAAATTAATAAGTATTTTAATAAAATTAATAAGTATAAAGGAGTGCTTCAATCCATGTAAAAAATCACGATGAAAGTACAACACTAATCTCATGAACTATTATTAAAATAAAAAATAGTCTCCTCCAATTATATGGTCTCTCACTTGCTCTTTAGTTAGTTTAAAACAATCTGAATTAGCTTAAAAGACTATTCACTACCAACAAGACAACAACTCACATATTACATGGATCAGACTCAACATATACATAGGTTTTGTGACAACAGAGGAGTTGTGTTGGGAGATTTTGATGGTGGAGCGGTCTTTGTAACTCGTAATACAAAATACCACTAGTACTGCATCACACAACATTGCCATAACCAATTTGTTCATTCCATTCTCTATCTCTATCAACTTGATCAAATTCAAATCTTTATCTACAATTCAAACATTTGAGGGATATTTCAATCCTTATACAAAAAATAATATGGCTACATAATCATCATTCCCATGTAATATACCCTTCTTCCATGTCCCATTTAGTGACATATTACATTCAAAAAACCAAAACCTCAACCATATGTGAGTAATTTAAATACATTAGACTTATTGAAATCTGTATACAAGCACCATTGATACAATTCCTCCATTCCAAATGATGTATTCAATTGCCCCAATTACACAAGCATGCACACGGTAGACCCCCTGCCCATAAAAACTAAATCAAAGGGCTTGCATTGTGGTTTTAGCTTCTTTATATTCCTGCTACGCTTCTTTGTTGGACTCCAACATTTGGATATCACTCCCTAATTACCATCCACCTGTCACTCACATGTGTGCATTTATATGAATCACATTCTATTGACTTACCTCCAGTTCTTTAGTTCAATATTCTTTAAGACAAGTATTTTATGCACACAATTGGACATAAGCACCAATCAGAATATGAGAATCCGACCATATGATGTTTGTTGACAATCTAAGCTCATACATTTAATTGTGCCTTGGTAAAGATCTTCTCCTCATCCACTTTTTCATCCTTAAAAATTACATGATTTCTCATCTTCCATATGATTCATACGACTACTTACCACATACTCTTTCATATTAGATTGCCTTTTTGGTTAGGTTTGGTGATAAGAATTGTTTGAAATGTGGATCAAGTTTGTAATGTTGTACAATTTGGACTTTTATCCACACATAACACATTCCACATCCCAATTGCTACCCTACATGTAAAGAAAATGTGCTCTATTGTTTCCCCAGCCTCATCACACATGACACACATAGGATTAGAACCAAGACCCTTTTTTGTACCAGTTTGTCCCTAGTTGAAAGCCTATCTTGTAATACTCTCCAAGAAACAAATAATATTGTTGGTGAGGCTTTGATATCCCAAAGAACCCTATATATTTCTTTATTACCCCCAACTTCAGATTCCATTGTACACTCATAAGCTAATTTTACAGTGTACGTGTTTGTACCACTTGTAATCCAAATCCACGTATCCCTTTATGACCTTCTCATATTGGTATTTGACAGTATATATTGTAGCTCATTTACTTGATCAACCTCCCAGACAAACCATTCCATTCTCCAATTTAATTCTCAATCCCAAACGTTTTCTATTTTTCTTCTTTCTGGTTGGAATTACTAAATATTTTAGGATATTTGTTCATCAAAGCATCTCCCTCAACAACTTATCTTGCCACAACTTAGTGTTTTTCCCCATCCTCTACCTTGCATTTCATATTTTTATTGAATCACCTCCCACTTTTTTCCTTCACATACCCTCCTTAGATATCCCGACCACCATGACTCATTTGACCTATCAAACATCCTTTCTAAACTTCTCCATGAACCATATTTAGCATTTACTATTTCTAGCCAAAAGCCACTACAAAAAAACGTGTATGTGGTGGCGGTTATAATATGACGGTTATTAAAAACTGTCACAACTAGCTGTATAATACGACAATTTCGTAGACGCCATAATGTTCTTTCGAAATGTGGCATTTAGAAGTGCCATAATTAGCTTCCGAAATAAAATATTCTCCCACTTTTCGTTCCCTCCGTATAATTCCCAAATTTATTCCCTAAAACCTTTGAACTCCCTCTTCTTTTCGAAACCCTTTCTTCTTCTCTCTGCTACTCACTGTCTTCTCCCTACTGCTCTCTGCCTCCTTTCTTCTCTCTGCCTTCTCTCTTGTCTCTACCACATCCACCATCTTCTCTCTGCAGTTCACCATATTCTCTCCACCACTCATCATTTCTCTCTACCACATCCACCGTCGACTTCGTTCGAGGTGGAGTTTTTTGAAACAAACCCATTTTCTCGCTCTTGTTTCACTCTCCACTCTCCATCATCTCTGCAAGTCACTCGTTCGCTTTCTACATTTCCCACACTTTCTCAAATATTTGATTTCCCAAAACCCTATTCTCATCTTCATCCCCTGATCCTCCCAAATTCGAAAATCCTTTAAAAACATATTCTAAAAATCCTTTATTTCTTTGTCTTTTCCAATCTCCAAATTTCTTCTTTGTTTAACCTAGCCATCACTCGCATCTTCACAGAGTAAACCCTAATGATACTTTTCCAAATTCGCTTTTGGGTCTCTAAGGTCGCCGCCACTGAGCCTTCAACCTCTGATGGGCTCACAGTCCAAAAATTTCTGGCCAGTAATTGGAACATTTTGGACGAAAACGATGATGATTGGAAGAGTCATATCGCCGCTGTAGCCCAATCTATTAATTTGATTAAACACAACTTACAGGTAACTACCCTGTTTTCTCTTGAATTAAACATGTTTTTGTTATCATTGCTTACTAACTTATTAAGTAGTTAGTTACTTAATTGGTCTTCCTTCGTCACCACCGCATGTGGATCCAAGCCTCTTCTATTTTCTCTTTCGCAACTGTGTTGTTTTGATTTTTGCTTTTTTTGTTTTTTTTCTTCGTCTAATTGAAGTTTTGTTTGTGGATCTGTTTTACAACGAGTGCTTTTCTAAATCGAAAGGATTTGATTGTTAGGGTATGGTATGGGGAGAGGAAAGATCGTGATAAGGAGGATCACGTTCTCAAAGTCGGAGTTATGATTTTCTCCAGCACCAGAAAACTCTACGATTTCGCCAGGTCCAAGTACACGATTCGTCTATCGATCTATTTTTCTTTCTCTTTTTTTTTGTGGATGTTGAATGCTACTCTCTACAATTTCACTGTCAAGTTTATTGCATCAATGTTGAATGTTGTTTTTGCTGAAAATTATAATTAATATTATTATAGTAATAAAAGCGCTTACATAGCTGTGTGTAGTTAAGTAGAGTGGTGTTTTCTTCAAAGATGCAGTGGGTTTTGAAGATTAGAATAGTTGAGCTGGATGAAAAAAATAGGGGTGTTGAGTAATCTTATTAAGTACTGCAGAAGGGGTCCACCGGAAACCTAATTGGTGCTACAAGAAGACTGTAAGTTGTTTATTAGTGAGATAAAGAAACCACTTGGATCGTATTGGGAGTTGAATGAGCTCGTGTGTTTTGTATATTTGAGGTTAGAGTCGTTTTGTGTTGTTGAACTTGAGGTAAATGGTGTGATTCTTTCCTCAGAAATTGTCATTCTTATTTTAATCTCTAATGCGTTATTTGGTAAGAGTGATTTATTATTTG
>Ga0123342_1006803_pt1 | contig 15611 bp, 8 predicted proteins | sample Turbeawhitnodule_FD_89960 | JGI IMG/M metagenome (GOLD analysis project Ga0123342, IMG submission 89960) | Root nodule microbial communities of legume samples collected from Mexico - Turtle bean Mexico white nodule | ecosystem: Host-associated > Plants > Roots > Nodule | place: Mexico: Nepantla... | reverse complement strand
TTTTGACAGCAAGTCAACCATAAAAACAGTTTTCAACCTTTTCTAAAAACACCTAAGTATAAAACAATCGGTTGTTTCGACAAAACAACAGGTTGTTTTTCACTTAGCTTGAAAAACACTTTTGTTTTAAAAAGATTGAGAATGCCTATGCTTTGGATTCAATCAAGAGTGGATTACATATACTATCTACCCCAGATCCTATCTAAGACAGCTCAGCAACAGCAAGCACAGCCTAGCCTTCAACATCCTTCAAAGGGGTTTGGATTCTTCAAAGCTTGAACACCACTTGGTTCAACACATTTGGCGCCCATCGTGGGGCCTGGGTAAAACTTTTCCCAAATCACAAGATTTATGGTTTTGATGAGAAGGCAATCTATCTTATCATCCTCATCCGCAAACCATTGAAGAACTTATATGTTTTATTCATAACCGCTCATGTGCCATTACTTCTCTCTCTCAATATCTATTTATATATCTATCTTTCATCTGTTTATCTATTTATGTGTTTGTAGTTCGTGCATATCTGATGTTTTTTTAGTGTTATTGACTAAACAACTCTAAAGTCTGAAGAACCTATTTATAAATTTTTTTCTACCAAGTGTTTTTAGGCACCCTTGATTATGATTTCGAGTAATGTCTTAATGTGAGTTGAATTTAGGATTAATCATTAAGTAACACTTTGATATGTATGATTGAGATTTTAAGACAATTAAAGAGTGAAAACCTAAGGAAAGTCCCCACTGGACATTAACTTAACCAGGTGGTTAAGTAGATGTGAAGGTTCATTTCACAAAGCCAAAAGGAAAACACAATTATATGGTGAGAATGATGACAATTATGGTGCAGAATTGAACAAGCAACATAAGTACAAAAGAATGGACCGAATGGAATTTAAAGAGACAAAACTAAGAATATGTTTAAGATAGAATGGAATGTAAATGGATAAATGGAAGAGATGATGAAAGAAGAACTTAGGGATGGTGAAGCAAGGTTGAATCACGCCACTTGATGTGATGGAATCACCAAGATGAGTGAAAGGAGGTCGCCACCTGAGAGCTTCATATCTCACAAGATAAGACCAATTTAGGAGGAGATCACTCACTCACAACTCACAAAAAAATTGTGTAGAATTTCTTTACTATAATTTCAACATGTAAAATACACTAGGTAGGCCTCCTATTTATAGGTGAAGGAGCCTTGGAAAAAAATGGACAGTTTTATTGTTTGACTAACTCAATCCCGCATCTTGGGCTTGTCCTTCTAGAAACTAGGTCAAAATACCTTCAAATGGGCTAAGAACAAGCTAAAAATGCTACCCACACCCCCTATTATGCTAAAGGAACCTTATTCTAGCCTATATTTTCTATTTGGACCCCCAAAATGAGCCCAACTATTTACAACATATTTGTAATCATTTAAGAAGATTAGCAGGAAGAACTTTAGGTGCTCTGGTTTATAGCTTTTTCTTCTGCTAATGTTGTCTCGAGGTTTGGTGGGGCTCGACTTTGTAACTTGAGATGATTGACCCTTTTGGAAATTGCTTGTTGTGTCTTTAGTCATATGTGAGTTTGTATTATGTATTCATTGGGATATTTTGCTACCTCAGACCAAACGGTTAGATAGCTCACCAAGACCAAACAGTTATTGGATCAACAATACTAATCCAAGTTCAAACACGAATGATAAGTGCTTAATTTCAATGATATTTCATATTAAAATATAGACACTTATGAGTATTAATTTCTAATATATATATATATATATATATATATATATATATATATATATACAATAATCACTAATTTATGAATTTATACAGTTTTACATATTTTATGATCTTTATTTGAATAGAAGAATTTTATTCCCAAATTTGGTGTTATTTTTAAGTTTTTAGGGAAGAATGGAAATGACCGAGTTAAAGAAAATAAGATAAGCTAAAAGGAGAAAGTTGGAAAGCCCGAAATGCACAAAAAGAGCAAAAAAGTCAAACTCAGCAGTGGAGTTTCTCGCTCAAGCGAGCTCATTCTCGCTTGAGTGAGAATGCTCGAGTGAAGTTTTCAAAAATCAACGCCTTTCTCGCTTGAGTGAGCTACATCTCGCTTGAGCGAGAATGTGTAAGGCAAATTGGGCCATTTTATGTTTTTATCATTAAGCCCATAAGCGTGACGCCTAAAGTCACCTAACTCTAGTAAATTAGGTTAAATAGGGGGCTAGAGGCTCAACCCTAGTGCCAAATTGAGAGAAGAACACCATATAATTTTGTAAATTTAATTCTTTTTTTTTCTAATGTATACATCATTGAATGAAAATCATTGAGTGACCTGTAACCCAATTAGGAAAATATAAGGTACTAGAAAATGCGTGGCTAATTCTATCCTTTGAGATTAAGAGTAATCTATTCAAACTCTTATGTATTGGGGTGATATTTAAATATGATATAATATTTTGTTCTTGATTGATTATTGGTATTGTTGTTTTGTTTCTAACTCTTGATCTAAAATCTTAATCTAACTAAAAAGTATATTTAGGGTTCTGACCTAAATAACAATGCTTAACATATTTGAGTGCTAGAAATAGACTTGAGATGTTAATTGCTATTAACGTCTGAGTGTAACTCTAAGTTGTTTCTATAAGTAAGCGAGAAATCGATATTTAGGAAACATTCTTAATAATTTTATATGTGAGAAATCGCTATAAATGAATTTTATACGGGCATCAATTTCAATAAAAAAACTTAATGTTAACATGCTAATCAAAATATATGAGAGTGAGAAAGATGAAAACTAATTCTTTGCTTGTTTTCTTATTAATCATTGCCAACACAACCACTTTCAACTCATTTTTAATTGTTCTGTTTTATATTTAGTGAGGATTGTACTTGATATTTCAATTATTCCTTGTGGGATCGATATTCGTCCTTAAGGACAAATTATTACTTATGACAACGCGGTGCACTTGCCGTAAAAAGTTATCAACGAACATTGACAAAGTTGTACGATCAAGTTTGTATCCGAGTTCAAACACGAACATCAGCAAAACTTTATCAATTTAGAACCAATTAACAGACATTACTTGAAATCGAAATCAGTGGTCGACCTACACTAAATCTAAACGGGTCCAAATCGAACTCGTTCACCCTTTGGTTGCTCATCACCAGATTATCACTTCGGCTTCCAAACTGAGGGGCTTGTGTACGTACCGACCATAAGATCGGAAATGCCAAAGAGCTCGGGTGACTATATGCATCCCTTAATCGAACCTTTATTACCATCAATGACGATCATGAGTAAAACGACCTAGTCAATGAGCCTTAAATGTAATGAATAACAGTTATGTGGCTAATCCAAAGGAGTCATAACAGTCCACTCAGATGACACCACCTGATTAATTTATAAATATTCATTCTTTAGGAAGTACAATATATATTATATCATACTCTTAACTCTTATACAGTTAAGAACATACCATCTTTGTGCTCCTACTGACTTAAGCATCAAAGAGTCTTTTGCAGGTGGACCTCCCCCTCTCATCAGAGGCCAACTGGAAGTTCGTTCTCCGAAAAACACATCGTACTCACCGAGGTACTCTCCAAATCGATTTTTGGTAGGAACATATATAGATATAGATTATAGATTCTTAACAGTTAAACGAGTTCAAAAAAAAAATAGATATAACATTTTTTTGCAAGTTTACTATTGAAGTTCTTAGACATAAATAAGAAGAAAAAAACAATAAAAGCCAATAATGTCATTGGACAAGTAATTTTAAAATAAATACTTTTATTGATTTTTAATATATTTCTAATCGGCTATTTGACTAAATAATAGAAGGAAAAGTAGCTCTATTGACTAACTTGATTTCTATAGTATGTTTGCAACAATTTTTTTTACTAAAAAAAACCTTTTGGGATGAAAAAGAAATCATCATAAAAGGTAACAAGTTTTGTGAAAAAAAAAAACACTTTTGTGATGAATTTTGATGTGTAATTCATGACGTGGAGAGAATAGTTATTTTTTAACACTTCATCATAGAAAATGTGTGTCTATTTATGTAAGTGTAGATTTATTTGAATAAGTTTATCTTTTCCTTTCAAATAAAAGAAAGTCCTTTTTTTCTTTTCAAGATAAATAGAAAATAATAATAATAATAATAATATTAATAATAAATAAACAATAGCATGAGATTAATTGTAATTAAAGAAAAATTTAAAGAGACAATTTCTTCCCACACCTACATAGTTTCCTGCATAAAATTTTCAATTCCAAAATTATCCTTGAACAAAAGGTGCAGGATTTGTCTTTTTACATTTTAGAATTATATAATTTGTATACCTTTTGAATTCTAGATTTTATAATACAAAATCGTATTCCAAGTTTTAAAATTTAGAATGTATTTTCAATTTGAAATACAATTTTATATTTTAAATTTTATAATTTAGAATATATTTTTTGGATTCGAAAATACACAACTTTATATTCTAAATTCTACAAGTTTCAGAATGTATGAATCCAAAGAAAAATGGGAAGAGATGTAATAAAAAAAATCAAAATTGTCATTTCATGTGTTTTATGGAGATACGTACAAGAAGAAATTGACTAAATAGCAAAAAAGTACCATGACCCAATAAGAAATAAATTAGGCAAAGGAAAGGAGAATGTAAATAAAATATTATTTTCAGAACATTTTTTAATTTCTCCAAAACACATTTTTGAATTTCATAAATTCTTATTCAAAATGCATTTTTAGATTTCATAAATTCTTATTCAAAATGCATTTTTAGATTTTATGTTCCGAAATTTTTTTTCTAGAATATATCTTTTACCTTTAAATTATATTTATTAAATTTCAAATTTTCAAATCCCGATAATTTTAAAATTTTCAAAAGATTAAAATTGATATGGTACAGGAATAAGTTGCCAATAAAGGAAAGAGGAGGAAAATAGTAGAGAATCTAGACACCTCATGGAGTTGTCATCCATCTCCTCATGAATCAAATCAACCTCTAGTATGTTTTTCATTTCCTATATATTAGGTTGTATGAATAATTTCTTCCAATTGATATGTTTCTTGAAAATTACACACACATATATATATATTCGCCTTCGTGTGTCAAGTTGCAGTTCAGAAATTTTTTGAAAATCTCTTAATGGTACCAATAAAACTTTTATTATTATTGACTGTCAAATTTTATCAATATACACAAAGTTTTAATGACCAACTGCAGTTTAAGAAATTAAGAGAATGTCTGAATACATACTAAATATATGTAATACAATCTTCCATTATCAACACCATGCAAAGTAACACGAGAGAGAATGCATACTACCAACTTAACAACCTCGATAAGGTTGAAATTTCTGCCATAAAATCTCTTATCATCACAACACAATATTCTAAAGGTGCTGAAAATTTTAAAAAAAAAAACCTAATTGTGTTAAAAGTGTTGACAAAAATCAAATGAAACTATGTCATGAACAATCACTAAACTAAGGTCAAAGCAATATATCCGTGTAAACCCACCTACTACTGCTTACCCTTGCTATCTTCACCAAAGTTAGACTTGTAATCTTCACCAAGAAGTGCACTTAGAGCGTCTTTTAGATCAGATTGACTAATTCCACATTCAGTGTTACTTCCAAACCAAGCTAAGTCAAATAAAGCATCAGGACGTTGCGAAAAATCAATCTGTTCCGATTTTTCTTTCTTCCAGGAACTATTTGGGAACCAGGTGAGTGCTTCGAGCTTATCATCGTGATCTGTCAAAGATGAGGGGAAGGCCTAGTTAATGAAACCACTTAAATATGATAACGTTTAAAGTTTAACTAAATGGTATGTATGATATCTTATTGTGTTACCTTGAATGGTTTCGATTGATTGGGGTCCATCTACTGAGCTTATAGGAGTATAGTCAGTCATAACTGAAGCAGCAGATTGACCTAAGGGGGAGTTTGACTCCCCTTGCTCATCCCATTCTGTCTTATAGGGATGATTCAAGGTTGAACTCCCAGCTGCTTCATTGGATGCACCGGTTATGACTGGAAAAAATAAATCAGTATTCGAGTCTTTCATGCTCTTCGAGTTGTAGACTATTGCTTCCAGCAAACCACTGCTTTGTGGAGAAATGAGATCTGATGGAATAGACTCAACTGGAGGAGACTGAATCAATGTATCTACAGACTCAAGTGAAGGTAGCGGGGACCCATGTGTGACCCAGCTACCATGTTGAGTTTCTGTATATTGGAGTGAAGGGAGCTCCAACTTCCTAGCCCCAAATAAGGGCACAGAAGAAGAAACATTGCCATTTAACATGGCATGGCTGCCATTTATGTTATCACCATGAAACTGATTACTGGTGTTAAGAACGGATTCAAAAGGAGGATAGAACCGAGGATGGTCATAAATTTTCTCACCAATATAATTGCCATACTGATCAAATAGTTGAAGAGCATTAGCTGTACAACTACCAAAACTATTGTATAGAATTTCTGACTCCCGGAGACGTTTTGAAGGATAAAGTGTTGGGAACAAATGAGATGAATCCGAACATTGCTCAAACAAATTTTCAGGTATATCAAGAATTCCTGGTACCTGTGATGGACCATGATGAAATTTGACAGTCTTGAAATCCATATCCTGTATATCAAATTGGTCTGTTTGCAAGAGATTATCGTGCTGGGAGGCTTCAACAGTCAAGGGACAAATATTTTGACTTTCTTGATTTGCATTAAGTATCCGCTCACATAATTCTGGAGGGTAGATAGGTAAGCCGGCTCGTTGCATTCTTTTGATTCTTGTGTTCCAGTAGTTCTTGATTTCATTATCCGTACGCCCAGGCAACTGAAACAGACAAAAGCAATAAACACATTTAAATATCAAAAAATAGAAAATGCAAAATTGCATTGATCTCAATGAGAAGAAACCAAAGGCAATGGATATAGAGAAGAGTATAATAGTCGGTATGCAGTTGGTACTTTCACTTCCATTTTTCCCTTCCATCCTATTACGCTCTGTGCATGTGTGTGCAAGCTCACCTTAGAATGCGATAAGAAGCCTGCATAGGTTGATGTCCAAAAGAATCTCACACTGGCTTTATTCATACTAGGTTGGTGTCAGCCATTATAAGGCCTGAGCTTCAGTAGACAAAATTTTGTTTATTCTTTCCGGGATAGACAAAAAGGATTTTCAAGTAGAGTAAAATATTGTGTGGTCTGTTTCTGCAATAGTGCTACACTATCATGTACATAACGGTACATAGTACTCATCTGCATAACACAACATATGCAAACAGTTTTCATTGCAGTTCCAGTCATATAGCTACATATTTTCCTTAGTTCTATTTTCCTCTTCCACATATCCTCCCATTCAAATTGCAAATATGCACAAAGATAGCAGATTTTAGTGCTATTCCAGCAATAACATATGCGGTGATTATGTTTTCATAAGAAACAATTATGACCTGGTACAAAAATTAACTATGAAATTAAAAGGAATAAACAATTTCATGTCAAACTATGGATCATCTAGCAGCATGCAGTGCAGAAGCATACTGTTTATATTTCATAATATATACACAAAAAAGGCAATTCAGTTTAAGCTTTCTCTTTGCAGTTAAATATTATTTTACACTAATTTCTAAATACTTTATTATGCTGTATATTATATATCTCATTCACTCAGAATTAAACACATTACTATAAATGCATAATGGTCTCACTGACAGAGATAGAACAGACATAATAACATTCAACTATTAACAAAAAATTTGAAAAAATAATTTAATTTTTTAAGCTATTTGCAAAACTAAGTTCCACTATGACTACATCCATAATTTAGTGTTAGCAGCTTGAGAACTAATAAGTATATATATCCTGTATTTATTGAGAAATACTCAACGTGGAAATGATTAAATTTATATTTGATTCAAGATTTTTGTTGGAAAGAACCCTACCTACTAATGATACTGAATTTCCATTCTTTTCCTTTTGGGGTGAGAGGGCATAGCAGTGGGTAGGTAGGAAATTTCTCTACTTTTTTCAATCTTATATCTATACATTTCCATCATTCATATTCCTTTGAGATTATTTCTTTCCTCCTTATATCCCCTTGAGATTATTTCTTTCCTCCTTATATCCCCTTGTCAAAGTTTTAGGGACAGAGGGAAGACAAACTAAGTACATTCTGCATGAAAAAGTGTTTTCTTGGTCAATAATTAGATGCAAGATGTTCTCTTTTCGGCCACATACACAGGATAGACACTGAGCAAATGCAAACTCGCAATCATAAATGCAAATACAATAATTTTTGCCACGTTTCACCCCAAGTCATACTGTCCAACAAAAGCAAAACCACATACCCATAAATTAAATGGTATTTATAGGGTAGTGTACCGACCTGTAAGCGATAGATGCCCACCTCCAATTTTGGAGTAAACATGCTTCACAGATTATATCAACCTACATTAACTCCTCTCAGAAACAAGTTGAAAATGTTTGCACTAAACATGTTTTATGTTTTCAGACTCCTTACAGCTTTCATAACTAAACCCGTGAAAGCTTTTAATTGGTACTTAGTGATTGGAGTTGAGAGGAGGAAAAACCCAGAAAGGTTCTTCAACCCAATCGAAGAAGAACCTAGTTTTACTATTAGATAACTTATTAATCTTCACAGTAATATAATCAACAGAATATTACAACCTTACAAGTTCTTGATAAGAAATATCAGTAAACAAAGCTCCATCAGTGAGAATGAATCAAAAAGTGGAGATTTGTAGTACAACTAAAAGTTATCCATTAAAATGACATCACACAAGACTAAAACTTTAAATATTATAGGAAATAATGCCAAAAAATTATTGAAATGTTATTATTAGATGCAATGATATTACCGCAACAAATTCACAATGCATATATAATCCAGGAGGATCAAAATCATTCAATGAAAAATTCATTAAACAAGGGAAAAACTATGGATTTGCAATATCATGATAGCAATTAAACATACAATTCTTAACTAGAGGGGTTTGAATCACAGATTCTGTATCGGAAAAAACCTGGGGAGAGGGCACCAAGCATGAAAGAATCATGATAGCAATAATACAAACTCAGTTCTATAATTTTCTAGCACCAAACACATCCAAAATCCAGAGAGTAATTTATAGCTTTCATGAGTCATGAGCCTCCCATATTTATTGTTAAGTTTATCTTGACAAAAATAGTATTATATTATATTTTATTAATATAGCATTGTCCATCCCAGAAATTCATCTTTAGTGTCTTAAGTCCTCTCCTTGCCATAAATCAAATATATAATAAGAAAAATGGTTATGTTATGCGGGATGGGCTTCTTGAATAACTTAGCTTCACTAGCATAGTAAAATGACAAAACATTGAAAGCAAGTGATAGCTCTACAAACCTCAGCAGCCATCCGAGCCCATTTGTTCCCCATTTTTGCGTGGAGCTCAAGGATTCGGTTCTCTTCCTCTTCTGTAAATGCACCTTTTTTCAGATCCGGTCTCAAGTGATTTGCCCATCGTAGACGGCAGCTTTTCCCACAACGGGCAAGTCCTGAATACTTTTGGACTGCATTCCAATTGCCTTGTCCGTGCTTATTAACATATTCTAACAAAATTGCATCCTCTGCTGCAGTCCATGGACCTTTCTTCAGAGGAACTTCTCCTCCCATGTTACCTCCAACTTCACCTTCTTCATCTAATGATGATGACCTACAACCTCTGTATATCTTCCGATTATCACCCCCACTAGTCACGCTACTCATGGCTGTCAGTATGAAAAAGTAGAGAGGAGTTAAAACTTTTCAGTGGAAAGGGTGAAAAGCTACAACCTAGCATCTCTAAACCTCAAGAAATTAACAGCAAGGTTTAGATTCTCAGTTTTTAGATGTTCATGTAAGACTCTATTGAATAAAAAGACCTGTGAAGTTCCAAAATCCAAACTGACATAGTGATCAATCAATTCAAGGATAAAAATCAAGGGAAGTCACTACTTCCACAGTATCTATCTATCACTTTCAGGAATTAAACCAGGAAGAAAAACAATAAAGGCAACGAGGACCCCAATTTCAACACCCACAAACAAACTTGAACCAAAAACCAAAGATATATAAAAAATTTCGTAACCAAAAGTAGCCAGTACATAAAAAACCTCCGAACACTAAAAATAAAATATGGTAAAACAAAAATCTGTCCATAAATGAAAATTATTGTTGCATAAATCACGCAGATAAGAATAATTAATCCTACATACTACAATCATCCGAGTACGTGGAACAATTATAGCAAACAAAAGTTGCAATTGATTTATTTCTTTGTCAATTTTAGAACATATAAGTCCACGTTAATAATAGACTTTGCAATACAAAGATGAAACCCATGGTCCCTGTCATTTATGGTAATAGTTCAGCATAATTCAGTCATGTATGAGAGAATTGAATATAGAATTGAACATAGCATAAAAATATAATATTTTACGAGATACGCATGAAGATTCACCTGAATATAATGATTTCCAAGTCAAACGAACCCGGAATCTATAACAAGCCAAAATTCATCAGCGCTGCTCTTTGAAATTAAGAGATTGAGGTAAGGACGCCACTGGAAATGGGAAATAGAAAATCAATAATCCTTCAAAGTAGAACTTCTTTTGTTTTTATGCTAAAAAATAGATCAATCCTCGCCGAAGAAACCATGAATCTTGGAGAAAGCAACAAGAACATCTGGAATCACAGCACGCAGCTACTCCTGAGACAGAATCACATTCTTGAATCGAACACTGAACACAGCCACACCCCATTACCCCAAACAAAGAAAGAAGAAAAATTTACATACTTGTGAGAAAATCCCGCAACTAGTGATCCCAAATCGAAAATTGGGATTCCAGAAGAGAAAAAACAAGAGAAGAGAAGAAAAGCCCACAAAGAGATTTTAGAAATGACATGAAATTGAAATTGAAAGTATTTGATTAATAAAGCGAAGGAAAAGTACCAAGTACAGATCCACATACAAAGGAAAGAAAAGATTGAGTTTGAAGAGAAAGAAAGAGAGAGAAAAGAGTTTGATAAGTAGATTGAGCTTATTCACACTAGTGAAAAAAATAAAGCTTTTTTTTCTTCACACAATGAGCAATGATTTTTTTTGTTATGGATTGAGAAATGGTAATTACTCTTATAAATATAACCATGTGATCATTTTACTTGAGGTGATCAAAATGAAGATTTTATAAAATGCCCTTTTAAATATAACACAATGAACATTTTACTTTAGATATTAAAAGCCATAGAAAAGATCTTATAAACAAAGTTTAAAAAAATATGTTATTATTTAAAAAAATGAAAATTAGATTTGAAAATGAACCTAATTTATAGGGGTTCAAATGGCATATAGTGAGAAAAGCAAGGAGAAATAATAGATGAGATGAAATGGCCAAAAATATCAATTTTCTCTCTCATGACCCTTCCAAGTCTCTAGAGTTTCTTCTCACTCATGTTAGCAATCCAATTAAAAGTTGCAACTTTGTGTGTGCAATATTTGGTGCTATGACTGAATCAAAAGGGCACACAATACATATTGACTCACTGAAAAATAGGGCACACAATAGAGTGAGCACTTTAATATATATATATATATATATATATATATATATATATATGTATGCATATATATATATGTATGTATATATATATATATGTATGTATATATATATATATATATGTATGTATATGTGGTGGGTTATTTTTACTTTTGGTAGATTTCTTTTATTTTTATAAATTCCAAATTATTGGTCACTATAGTTTGTGGAATAGAACAAGTGAAGTAAAATAAATATTTTTTTTCACATATATATAATCAACCGTAGATGTGAGCAACTCTTTATCACTTATGTTTTCTTTAATAAATAAGAGAAAAATAAAGTAAATGAAAATTAAAAAAAATTAAAGATGGTTAATTAAAGAGAGATGTAGATAAAATAAGGAGAGATATGAGTAAAAATAGACCATAAATGCATCCCATAATTTATTAAAAGAATCTAAATTATTAGTATCCTATTTTCTCTCCTTATTTTCTGGTAACTAAACAAAATCTTAATGAGGATATTGAAATCTTGTTTAACAGTAGTGTTCCAAACTGACTCATTTTACCAGATCAAAGAAACAACTATGACCAATCAAATAGGGTCTAACAAATTCTCCATTCAAAAAGGGGATTTTATTTATATGTTTTCTCTGAAGTCTTTAGAAATTTTGAAATGAGAAATCTAAACATGTCATTAGTCTTTCACAATATGATGAAATAAAAAAAAACAATGTAAAAAATGTAGTCTCTAATGTCTACACCACCAATGCACATAGAAGTGTTGAAATTTTTTTGTGAAACATGTTTAATAAATCAATATCAACATCATTTTCAAACAAAGGTCACAAAACATATTACAAAACACCACCCAACTGAAATATAGGAAAAATGGAAACAATTTCCTTATCTAGTATATTACATTTTTTTTATACTTTTCATAAAAGTATTATTTGAAAAAAAAAAGAATAAATCATAATAAAATTTAAAACATTTGATATTTTTAAGGAAAAATTCATTTAACTAAAAGTTTGAATAATCGTATCAATTAATTTTAATGTAATTACATAAATTATTAAATATTTCAGAAATTAATAACTTAACTTATGCACACATTTTTAAAATTACACTAAAAAGATAAAAGAAACAAGAGTAATAATCAAAATCTAGTGAATTTATATACTAGATTCATAGTCTCTTAAGTTTTCACTATTTTACTTAAGTCTTTCTTTTTTTTTCATTATAGACTGATTTTTTTTTTTCAATTTAATGCGTTTATCAATTTGTTTTCTTCATTAATACTTACAACATTTATTACGTTCACATTTTTGTTACATAGACCAAGATAAGATTTATCGAAAAATTAGCATACTATCAAATATACATCAACACAATATATTTATTGTATTTCAAAACGGTTAGAGAATATATTGAGAAAAGTTACTTCAAGATTTAAGACTAAAGCTAATTTATGATAGAAATAAAGATGGAAGAATTCACATTCATGCTATATCTTAACCACTAAAGTTGGTTATATGAATATTACGTGAAAAAGAGATATATACATATAGTAATTAAAACACAAAGTAACTACATGTGTTACATGTTAACTATTTGTAGCTATAGAACTTATTGCGCATATATATATATATATTACTAAAAACACTATATAAGTCAATCAGGAATACATTCTTCTCATAGTAGAAAAAAAATAAACTTAAAATATGATATTATTAGTGCAAAGAATACATAGAAAATTGACATTCATGTGGAATCGATAGCAATTTTCTAAAAAGAAGCAACTACAAACTAACAATTAAGTCGAACCGTTATCGTTTAGGCTCTATGATGACAATTTTAAAAAAATCGTTGTTAAGACACATTGTAGATTCCTTGCACGTAATCGACTCAGTAATTGACTCTCAGACCGTAAATTGATTTCATAAACCATTTTTTTTAAAGATTTTTCTATAGTTTTTCTTAATAAACTATGGTGGCAACTCATCTATTTTTTGTCATAGTTTTTTTGGTTGTCCCGTTGTAACCCTAGTTGCGACACTGTGCAACAAGAGTCTGCTTGAAAAATATGGCTCGAAAAATTGTGTCAAACTATGGAAGGTTTGTCATTATCATCTCCTTGTTGGAATTTCATTCAACATTCCTCATTTGTTGTTTTTGAATCTTCTAAAAGTCTTGAAAAAGGTTGGAGAAGGGATGGTAAATATCCCCAACACTGCTTTGGTGAACCGTTTACTCTGGTGAATCGTCTATTCAAGTGAATTGTCTCCTCTAGTGAACCATCTACTCTGGTGAACCGTTTACTCTAGCATCAAAGTATATATCAGAAGTTTTATAAAGTAGATGATCAACTTCACCAGGAGCTGATCAACAAGGCCAGTTGTATTGTGAAACAACCTATCTTCTCAATGGTAAAAATCAGACAAAGGCAAGTGAGTCTAGTTTTGGATCTTCAAAAAGTGTTAAACGATCTGTTGGCACATAGGTTGGCTAATCTGGAGCCACCTCACATGGTCCCTTTGGGAGCTTCAAGCCTATTGAATACAAGCTACAAACTTTATATCTGAAGAAAACATCAAGGGGACCAAGAAAGGAAAAGTAAATAGTCCTTTGAAAATATAAACCATTCATACTCCATCTCATATGAAAAATTAGCTCAACCCTTAGAAAATATACCTCACCCACCACCCATTAGATTTAAGGTAATGAAAGTATTTGACTATAATTTCCTTTCCTAAACCGTTTACCTCCTTACCATCCATAGACTTTAACAATTTTCCATCACAATCAACACATTCTACCTCAACCTCTTTGCCTCCTTTATACCTTTCATACAACAGAGACTACTTGACCCTTAATATTGTCATCCATACAAACCTGTCTCTCATACCTTCTCATCCAACAAGACCATAACATGCAACACTTGGCCTCTTCAACCCTCTTCAACCTTCCAGAATTTCTAAACCCTAAACCTCACCAGTCTATCCCCTAGACCTTCCTAGGCTTTATGGCCCTACCAAACCCCACCCAGCCACCTCTAGGTTGGTCAAGAATGGTAAAACAAACGGTTCCCTAAGATTTTGTCCTAAGGATAAGAAGTTGAGATTGTAGAACATGGGAGCTTTGATGTTTCAAATCCATGATGAAGGTTGAAGTTGTGCTGCTTTTTGTTTGGGTTTAGTCTAGGGTGTTTAGAATCTTTGTAAATATCTTTCTTAGTCCCTTGCACAAGCTTGCTCAATCTGTTTTAAAAGAGAAAAGTGTTTTTCTAAGTAAAGAGAAAAACAACTGATTGAATCCTTAAAATAATCGGTTGTTTGTCACTTGGCTTGTTTGAAGGTTTTAAAACTGTTTTTGACTTGGTTAAGTAACTGTCTAACCAATTCAACTGGTTAAAACGACTTTTCAACCGGTTGATTATCTTATTTCATAACAACTTTTTGAAAACCTGTTAATCTGTTTTGGATGTGAATCAAAACTGTTTTGGCTCATAAATGCTTCCTAAAATGGCTAGTTTTGAGTACTAGAAATATGGCTTTTCTTTTGAAACAAAAATAGAAGTTTTTTTTGAAATAAAACACTGTGAGATTGAGATTGGTTTTGAAATAAGTTTTTCAAAAGTTTTGCAAGATTGTTGAATAGTTGTGCACTGGTTCAAGGTCTGATCATAGGAGCTTTCTGATTCCTGTAAACTCAAGTATAATATGTTCCTTTCATGATTCTTGTAATTATTCTTTCATAAACTTGTAAGTGTGTGTAAATCCTGTAAAGTCAGAGGGTGTTCTGACTAGAGGTGTGTGTTTGCAAAGAGGGTGAGTGATTCTTGTGGTTTCAAGAGCACCTCTTTGTGGTTGTGTAATTTTTAATCTGTGAGTGATTACTAGTGGAACCCAGTGGTTGTTCTGGGAACTGAATGTATCTCAAGGTTGAGTGAACCAGTATAAAATTGGTTGAGTAAATCTCTCTCTCTCTCTCTCTCTCTCTCTCTCTCTCTCTCTCTCTCTCTCT
>Ga0123342_1006801_pt1 | contig 15612 bp, 22 predicted proteins | sample Turbeawhitnodule_FD_89960 | JGI IMG/M metagenome (GOLD analysis project Ga0123342, IMG submission 89960) | Root nodule microbial communities of legume samples collected from Mexico - Turtle bean Mexico white nodule | ecosystem: Host-associated > Plants > Roots > Nodule | place: Mexico: Nepantla... | reverse complement strand
CCTAGGATTATCCACACGTGTTGCGCCTTCATGCGTCATACACACCACGTGCATGGATCCCTCGTGACTTAGGCTTCCCACATATCTCTTGTCTTTAACTGTTATCTTAACAAAACTCTAGGGTCCACCTCACGTGACCCCCTACTACGTCCGGATGACCGATGTTCGATCTTCTCCCTCTATTGGCGAGGTGCGATATCAATCTCCAACATCGGTCTTAGGATAGAAATCTCAAAGACTAACCAATCCCCTGGTAGGAGCGTCTGGGGCCCACCTCATGTGGCCCCCTTCCATTACCAAGCATTGGTGCGCGATGTCTTGTCGGGACATATATATTTAGACTATTTGTTTTGATCTCAATGGAATAATATTAGAGATATTCATTCTCATATCATTTCCCTTCCTTTTTACTCTTTTGTTCATCTCTGTTCTATTTTATATTATGTATCAATGCTCTGATCAGAGCTCTGGTTGCTACATTTATCCATGGGTGAAGTTGTTGATCCCGTACAAGATCTCTATTCACCTTACCATGTTATTTCATCAGATAATTCATTCTTGAATAGAGTTTGCTCTCTCGTCACACAACAAGAGAGGTTATAAAAATAATGATTGCTACTAGCAAATGAGGTTATAAAAACAATGCTACCATCTATGGCATAGGTGGTGAATACGGAAGAGGATATACTGCCAAAATTTGTAGTCATTATGGAAAGACAGGGCATACCATTGATACATGCTATAAAAAGCATGGTTTTCCACCTCATTTCAAGTTTAAAAATCAGAACCATGATTAGAATCATACTAATGAAGTTTTTCAGAATACAAATTTTAATAATAATGAGCAGAATCATGAAGGTTCGAAGTCAGAAGTGGACTCTCAACAAATTGGTTTTACTCCTGAGCAGTATCAAACAATGTTAGCTCTTTTACAACAGGCCAAATCCAGTGGCAATGTTTCTAGTCAAGTCTCGATTATTCCTTCTAATATGACAACACAAACTGGTAATGAGTTTATTTCTTCCTTCAATTCTTGGATTATTGATAGTGGTGCTACTCATCACATTTGTTCATCCTTAACTTATTTCACTTCATATCATCGAATTAATCCTATTTTCATCAAATTACCAAATGGAAATCAAGTGACCGCCAATTATTCTGGAAGTGTTTTTCTCATTCAAAATCATGTCACAGACGATGTTTTGTATATTCCTTGCTTCACTTTTAATCTTCTTTCAGTAACAAAATTGATTGATAAACTATCTTGTGTTCTTACCTTTGACTCTAATGGTTGTCACATTCAACACAAAAACTCCTTGAAAATGATTGGCTATGCTAAGATGCAAGATAGACTTTATATACTCAAGATCCCTTCTTACCAGAAACTTCAAATCAAACCCATCAAATCTACACACACCATCAATACTATTAATGTCAGTGATAGTTATCTAGAAACCCTTTGCCATTTTCGATTAGTTCATATTTCAAATAAATGTATTGATGTTATAAAGAATAAATTTCCTTTCGTTAAATATAACAAATGTTTTGTTTGTGACATTTGTCATTTTGAAAAGCAAAAAAGGCTTTCATTTCATATTAGTACATCTAAATCAAAAAACTGTTTTGATTTGATTCATGTAGATATTTGGGGACCATCCTCAATACCATTAATTCATAGTCATAAATATTTCTTGACCATAGTTGATGACACATGGATTTTTCCTTTAAAACAAAAATTTGAAGTTGTCAAGGTTTTGGAAAATTTTGTTGTTTTTGTTCCAACACAATTTGAGACAGCAATAAAGATAATAAAAAGTGATAATGGGACTGAATTTTTCATGACTAATTTCTTTGTCAATAAAGGAATAGTACATCAAACATCATGTATCAATATTCCACAACAAAAGGAAACATGGTCATTTATTAAATGTAGCAAGAGCTCTCATGATACAATCTCATTTACCCAAAATTTATTGGTCATATTCTGTGATACATGCTGCGTATATTATAAACATGCTTCCCACACCTGTTTTAAACTATTCTTCTCCTCATGAAATGCTTTACAAAATTGAAACATATTTTAATGGATTAAAGGTGTTTGGTTCTTTATGTTATGCTAGCTCTTTGTCAACAAATAGAAGAAAATTTTATCCAAAGGCATCAAAATGTGTTTTTATTGGTTTTAAAAGGGGGACAAAATGATATATTTTGTTGAATATTCAATCAAGAAAAATGTGTGTGTCTAGGGATGTTGTCTTTTATGAACATGTTTTTCCATATCAAAGGGTTCAAGATACTAGCAGTGAAACTAATAGTCCTAACATTTATGATCAAGTTTTGTTTACTGGAGATCAACGTGTCTTGAGTCAGCCATCACAAACCATTCTTGCACCTTGTGATAATGTTGAAAATAACAGTGTTGTGAGTCACACATTGAGGTTCCAGAAGAAGTTTGTTCCCATATAGACCAAAACCTCAATGAAGATCATGGCATAAAACAAAATTATGCATAAGATCAATCTGTCCGAATGAGTACAAGAATAAAAAAACCACCCGAGTATTTAAAGGATTATCATTGGAATCTTAATGTTTCCAATACATCTTCAAGAGTTAAATATCCTTTGAATTCTGTTTTGTCTTATAACAATTTATCACCTTCTTATAAATCTTTTGTTATGTCTATTTCTTCACATGTTGAGCCAAACACTTATTCTGAAGCTTTGAAACATGACTGTTGGAGAAAAGCTATGCAATGTGAGATATCTGCTTTAGAGTCAAATCAAACTTGGGAGACTGCTCTTCTTCGAGGGATGTTGTCTTCAAAGCTGCCATAGGTTGCAAATGGTTATTCAAAATAAAATATAAGGTTGATGGGACAATTGAAAGGTATAAAGCAAGGTTAGTGGCAAAGGGATACACACAAACAAAAGGCATTAACTAACTTGATAGTTTCTCTCCAGTAGCAAAGATGACCACCATAAGGTTTCTTCTTTCTCTAGCTTCTATCTATAATTGGGAATTGAAAAAATTAGAAATAAACAATGCCTTTTTACATGGAGATTTGAAAGAAGATGTATACATGGTTACTCATCCTGGATTGACTTCTATTCCACCAGGAAAAGTTTGTAAACTAAAAAAGGCTTTATATGGCCTTAATTAAGCCAACAGAGAGTGGTTTGCCAAACTGTCATCATTTTTGCTTTCTATGGGATATACTCAATCTATGAATGATCATTCCTTGTTCATTAATTCTTCTGAAGGATCTTTACAACATTATTGGTGTATGTGGATGATATAATATTGACAGGAAATGATAAAGAAGAGATTGCTCGAATTAAACAAGCCTTGAATCAGACATTCAAGATTAAGGATCTTCGGGATTTAAGATATTTTCTTGGTATAGAAGTAGCAAGAAGTAAGAAAGGAATAATGGTGAATCAAAGAAAATATGCATTGGAATTGTTAACAGATGCAGGTCTTTTAGCCTGCAAACTTGCACTCACTCCTATTGATAATCATGAAAAATACTCTTCTACTGGAAATGTTCCTTTCACAGATATTCAAGCCTACAAAAGATTGATTGGAAGACTTATGTATCTCACTAATACCCGACCTGACATAACATTTTATGTGCAACAACTTTCTCAGTTTCTTACTAAGCCTACAATTGCTCACTATACTGCAACAATTTAAATTCTCAGATATATTAAAGGAGCTCCAAGTCTTGGCTTATTTATCTCTTCCAACACTTCTGCTCATCTCAAAGCCTTTTGTGATAGTGATTGGGGCACCTGCAGTGATTCAAGACAATCAGTGACTGGTTTTAGTGTGTATCTTGGAAATTCTCTCATATCCTGGAAATCAAAGAATCTAGGAACAATATCAAAGAGTTCTTGTGAAGCTGAATACATGGCAATGGCCACTGTTACATGTCAAAATCCAATGGCTAACTTATCTTCTTCAAGATTTCAAAGTTCCTTTTGAGCAATCATCTCTTTTATACTGTGACAATGACTCAATAAGATACATTGCAATAAATCCAGTGTTTCACGAGCGTATGAAACATATAAAAATAGATTGTCACGTTGTTAGAGAAAAATTAAAGAAGGGGCTCATCCATTTGCGTCCCATTTCCACCATAGAACAATTGGCTGACAATTATACCAAAGCTTTAAATCCCTAATCTTTTAAGAGTATTTGTTCCAAGCTAGGTCTCATCAATATTTGCTCCCCAACTTGTGGGGGGATATTAAAGGATATGGATACCAGAGTTATAGAAGGATCTTAATATTAATTGTCTTTTCTAATTCTTAGTTGTTTCTCTTTATAGAGGTGAATAACCTTTATTTTGTCTTTGTCCGTTATGATTCTAGTATTTATTGATTGATTCTTTCTCTCTTTAGGTAGACCTAGAATGAGTGTACTGCTTGTATATATTCAGACTATTTGTTTTGATTTCAATGGAATAATATTAGAGATATTCATTCTCATATCCTTTGCCTTCCTTTTTAATATTTTGTTCATCTCTGTTCTATTTTCTTTTGCTCTCATTGTAAGATGATATGGCATGAGATGGTCTGCAAAAAAAAATCAACACTAAAATCTTCTAGTCAAGGTGATGCCAAAGTCGTTGCAGTTGTTGCTACAAATCAATATTAGAAGGCATAAATTAAAGGTGAAAAACATGTTTTATGTTCCTAAAGAAACCCAGGCTCAAGTGTCCAACTCTCCTCTGGATGGTTCTGCAGTCAATGCTACTGCCAAGGATGTTAAAAAATCAGTGGCTAAATGAAGGAGTGGATGATCTTATTGACAACATGCCTTCTTTAGAGAACTTTAAAGAGTTGGAAACTAGTGTTGATTTGGCCTCTGCCAAGGCTCATGTGCCCTTTGCAAAGTTTTATGCTACAAAAGCTCATGAAAGTTTTATTGTTACTCTGGTTACAAATGCATGTTCTACTATAAAAATTGTTCACAACAATGTTGTTGTTCCTCTGGTTGCAGTGCAGGTTCTGCTACAAAAATTGTTCATGACAATGTTGTTGTTCCTCTGGTTGCTGGTGTAGGTTATTTTCTTTCTCAGTTAAAAGTTGTTACTGATCCCTTTACAACTGTAATAACTCTATCGGGTTATAATTCCATTGAGGAAGCTAGCGAGCCACGTCTTTTGCTAGACAATGTTGCTAACAGTTCTCCTATGCAATAGGATCCTGCTGTCACAAAAAATATGAAGGTTTCATCTACTCCTTTCAATAAGACTATGCCTTTGAAAAACTCTTTCTCTTCCTTGGCAGGTCTGCATAATAATTTGATAATAAACAACACCCAAGTTGAGATTGTAATTTTTAAAGTTGGAACATTGGAAACTCGCCTAAACTTCCTCAAGCAAGATCACTCTAGAGGATTCGTCCAAGGCTCACCCAAGCAAGTTCACTCCAGTGAAGTTTGATTTTTTTTCTCGTCAAACTTGCTTAAGTGGTAACTCGCTTAGGCGAGATGTCACTTAGCCTAAGTCCAATTAGCTTAAATAAAAGGCGTGAGGCATAACGCTAAACACCATTGGAAGAATAGAGAAATATAGAAAACCCTAGAGGAGGCAACCGTTAAGGAGAAACATCTTGAATCATCTTTTCTTTCTTTCGATCTGTGTAATGGCTAACATGAGTGGCTAATTATTCCCTTTGGGATTGGAAGTAATATGTTCAAACTCTTATGTATTTAGATGGTATTTATTTATAATATCCTGTTCTTGATTGATGATTAATATTTTCATTTTATTATTAAAGTATGAATGTTGATTCATGATTTTGATTCTTAAATTTGATTGGAAAGTACTTCTAAGCATTTGACCTAAATAATAATGCTTAACATATTTCATTATTAGGAACAAATTTGAAATGTTAATTTCTTTACAACATTTGTTTGTAAATGATAAGGAGTTTTTATAAATATGCGAGGAATCAATATTTAGGAGACTAACTTAATATTTTTGTAGGCGAGGAATTGATATGAATGATTTTTATATGTGCGTCAATGTTAATCAAGATGGAATACTATATGTTTTTGAAATCCCACTTTTTCCATTTGACTCATACAAATAATTTACTTTGACTTATTTATTTTTCTTGCAAATTCATGATACAAACAAGCTTAACAACAAGCTTTTACACACTTTTTTTTTGTATCTAGTGATTGTTATACTTGTGATTTTAAATTGTTCCTTGTGGGTTCGATATCCGTCCTGGACAAATTATTACTTTTGACTCGGTTCACTTGTCGTAAAATAGTTATAAAATTTTTGGCATCGTTGTCGGGGAACAAATTTAATATTGGAGTACGAATTCCTAAATATTGTGAATATATTAATTATTTATTATTTTGAATTTTTTTAGTATTTTATTTTATTTTCATATTTGTTTAAAAATTAATAATTTCAAATTTTTTTATTTTTTTATTGCTAGTTACTCTTTGTGCTAATACTTGAATCAGAGATTGAAAAGCAATCTCAGAAGAACCAGGTGAAAAAGAGAAAAGAAGAAAAGGAGAAATTCGAGAAGAATCATTCCCTTCCCTTTGAAATTTTTCAGGAAAGCACCTATGGTTGAAGAACAACCATCACCGCTTAGAAGAACACTTGGTGATTATGTTATGCAGCATGGGCCAAAGCATTTTTCTAGTACTACAATATCTACTACCACTAAGGCCTTGAAGATGAAACTTGCACTCATCTGTCTGATCAGTACCCATCAATTTACATCAACAGACCATAAGGATCCATATACACATTTGTCTACATTCTACGAATTGGTGGACAAAATGGGCTTTCGATAAGGTGATATTGAAATTATTTATTTGCGTTTGTTTCCTTTCTAATTGGAAGGAAAAGATAAGGAAAGACTTAAATCACATCCAAATCAGAGCCTAGCCACTTGGAAAAATGTTGAGGAAAACTTTTACAAAGATTTTTTCCACTATTCCGCTACATAAAAGCAAAGTTTGATATTTCTATGTTCAAGCAAGGATCAAATGAAGCCTTTGTGAAAATTCCCAAATCATGGGTTTTAAGACATTGCATAATTGATTATCTTTAATAATGGCCTCAGATCTGATACAAAAATGCTTTTAAATGTTGTAGTTGATGGCGCAATGATGGTTTTTGATGTAGAACAGGCAATAAAGATTATTGATGCATTGACATCAACATATTATCAAGCCCAAAATGATAGATAGATTGAGCCAAAGAAAGGAATTTTGGACCATAATACTTCAAATGATCTCTTAGCTCAGAAGAAAATTCTAACATAGCAGATGGAAGCATTGACGAAGCATATATCTAAGTTGTCGCAAGAATTACAAGTTGTTCTTCTTATCAAAGCCAAATTCAATCCATCAAGTGTGATTTTTGTGGAGGTGATCATCCAAATGGTAATTGTTCCTTTCAAAATAATCCATATGAAGAATAGGTCCATTACATGGGCAATCAAGGAAGACAAGGTGAGTTCTTCAATAACAATAATTATCCTCAAGGTTGGAAAAGAAATCAAAATCAAAGTTTTTGGTGGAATCAAGATGTTGGTTCACCTAGCAAGCAACAGGCCCTTTTCAACAACAACAACAATTATATCCTTCAGCTTAGGAGAGAACAAGCAAATATGAGGATACCTTGGGGAAATTTATGCAAGCATCACTATCCAACCAGAAGAATATTGATGCTTCAATTAGAAGTCTGGAGACATAAGTGGGACAAATTGCAAAGTAGTTGGAGGACTCCCAGAATGGTCAATCTACAACCAACACACAAACAAATGCCAATGAGCAATGTAAGTCAATTACTACTAGAAATGGAATAGTTATAAGAAAGGTGATTGGTGACAATTTGATTGTTTGCGAAGAGAAAAAAGATGAAGAAAGAAAATTTGAGTGTGATAGAGAAGAAAAAGAGAAAAGAGAGAGAGAATGTACATATAGAAAAGAAAAAAGAGGAAAAGATTGAGAATATAAAGAAGAGTGCTCCAATTCTAGATTTACTCCAATTCTAGATTTACCTTATCCACATGCTCCCTTAAGGAAGAATATAGACTACACCATTGTTCACTTTAGACAACGCTAACATGTCAATAGGTAGAAAAGTGTTTCCTAAAGTGAGTATAAGCAACATTGTTTTATTATTGCCCACTCAGTAAGATTTATTTACCTTTGCCTCAAAGTATTTAGGAAAGCGTTGCCTATTTATTTTAAGCAACATTTTATAAAATGTGGACTAGAGTGTGAGTACTTTAGACAACGTTTTTAAAATTGTAGATATGTTAAATAGTATTTTAGGCAACATTTTTTAAAATGTGGTGCTTTAACTAATATTTTAGATAACATTTTTAAAGTGATTAAATAACATATAGGTGAAGTTTTTAAATTGTGATAATTAAGTCCATGTAATCCTTAAGACTCAACCTCGTCACGAACGAACCTCGTTATTGAGCTGGAAGTCATATAGCCTGTGTTGTCACAAACAAAGATTCTTGCATATACACAAGCCTAAGTCGAAAACAAAAGAAATCTCGTATAAAACCTAAGCCAAAACTAAGACTGCTCTGAAACCCTAAGCCATTCGCTACAAATCGGTAGTGGCATTGTGTGAGTAAGATAAGCGGTTCGTTCTTCAAATTCATTCACCACAATGACGTTGCCGGAAGTAAAATGATGTGAAAAGACAGGTTTAAGTTTTCTTCCATCCATTTTCGCATGTGGTAGGGTTTTTAGTGTCAAAATAGGATTAAAAGTCAATTTTAGGGTTTACGGATGAACTTTATTGGATTCAATATTAATTTTATGGAATTTTTTTTGAAATGTTTCGTTCGGTAGCGTGATGCAGATTTCTTCGTTGTGTTGTCTTTTGTTTCTCTGTTGGATTTCCTTTAGCTACCATAATTGTACTACCTATTTCAAGGTTTCATAAATTTCGTTCTTGAACTTGTGTTTATTTCATTCTTCTGTGATTTTCGCATATTGAAGACTAGAAAATATGGCTACATTTTCCATAAATTATTTAGAATAATGTAACCTGAGGTTTTTTCCCCCTAATGTATCCAACTTCGAAAGTACCGGATAAGGCACCAAAACAGAATAACAACACTTTTTCATTTAGATTCAAGTGGTTATTTTAGTTCTGGAGGTGCTAGTAATTGATAATTAAAAAACATTGATTGTGATTGTGATAGTGATATGACCCCAAGGACTCATTGATATATTTCAAATCCTTGATTTGTTACCTCAAAACTTTGTTCTAAAACTAGATTTTAAGGCAACAGTATATATGAAGTTATAGACTTCAATTATTTTGCCTTGTTTTCTTTCATGTATTTGTATTTTGATCTCTTCTGCTCACAAGTTATTTTTAGATGAAAAATTTCTTTTGTTTCGAGATATATGCTATATTCTTTTAGATTTTGTCTTTTTTGTGTTGGCTGCCCATATTGGTTTTGTGTTGAGCATGCTTGTTTTTTTTTGGTTAGGGAGCATAGTATTGCACTTGCACCTAGTTTTCTTTTTATATTTTGGTTCTATTCTACACCAACACCTAATTTTTATTTTAGGTTGTTTTAGACTTGCATTCTTTGTTTTACATGGGTGTTTGATTTTGCTTGGGACTTGGTTGGTATTTGTTTTTTTATCTCTTCAGCTCACAAATTATTTTTAGATGAAAAAATTCTTTTGTTTGGAGATATCTGTTGTATTCTTTTAGATTTTGTCTTTTTTGCGTTGGTTTCCCATATTGGTTTTGTGTTGAGCATGCTTGTTTTCTTTTTGGTTAGTGAGCATAGTATTGCACCTACACCTAGTTTTCTTTTTATTTTCTGGTTTTATTCTACACTAGCATCTAATTTTTCTTTTAGGTTGTTCTTCCCCTGCATTCTTTCTTTTACGTGGGTGTTTGATTTTGCTTGGGACTTGGTTGGTAGTGCCTATGATTATGTTTTGGACAAGTAGGGGTACATTTGGTGATGAGGACCTAAAAGAGAGTCCGCCTACTAACCAAGTCCATCCTCCTAGGAGGATGATTAGGAGAATGACCCAAGACCCAGGGCTAGGTTAGGATTCTCCAACCACTACCTCAGCACCTAGCTTGTCCCAGAGGATCACGAGAAGTAGAGCATAGGCCTTGGGTGTTGAGCATCAGTTGGTTTCATTATTTTTAATTTTAGTAGAATATGTGTTATTTAGCATAAAAAGGAGGGGTGCACTATCACTTTAGCTTGTTTTGAACTATCTTCTAGAAGATTGGGACTTAGCATGCGGCATTAACCTAGGTCAATGACCTAGGTCGCACCTTATTCCATGGCTCCTTCACTTATAAATAGGAGGTCTCCCTCATTGTATTGAGATATTGAATTTGAATGAAGTAAAGAAACTCTGCACAAGGAGCTCTTAGTGAGGCTTATGTCCTCGTAGGTTTGAGGTCTTATTTGGGAAGCTCTCAAGTGGTGGCCAACACACTCATCTTAGAAAAAGCCACCCTCCAAGTGGTGTGACTTTTCTCACCCACACCCATAAGTTTTCTCATTCCATTTCTCCATTCCATTTATGTTTTTGTCTCTTAGTTTTCTTATTTGTTGCTCTTGGGTTTAGCTCATAATTATGAGTATGGTGCATCATTTGGGAGGCCATGACAACCATTGGTGTTTACCTAGTGCCCATTTCAATTCCGCAAATTGCATCTCATCCTCACCATATCATGTTTTTAATCTTTGCCTCTGTGAAGTGAACTGTCACACTTACTTAGGTCCACACCATTAATTGCTAAAATCTCAACCTTAAGTAAAAGTGTCACCATAAATGAAAACATCTAAAAATTAACTCACATCATGTGGTATTTAGAGCTTTGGTTTTTGAGCTTATCTTGTTTAGAGTTGATTGACACTTTACTTTATTGCATCCTTAATTCTTTGTCTTTACATTCAAGCACCTTTAATTTCTTGTCTTTACATTCAAGCACATTTAATTTAAGCCCTTTGCTTTCTTGCTTTTAAATTCGACATTACCTTATTCAATAACATTGTTTCGCTTTTTTAATGTTCCTTTATGTATTTTATTCTTCTTGCTTCTTTGCCTTGAGTCATATGTTCTTTAGTGTTCTAGGAGTCCTTATAATTTTGTCTCTACTTACTTGCTTTTAGTTGTGAAAGTTCATAAGTAATTAGAAACTTGTTTTAGTATAAGTAGATTTAAGTTCCAAACAAAAGATTTCAAGTGATCCATTATTTTGAATCCCAAATTTTTTGTAAAAATTGGAGTTATATGAAAATATGCATGGTCAAAACTATGGACAAGTCATTCTCATAATCCAAGAACAAGTATAAAGAAAAAGAGAGAAGAGAAAAGGAATTTGCGCAAAATTTGTGTTCCAACCTTTCAAAGAGCAACATTTTCAAAATTTTGGGTTCATCTTGATTGACAAATTGATTTCAACATTGTGGAAATTTTATCCTTTTGCTTTGACAAATTTCTAAAGAAAGTTTCATTGTTAAAAGTTTAGTAAGTATCTTAGAGTCCTTTTGTGTGCCCTTTTCTTTCTTGTATTCCTTTACAAGTTTTGTCATAATCTCTTTTCCCAAAATTTGGTTTACCTTTCTTGTTTTGAGTTTTTCTTGATTGTCTTTTAAAATTCCTTAAGCTTTGTTGTGGTTCTTTGAGATCAAGTGTGAAGGGCTTTGTCCTCTTTCACTTGAGAATTTTTCAACACTAAGATAGACCTTTTGTTGAGAGGATAAAATTCTTTTGAGTGCTTTGAGTGTTCTCCTCTTTTTTTTTTCTTTTTTTTTACCAAAAGTAACGCAAACTTGAGAGAGTGTATGCTAACTTCTATTTCACTAATTGTTTGTCACTTGTGAATTATGGCTCATCTTTCTTCAGGGGAGTCATCAAAATCTCAATCTCCTCAAAAGGCATTCCTTATGGGTGAACTGGCGGCTGCTAGGAGATCCCTTGCCTAAAAAGAAGAGGAAATGAGACAATTGGAGGTGAGGCTCCAAATACTTGAATCGGCTCATGATAGACAACCAAGGGGAAGAAGATGAGAGCCAAGACGTGCTTCTAGGAGCTACCATCATTACGACAACCAAGAAGAAGAGGAGGAATGGAGATTGAATCAATTTGATGATAGGCGCCAACATGTTTCAAGACCTTCTTTGCCTTATGTAGAAGTTCCTAGTTTTAGTGGGGAAGGTGACCCCAACATTTACCTATGGGAGGCTAAAGTTGAACAAATTTTTAATGTACATGAGGTCCAAGAAGACCAAAACGTCAAGTTAGCCTCTTTAGAGTTTTTAAACTATGGCATGCAGTGGTGGCATAAGACTGTAATGAACATTGGACTTAACAAGAGGCTAGTCGTGGTCTCTTGGGAGGATTTAAAGTTATGCATGCGTGCTAGGTTTGTTCCTCCTCACTATAGGAAGGAACTCTTGTTGAAGCTCCAACGGCTTCAACAAAGAACAAAAAGTGTTGATGATTATTTTAAAGAGCTTGAAACGACTTTAACTAAAATTGACATGCATGAAAGTGAGGAGTCTAAAATGGCTAGATTTGTAAGTGGATTGACAAGGGAAATCCAATATGTGGTAGAACTTTATGAGTATTCATCATTAGAAAAATTGGTTCACATTGCCATCAAGGTTAAAACCCAACTTTCAAAGAAAACCCATTTCAAAAAGTCTCATAATGCTGGCTACTACCAATCATCTTGGAAAAACAAAAACAAAACTTCTTCCAAAACTTTTCCTTCAAATGTTGAGAAATATTCCACTTACAACCCTAGACATTCTAAACCCTCCACTTCTACACCTAATTCACCTACCAAAACCTCAAGTAGAAAGTGTTTTAAATGTTTAGGTTTTGAGCACATTGCATCTAATTGTCCTTCAAAAAGAAACATGATGGTTAAGGAAGGGGTTGTCATGAGTGATCATAGCTCACAAAGGTCTAGGTCCCCTACCCCTTCTAGATCCCCAAGGGAGGAAGAAAGTGATATTCTATGTGAAGGAGACTTATTAGTAGTGAGGCGCATGCTAGGCCACGTTTTAAAACCTTTTGATGAAAGTCAAAGGGAAAACATTTTCCACACTAGGTGCCTCATTAATGATAAGTTGTGCTCCTTAATTGTGGATGGGGGAAGTTGTGCAAATGTGGCAAGCACAAGAGTGGTAGACAAACTTGGGTTACCTACCATTTCTCATGCAAAGCCCTATAAACATCAATGGTTAAGTGAAGAGGGGGAGATCATAATAAATAAGCAAGTCCTCATAGCCCTTTCTATTGGTAAATATAAGGATGAGGTCTTGTGTGATGTTGTCCCTACGGAAGTTACTCATATTCTTTTAGGTAGGCCAAGGCAATATGATAGGAAAACCCTTCATGATAGCCTTACCAACAAAATCTCTTTTACCTTCAGTGGGCATAAGGTCACACTAAAATCTCTCTCACCAAAAGAAGTCCATGAGGACCAACTTAAAATGAAAGAAAAGAGACATTGTATGTTAATCCAGCCAAATGTGTGTTTGCAATAAATCATATAGACTTCTTAGGGTTTGTCGTGAGTTTTAAAGGGGTGCATGTGGATGAGGAAAAGGTTGTAGCAATTAGACATTGGCCCACACCCACCAATGTTAGTGAGGTACGAAGATTTCATGGCCTTGCTAGTTTCTATAGGAGGTTTGTGAAAGACTTTAGTACCAGTGTTGCACCTCTTAATGCCATAGTAAAGAAGGATGTGGTGTTTAAATAGGGCTAAGAACAAGAAAAAGTTTTTGAAACTTTGAAAGATAAATTGACTAAGGCACCCATTTTGGCACTCCCTAACTTTACTAAGACATTTGAGATTGAATGTGACGCCTCCAACATTGGCATTGGGGCTATCCTCCTTCAAGAGGGTCACCCCATAGCTTATTTTAGTAAGAAACTCAAGGGGATTCATCTCAATTACTCTACCTATGACAAAGAGATTCATGCTCTTGTGAGAGCCTTGCAAAATTGGTAACACTACCTTTTTCCAACGAAATTTGTGATCCATAATGATCATGAGTCCCTTAAGTATTTGAAAGGCCAAAGCAAGCTCAACAAAAGACATGCCAAATGGGTAGAGTTCATTGAGGAATTTCCTTATGTGATCAAACATAAGCAAGGTAAAGCTAATGTGGTTGTGGATGGTCTTTCAAGAAGACACACCTTGCTAAATGTTTTGGATACCAAATTTTTAGGATTTGATCGCATAAAGGAAATCTACAAAGATGACCTTGACTTTGCTCACATCTATCAAGAGTGCTCAAAGGGAGGACACAAAGACTTTTTCATACATAATGGCTTTCTCTTTAAAGGGAAAAGACTTTGTGTTCCCCAAGGGTTTTTGAGGCAATCTCTTGTTAGAGACACGCATGAGGGTGGTCTTATGGGACACTTTGGGGTAGATAAAACCTTAGACATATTGCATGAGCATTTCTTTTGGCCCCACATGCGCAAATACGTACATAGCTTCTATGATAAGTGTATAGCATGTAGGAAGGCTAAGTCTAAGGTGCAACGCCATGGTTTATATATCTCTCTCCCCATCCCGGACAAGCCTTGGGAAGACATTTCTATGTTTTTTACTTTAGGTCTTCCCAAGACATAAAAGGGTATGGACTCTATCTTTGTGGTAGTGGACCGGTTTTCTAAAATGGCTCACTTTATTCCATGCCACAAAGTAGATGATGCTTATTTTATAGAAAATCTCCTCTTCAAGGAAGTTGTTAGATTGCATGGTCTTCCTAGAAGTATTGTATCTGACAGAGATTCTAAGTTCTTAAGTCACTTATGGAGGACATTGTGGGGGAAACTTGGGACTAAACTATTATTTTCTACTACTTGCCATCCCCAAACTGATGGTTAGACAGAAGTGGTTAATAGGACTTTGGGTCAAATGTTGAGGTGCCTTATTTCCGGGAACCTAAGGGTGTGGGAAAATTTGATACCTCATCTTGAGTTTGCCTATAATAGGGTAGTTAATTCTACTACTTCCCACACCCCTTTTGAGGTTGTGTATGAGTTCAATCCCCTCACACCTTTTTACCTCCTTCCAATTCCCATACTTAATGAGGTGTTGTGCAAGGATGGTTTTGAAAAGACTTTTTTTTATTAAAAACTTGCACAGTTACATCAAGCTTCAAATTGAAAGGAAGGTAGGCAAGTATGTCGAGCATACCAACAAGGGGCACAAGGCATTGATCTTTGAACCCGTGGATTGAGTTTGACTTCACTTGAGGAAGGATCACTTCCCTACTCAAAGGAAGTCCAAACTTCTACCTCGCAGTGATGGTCCTATTCAGGTCATCAAGAGAGCATGGTGAGGACCTAGAAGAGAGTGCGCCTACTGACCAAGCCCAACCTCCTAGGAGGATGATTAGGAGCATGACCCAAGACCCAGGGCTAGGTCAAGATTCTCCAGCCATTGCCTCAGCACCTAGCTTGCCCGAGAGGATCACGAGGAGTAGAGCACAGGCCTTGGGTGCTGAGTCAGTTGGTTTCATTATTTTTAATTTCAGTAGAATAGGTGTCATTGAGCATAAAAGGGGGGGGGGGGGGGGG
>Ga0123342_1006800_pt1 | contig 15614 bp, 5 predicted proteins | sample Turbeawhitnodule_FD_89960 | JGI IMG/M metagenome (GOLD analysis project Ga0123342, IMG submission 89960) | Root nodule microbial communities of legume samples collected from Mexico - Turtle bean Mexico white nodule | ecosystem: Host-associated > Plants > Roots > Nodule | place: Mexico: Nepantla... | reverse complement strand
TGGGGGGCTTGTTCCCGTATGCCAATACAGTCCCACATCGCTCAGAAATCGAGGCCAAGGGCAGTTTATATACTCCCTCCTCCCTTCACCCTTCGAGGCGCCTTTTAAGGACAAAACCGTGACAGAGCACCGACCTCCAAAGCGGACAATACCTCGAATGCGGTGATTGACCCTAGTGATGTTGTCCAACGACTTGAGGTCGGAACACTAAATAAAAGTCAATATAATCATACAACATATATAAAAAAACTTAATGTTCAAATGCATCAATGAATAAAGCATATGGAAGTAAAGAGTAGATAGATATTAATTTTGTTGTTTCTATAATCCATTATGCAAATCAGGTAATTGATTGTCTACAATAGAGAAAATGCGTAAACAATACTGGAGAAAACATGTCAAATGAGTTTCAAGCTTGTTATTATTATAGAATAAGATTCAAATAAGTGAGTTTCACAACAAAATAATAATTAGAACCTGTAAAAACTAAACATAAAACAACAATTTGTTTGGTATTAGTTACGAGATTAGTGACATCACAGTAAAAAATGATTAATGACTTACTGGTTGAATACATATCACATTAATTTTTCTTTAATAAATAGATAATAATTTATAAATATTAAATACATTCTCAATTATATTAATTATATTCAATATTATCAAAATTCAAATAAAACTAACAAAATTAAAATTTTATATTAAAACTTTATATTAAGACCGTTGTTTTTCTCATTACACTAAAAATAAAACATATAAGTATTTATTATTGTGAATCGATTAGTGTTATAAAAGTTAATAAATTTATTTTTTATTCGACATAATATGTGATGTCATTGAAGACATTTGATGTCGGAGCATTATAGATGTAACTAGTTTTTTTTTCTGTAATAGCATTCAATTATTGATGGTAAGTTTTCACCAAAAGAAAAGTATTATTTGTTTTTTTTATCATTAAGAAAAAAATAAAATAAATTATTTGTAAGACATGACAGCTTTTATGCAATGAACAATAATTATGACTTGTATAATTTAGAGTTGTTATTATATAAATCAATAATGAATGAATTATCGTTTATAATAGAATTAAAATAATTTTACAATGTTTGTGACGTCGATTTCATGTTTTTTCTATTCTCTGAAATTGGACTTGTAGTCATCTAGTTTTTTTAACAACGACACTAACGTGAGAGGTTAAAAAACTAGTGAGTTGGTTTGCATAACATTTTAAAGGTAAAGAAAGGTAAACAAATCTATAAAATTTATATTAAATGCTGATATATTCCTTTATTATTATAAATATAAAATAAATAAATTTTATAACAATATATTAAAAACTATATTTAAAATAACATTTAATTAGTTGGAATATAACAACTTTACACTCCATAAATATTAATAATATCAAAGCATTTCAAAATATATTTAAACATTTATCACATAAGAAAAACTAAACATTATTTTCAAACAAAACAATTTTATGTTCAAATTTAATTATCTTAAAATCCATGTTCAAATTTAATCTATTGTTTACTTTTTAATTCTACAATCAAACAATATACAATTATGCTAAATTTTTAGGCCAATTTCAATAAAGTTCTCACTTTATTTTTTACTTATAAAATACAAGAATGATAACTTCTCTTATATGAAAAAATTTCAAGTTATAAGAGACACCTATAGTCACTAAATAATTCTAAAGTTATAGAGAATTGAACTATATAATCAACACATAATATAAATTTCAATGTAAGGCTAAATAAAAGGAGATATTGAATTTAATTAATTGATCCAACTAAAATATTTGTGATGAATAAGAAAAGAAGAACAAATATCTTTAAACCAAAAGACACTTATGGGTGTGTAATAAAGGATATTTTAGATAATATTGTGATTTCAAGAATCATATCATTAATGTTGTGTTTATTTCTATGTATGAGGAGGGAGGAGGGTGCAGAAGGAGGGAGTAGATAGTTCTTGTGTTTATTTCAGGAGTTTTGAGAGTGGGGGAGTGGATGGAGAAGAGGATGAAAATATTTTTTCAATCTTCTTACAAATGAAGGAATTAGTGTTGGTTCTATGTAGGATTATTGCATTTTATCCAAATAACCTTGTGCATCCATTTTATTATAATATACAATATACAAAATTAAATATTACGTAAATTTATTTATCAATTTAAAAAATATTTAATTATATTATTAATAACAACAAATAATTATAAATAATGAAATCAATAAAATAAAATTATAATATCAACAACACAAGACATATATAGTTATATAAAATAACAAATATATATAATAATAAATATTATGTTTATAATTTTTAATATATTTAATAAATTTATTTTAATTTAGCACAATTTTTTCATTGAAAAATACAAGTAATTATAGATATTATATATTATAAAAATTTAATTAATTCAAACCTACACACAAAAAAAACATCATAATTCATTATTCAAAAGATTTTAATAATAAGGATAAATTTGTAAACTGAGAATTCTAATTTTTTTTAAAGGTATAAAATGTTATTTTACAAATTTTCCCTTGCCTATTAAAAAAATTTAATAATGAAATGAGTTATTTTTGTTTAAAAATAAAGAACTTTCACATATTCATAAATTTAAAAATTATAATTAAAAATAAATATATATTAAATATAAAAGGTATAATTTAAAAATTATAATTAGGAAAAAATATGTATTCAATAAATAAAATAAAAATAAAAATTCACGTAATTTATTAAAATATTAAATATGTACTATAAAATTGAAAAAAAAATCAGATATTATATAAATAAAAAAAATTAGTTTTTAATATTAAAAACCATGTAGTAATGAAAAATAAAAAATACTACAGCAACAAAAGTATAATGTAATTAACAATAGAAAAGAATGTCATAACAAATTATTATCAAATAAGTTATAACTCATAAACATAATAATAATACACAAAAATATATTAATATAAAAAAAATAACAAATTAAATAAAAACAGAACATCAATTAATTTTTAAAAATATTAAACATATACTATCAAATTAAAAAATAAATCACATCTTATATAAATAAATAAAAAATACTATTTTTTAATATTAAAAAACCTTACAGTAATGAAAAGTAAAAAATACTACGATCAGTAGAATAAAATAAATGAAAGTAAATTCAAAAATAACACATGTTGGTCTGACTTTTCTTTTACATCTCTTCATTTTACAAAGAGAGTATATTTACTCTTAGATGGATATCTTCTCATTCTCTTCTTCACAAAACCCTAAATTCGACAGATATCATCTCACTTATTTTGTGAAACTTATATCCACATAAACAAACAAGTCCTAAGTATAAGAAGCCTAAAATTCTCTTATTTTATTTTAATGATATTCTAAATAACATATTAGGAAAATTTTGTATTACAATGTTGATAATGTTTGTATAAAGAATTATCTTCGTGAGGTTTGCAAACAAGAAAAACTTAAAATGACTCATGTGTTTGTCTGTATTGGAACATGGAACATGCTTTGAAAAATATAAAGTTGACAAATAATACTATTTCCTTAAAATGTGTAATTCAATATTCCTATTACTGTGATAATTTATTGCAACTTTAGATTGATGTGATTGATAGGTGAAATTATACATATTATTGTGTAATTATTTATAAATTATTAGTTCACCTTGTATATATTATGATCGTCCTTATGCAATAAGAAGATGGTAAAAAAGATAAAGCTATGAATAATGTTTTATTTGTACTGATAATGTCTTTCACTAAAATTTATTTTTAAAGTCTCGAATCATATATATACACATATATATAAATAAGTGGAAATTTGAATTTATTTAAATTCACACACTTTTTTATATTTTAATTTTAATCCCTCATAATATAATTTGATAATTAATATTTATCTTTTCTCATTATTAGATTACAAATATTTTCTCTCTTGATGTGACTTGCTTATCTATATAAGTTTTCTTATGGTAAAAACATATACATTGAAAATTGAAACATTTACGTATTTGAAAAGTAACAAATTATTTTAAGTTTTGTAATATATATTTGTGCCTGTCGGGATTTATTTTTCGAGTTTTTTTATTTCTGTTTTTTCCATTAGGAATTTAAAAAAGATAATAAAATCAATTTATAGACCTATTTTTTTTAAATAAATTATTCAATTTGAAAGTCAACAATCATTATCTTTTTAAAATAAAATCATTTATAACTATATTACAATTATCTTCATTTTTTTCATATCAGTATTGTTGTTGGTTGTTGCTAACACTGATGTTCTATTTGAGAGGGAAAATAAATAAAAAAAAGTGGAAGGTGAAAGAAAAGAAAAAAAATAGATAAAAACAACAAAAAGAAGTTATATTAATAAGCAGAAGAAAAATATTTTTTTGTTAATAATTTTAAAAAATACTATTATTATTCTTAATTTATTATTATTATTATTCCCCCACTTATTCCAAACTAAGTATATCTATTATCAATATACAGGGAAATGAACGGTGTATTGGTCAAGGCGAATTTGACTAACCATCCTCAATGAAAATAGAGAGAACTGAAATTTTAGCTTTTGCAATGACGAAAATATTATTTTTTCATAATTAATAATAAATTGTAAACTAAAAGAAATATCTATTTTAGCTGTGAATAAAAGTGAGGGCTATAAAAAAAATCAATAGAAAAGGTGAAGTTTACTCAAGTTGAACACAAAAATAAATTTTAAATATTGTGTTTACAGTCAAGACTTTTAACTCACACTAAAAATTATTAAAATAATAATTATAAGTTAACGTTTAGAATGAGAACACAAAGTAGATGCAATAAAAAAATAAGTTGTAGAATGATACTGGATCGAGAATGAGGACACAGAGTGAATGCAAATTAATATTTTACTAAATTTAGTGTAGGTCTAAGCGACACTAATATTTGTTTCCCAAATAGTGTTCCCAATGACGACAATTTACTCACATTTTTTTTCTCACGTAGTGTCCCTAATGGCGACACTAAGTTTAATTATTGTTGGAGATCCCACATTAACTAGATATTACGACATTTCATAGTATATAAGTGGGTGCAAACCTCACCTTATAAGTTGATATTATGAGTTTGAGTTAGACTTAAAGTCCACTTCTTAATATGATATTAGAGTGTGACAGTCTCCGCATGAAGGGGGGTTGTTGTTGGATATCTCACATAGGCATTAAGATCATTTCATAGTATATAAGTGAGTACAAAAACTTAAAATTCTCTTATTAATAATTATTTAATTTTATAATCATTTTAGTGTCCTCCAAATCTACACTATAGTTAAATAATATATTTTTCTTTATGTGCTTAACCAACACTACCTTGAAAATTTGTATCCCATTGCAAGTTGTATCTAATGCATAGCCACCACCAAAACATTAACTTCTATTTCTATTAAGATACTAAACCCACACTAGTTCCATGTAAAGTTTCTTTTACTATTTGTATTTTTTTTGGAACTGTATTATCATTATTATTAATGATTTCTTGTAGTGGTATAATAGATTATCAATATAGATTGAAGATTTAATGTAGTTAGTTTACAGTTTTGGGTTACTGCACAAAAAATTAAAATAAAGATAAGATAAAAAATCTTAAAAAATAGAAACATTGTTTTTAAATTCTTAATTATAATGACTATTCAATTTACTTCTCGATCTAATAGTTTTATTGAGGGTCAACTAATGAGTTGAAATTTATAAAGTTGAAAGGTTAGTTTTAATTGAAAAACAAATTTACAAACAACCATCATTCTAAACACTTTTTATGCTATTTATTTATTGTTAGGTTCGACAACTTTTTACTTTTTGTATACATCACCAAGTTGCCTTTTAACGTTCAACATTCAATATCGAAGTGTCTGGTAGAAGATTCCTTCTAAGTTTTAAGGAATCTTAGGTTCCATCATAAAATTATTATGCTTGTATAAATATTTTAAAATACTTTTAAAACCATTTACATGAATTGCATTCTAATTAAGTTTATCACTAGTGTTCTATAGAATGATTTTTTTTATTGATATAGATGGATTCAATTTTTTAAAAGTATTTAAAGAGATTCAAATCAGATTATAAGTTGCTTCAGATTGAATAAATTGAATTTAAATATACCAAAAAAAAAATTGTTTTGGAAAAAAGAATGAGAAAGGGGTTAAACATTTAAGTTTATAGAAACCCTGCCTATTCTGTAAATCGTAAATGTTATCTGTGCCATAGTTTATATAAGTTTTTTTAATATTTTATTATTGTGTAAAATAATTTATATATTAAATACGACTAAATATTTTTAATAATTATTTTTATTAATATCATGTACAATTCAGATTTTATTTCATATTATATTTTAATATTTTCAATGTGTATCTTTACTTATTTGTAGTAAATATTAAATTGTTAATTTCTTACTTTCTTTATTTATTGTTATATTTGTATTAGATTTTTTCACAAAAAAATTAAATATAGAATTAAAAAATCTTAATTACTTTATTGATTTCTTGTTTCATTTTTTTAAAATTGTGCAAGGCTGTGTAGGCTTCTAGTTATGTACATCAGATCAAACATATAACTAGCAATGCTTAAATGGGACTATCCAAAATGGAATTAGCCAACCCACATTCTCATCATTAAAGAAAAAACAAAAATATAGATTTTCTTTTTATAAATTAACACAGATATATTAACTAAATAATAAAAAATTATAATACATATAACATCTAAAAGCCTGTGTGTGAACTAATTTAAGACTGAAAAACAAATTTAATTGAATATTTAAGACTTGTATTGGATATATTAATTTAGACTAGTTTAGATATTATTTAGTTTTGACATTTTGTTTTAAGTAAGAATGGCAGTAGGGAGGTGTTATAAATATATAAAAAGAAAAACAGATGGGCTCATAAAAGAAAACAATAGCTGAGCTTTATTATGCGAGGGTGCCAATAGAGAGAAGATAATCTTTCTTTCTCTTCCGTCCATATCTGTGTGTATCTATATTGTTAATGAATTCTACTTAAATAGTACAACAATTTGTAATTTTTTAAAGTGGTTGATTATTTAAATATTAATTTATTAAGTAATAGTTTGTATTCCGCTTGTTCTAATGTTTGATCCGTGTTTTTCGCTGTTTCTTTCTTTCCCTTTCCAACACAAGAAATTAGTGTAAATTTAGGCGACACTAATATTTATTTTTAAAATAGTGTTTCCAATGACGACAATTTACTCACATTTTTTTTCTCACATAATATTTCTAATGGTGACGTAAGTTTAATTATAGTTAAAGATCACATCAACTCGATATTACATTTCATATTTATGAAAATATATATGTTTGTTAATAAAAACTAAACTCGAAAAAGTATATTTAATAATTTTACATGAAAAAATGTTACTTATTTATCTAAAAAATTAACACATCTAATAAAAAATTTAAGCTCTTTAAACTAAATAATTTTATAATACTCATTAAAAAAGGTAATTACAATTATTAAAGTATCATCAGAAGAACATATAAAGTTAAAAAGATATTTATCGCTAAATAAAATTTAAGAGGCAATGAAAGAAATAATAATAATGTAACACCCTTATGTTTATTTCAGAAGGGTATTTAATGAAGTAACTATTATTAGACATTTCTTATGTTAGACAAAAAAAAATTTCAAAAATATATTTAATTGAATTATATGCAAGGCTTATTAATTTTAAATAGCAAGATATATATAAAACTTTCTTAATAGTAAAGAATATTTTCTTTTTTAACATTTTTTTCTGTATTGAAATTTTAAATTATAAAACCACGTAAATATTTGTAGTTTTATTTATTCACAGTGTTAAATAGCTTCATTAAAATTTGTTCAAAAATCAGTATTAAACAAATAAAATAAACAAAAATCTATGAGAAATTACAATGAATAAATATTAACAACATTAAATATTCCACTTTTAACTGGATATTTTTAATTTATCAATCATTACCTCATGTTAATGCTGAACATAAATAATATTACAAAATGAAAAGTCTCATTCAAAATTTTTAAAACATTAAAAAAATATGTTATTTAATTTACTTTTCATAAAATATGAGAAATTACTAAAGAAGAAAAATGTAGTCATTTGTAGACGAAAAAAATCAAGTTAAAAAATTAAAAATGATCAACCAATATTAGATACTGAAATGATTGCTCCAATATTTTATACAAACATCATACTTATTAAAAAAAACTCGTTAACATTCAGTATCGAATTTTAGGATAATAATGTGCCAATTAATTAGTTCACTGATAATTCCATTGTATATCTTGTTTAAATAGTTGCTATAAAATTGAATAATTTAATCACAGTGATTAAATATTGAATTCATAATATTTATATATAAAAGGACAACATACAAAAGATTGACACTGACAGACTGTAACTGTGTTTTAACTAGAAATTGTAGAAAAAAATATTGTAAAGTTGTAAAATAATAATGCACATAATATTTTGACAATTATTGTAAGAGTGTAGATCTCACAACCACTCATCTTGTGACATGTGAAGTAGCATACAATAGCGGTTCCTCTATATATTGAGGTTATGTGCTACGTGAAAGTGCACACACAACCACCCATCATCTTCTTCTTCCCAACAGAGTTTTTCTTTCTACCTTCGGAAAGCAAGAAAAATGTTCATAGAGAGTTTCAAGGTTGAGAGTCCCAACGTGAAGTACACAGAGAGTGAGATTGAGTCTGTGTACAACTATGAAACCACTGAACTTGTTCACGAGAACAAGAATGGCACTTATCAGTGGGTTGTGAAGCCCAAAACTGTGAAATATGAATTTAAAACCAACACTCGTGTTCCTAAACTAGGGTTAGTGCTCTTGTTTTCCCTTTTCCCTTGCTTTTGAATTATTTTGATTGGTTTGTTGTTGATGTGGTTTCTTTGATGTGTGTCAGGGTAATGCTTGTGGGGTGGGGTGGAAACAATGGCTCAACCCTCACCGGCGGTGTAATTGCTAACAGAGAGTTAGTTTCATCTTCCTAACCATTGGTTTTTTGAAACTGTTTTTGTTGTTATGATTATTATTATTTGTGGCTATGGTGATGATTATGGTGACCAATGAGAGGACGTTGTGGTTCTCAGGGGTATTTCATGGGCAACTAAGGACAAGATTGAAAAGGCCAATTACTTTGGGTCCCTGACCCAAGCATCAGCTATCAGAGTAGGATCTTTCCAAGGAGAGGAAATATATGCTCCATTCAAGAGCCTGCTTCCAATGGTACACTGCCATCTCTCTTGGGAGTCAAATTAATCACTTTTGGTCTTTTCTTCTCTCTTTTTCTGTGCTATTAATTCACTAATTCTCATTCCAAAATTTTTGAATCACTACAAAAAATAACACTCCTCAACTAAACTATATTAATTATTATAAGTACTTTTATTATTTTAAATTAAATCAAAATTTGTTTTAGACTTATTAAAATATATAGGTTATTTTGTTTATTTTTAATTGAGTTTGTATTAAAAATATATAAATAGTTGATTGAGTTTGTATTAAAAAATTCTTTTTAGTTGAGTATACACAATATTTTTTTTATTTTTCTGTGAATATTTATTGTTCAATTTTTATTTTCAACTAAATAATATAATTGTTAGTTTTTTTTTTCTTTTTATCTCATTCATCAATCAACTCTTTTTCTCTTTTTTCTTTCTTTCAATTTCTCTAATCAAGCTCTCAAGAGTAAGTAGGAAGAGTTTGAAGAAGAAAGAAACGAGTTAATATGCAAATTGAAAATGAAAAGAGTCATATTATCTCAATAACCAAAGATAATACTCATAACTAGAGATCCAATTTATGAGAAAAAAATATAAGTCTCATATAGTTTTTTATCCACCTAAGTCTCCTCTCTATAACTTGTATTCCATGCGAGTCAATGACAAGGTGGAACACATTAACCCATAACTGGCAACAAAAATTTCAAAACAATAATTTTTTTTATATTTTTTCATCCATAAAAGATATAACGTTAATCTTAAGTTTATTTGGTTAGTTTAAATTTTATTGTCAATAGTTCAACAAAAATATGAAATATGAATTTTTTTTTTTTTACTATTTTGTATGTAATTTTTTTAAAAAAAAAACTGGAGGCAGATCAATCTACAAACTAACCATTATACAAGCCGACCAATAAAATTAATTTGTAATTCTTATATGAGACAACCTTTTCCAGTTCATTTTTTTAGACCAAATACGAGAGGACTAAAAAACAACCCGACAAGCTTGCATTATCATTTTTATGAATAATGTTGAAATCAAATAACCCCTAAATCCTAAATAATTTGTTGTTATTTTTAAAAACAATCATTAAAATTGACATAAATTACCTGCATAAAAACAAAAACAATTTATGATATTACACTAAAGTTTTGTTGTCAAAATATTATTAAGTTTTTATTAGAAATTATCCAAATATCTTTTTTTTTATCCTGCCCCACTTATTTTATTTATTTTCCTTTGTCCCGTGAGTTCAATTGTCTCAGAAATGCGTGTTTATCAAGGAAAAAGTGGGAAAGGCCCACAAGGTACTGGGCCACCGAGGACAAAAACGAAGATTGGAGATGAACATTATCAAAAAAAATTAAGAAAAATAAGTATTAAATAGGGTGCATATATATTTGGAAACATAAAGTATTTAATATTATTCCATTTAATAAATAAATTTATAATTTTATTAAACTATCGATATTGTAAATGTATTTTATTTTTATTATATCAAAAACAAATATTTAGAGTTGTTTCTAATTAATTGACAATACAATATTAACTCATAATTTTTTTAAAATATTAAAGAGAATATATATTTATTTTAAGTTGAATAGATTAAATAAATACAATGTGCAACACAGTATAAAGATGTGGTCGATGAGGTGAGTCGCACTCCACAAAGGTGGAAACATCAGTGACATGAACTCCTATAATGCTAACATGTCGAAACATAAAAATTCTTAAATCAATTATACTTTTTTCTCCAACCATGCATGAATCAAGAGTGTTAATTTATGCAGGTAAACCCTGATGATATTGTGTTCGGGGGATGGGATATCAGTAACTTGAACCTGGCTGATGCCATGGCCAGGGCCAAGGTGTTTGACATCGACCTGCAGAAACAGTTGAGGCCTTACATGGAATCCATGGTTCCACTCCCTGGAATCTATGACCCCGATTTCATTGCTGCCAACCAAGGAGACCGTGCCAACAATGTCATCAAGGGCACAAAGAAAGAACAGGTTCAACAAATCATCAAAGACATTAAGTAAGTCCAGCAACCTCAATCTAACTAACTGACTAGTTAGCACTTTGTATACTCTGTTTGAAACTCACAGAATTTGTTTCATCCACTATTTGTTATGAAAACTCAGGGAGTTTAAGGAAAAGAGCAAGGTTGACAGGGTGGTTGTCCTCTGGACAGCCAACACAGAGAGGTACAGCAATGTAGCTGTGGGATTAAACGACACCGAGGAAAACCTCTTGGCTTCCTTGGACAGGAACGAGGCTGAGATTTCCCCTTCCACCTTGTTTGCCATTGCTTGTGTCATGGAAAATGTTCCCTTCATCAATGGAAGCCCTCAGAACACCTTTGTTCCAGGTTTCTTAAATTATGATTATTATTAAGTGGATCATTAAGTTTTATTTAAGCAAAAGTAAAATTGATGAACTTTGGTTGTGTTGTCATCAGGGCTGATTGATCTGGCTATCAGGAGGAACAGTTTGATAGGAGGAGATGACTTTAAGAGTGGTCAGACAAAAATGAAATCTGTGTTGGTGGATTTCCTTGTAGGGGCAGGCATCAAGGTACATGTTACTAATGTCGTATCACGTGGTGCTACTTTCACTGGTTTAGGACAGAGTATCGTTGTTAAATTGTTTGGTTGTATGCTTAAAATTTAATTAAAATAATGTACTTCATTATGTTTTTAAATAATTTATGTCAGCTAATAAAATGGAAGCAAATTGATGTTTTTACTGTCTTGGTGATGAGTAACAGCCAACATCAATAGTGAGTTACAACCATCTGGGAAACAATGACGGTATGAATCTTTCAGCCCCTCAAACCTTCCGCTCAAAGGAAATCTCCAAGAGCAATGTTGTTGACGACATGGTCAACAGCAACGCCATCCTCTATGAACCTGGCGAACATCCTGACCATGTTGTTGTTATTAAGGTAACTTTTGTTTTACATTTTCATACTCTCTCTAATTGGTTGTTTATCTGATTCTTTTGTTTACTTGTTATTTTGCAGTATGTGCCTTATGTTGGGGACAGCAAGAGAGCGATGGATGAGTACACTTCAGAGATATTCATGGGTGGAAAGAACACAATAGTGTTACACAACACCTGTGAGGATTCACTGTTAGCTGCTCCTATTATCTTGGACCTGGTCCTTCTTGCTGAGCTTAGCACTAGAATCCAGTTTAAAGCTGAAGATGAGGTATGCATATTATGTCTCTTAATCTTCCAATTTCCAACTTCTGTTATTTTCAGCTTTCCAAGACTCACTGAATTATGGGTTTAACAGGGCAAGTTTCACTCATTCCACCCTGTTGCCACCATACTCAGTTACCTGACCAAGGCCCCTCTTGTAAGTTTAAATTCTATATCTATATATAATATGTAAATTTGGAAGGTCGCAAAACTAATTATTGTGGTGGCATCAATACAGGTTCCACCTGGTACCCCAGTGGTGAATGCATTATCAAAGCAGCGAGCTATGCTGGAAAACATCATGAGGGCTTGTGTTGGATTAGCTCCTGAGAACAACATGATCCTGGAGTACAAGTGAAGTAGGGAGAAGAGAGTAACAGTTTGGGATAGTGTGGTTAAATGTGCCCAAAATTGAACTTATATCCCATATATACCCTCTTTTTCAGATATATATTGCTGCTACAAAATGTGAAATTTAAAGATCTTACGATCTCTGGGTCTATGTTCCTGCCACTTATTTGAGAGCAGGCTATCTACGCATGTAAAATAATACGAAGTTATCCAAGTGTTCTGTGCTTAATTGACGTTTCTCTTCCTTAACCTCTTTTATTTTGTGTATTTGGAAGCATTGACACAGCCTTTTTGGAACTTATAATACAATGTTAACTTTCAGGGACGCTAAGGACCACACATCACATGAACAAAAATATTCCAATAATCACCCACAGTTCCTCATAAAAAAAAAAAAGTCTAATACTGTATTTTTTTCTTCACTTTAATAAAATGATTATAAAAAATTTCATTTTTTTATTTCTCCATGCCAATAAATACACACGTAAACTAATTAAAAGTTGATTAGAATATAATTATAAATAATAAAATAATAACTAATGTTCTCTTACGTAACTCTATAGATAAAAAAGTACCTTACACCTCCACAAATGGTTTTATTTACAGTGTTAGTGTTGGTTATGGATTCTTATTATGATGAGTCGAATATCAGTTATTGATTGATTGCATCGTGATCCCTAGTTAATAGGGAAATATATTGGTATATTGTAATATTTTGGATAATATTTGTAACAATCAATATTTAGCTTATTTGTCGGAGATATTTCTCACATATTTCGGGATATGAATGTGACTCATGAAGTGCTTATTTATTACATGACTTGAGGTGTTTTTTTACTCTATTGGTCGGTTATCAAGTTCAAGACTAACTCGTCGAGTCAGGTACCGACCGATACATCTTAAATTTTAAAAAAACACTTCAATAACAATATTTTTATTAAAAAAAATAGTCATAATGTTTTTAGATTTGATCAAAATATTATGAATTAGAACATTTGAAAATTTTATTTCGACTTGTTTTGCTTTAGTAATTCATATTAATAATTCTCATTGACACTTTTAGGAATTTGGTTGATTAAGAATAACAAATGAATGCATTTTTTTCTATCGGTAATGTCTTAATTTATCTCAATTTTGATAGAATTTTTTATATTAATTATGATTATGAATAGTATTTGATTTTTTAAATTGAGTATAGTGATGAGGATAAGATAGTACATATTTATGTCATCTTCGTTAACCTTTAATTTATTAGGTAATTACAAAATATATATTAATTTTTTTATCTTAATTTTGCAATTTTTTTTGTGTGTTTTATTTTTATTTTTTCTTTAATTATTTAACATTCCCCTAAATATTATTTGATACTCTTGTTTAATATTTATACAATTTAATTTTTTTTCTTGATATATAATATTTAAAAAAGATTTTTTTTATAAAAAAAAATATTTAATTAGTATTTAAAATATTAAGAGATAGGTACAAGCAGAGTACAAGTAAACCCGTCTCCAATAAAGGTAAGATAAAAATCCATATCCATTGACTGTAAGATGGGGATGTGGACAGATTCAAACCTGCACTCCTTTCATCCCTTGGTTTTATTAATAATACTTTTTATATAAAATAATAGTTATATTTATGGTAACTTTAAAATTATTTTACAATAAATGCCGACCATAAATAGAAAATCAGTATCTAACATTTATAAAGAGGACTTCACATAAAGTTATTAAAGAAACGTTGGTGTACAAACACAAATAAGTATTGTTTTTATGAATAACAAATTCTAATTAACAGCAAACGATCTAATGCTACTTAACTTATAAACATTTTTATACTCAATATTATTTGCATTAAGAATATACGAATTCCAAATAACAGACAGTTTTTAGATTTTTTGTATTAAAAATGAAGAAATAAGATTAAAGAATCAAATTTTAAAATAATTCTGATATATGATAGGATTCATATGTTACCAGCCGAATATTAATCACTTTTAGTTTTTTTTTATTAGAGACGGTTAGCAGAGCGAGAAAAGAGTGAAGAGAGGAAGTTTTGTCCAACTACGTCGCCCTTTGGAACAAACTGAGATTTTGTCAGCAGGCTCGTAACTCATGGTGCTTTAATTTGACCGTTTGGATTGTTGAAAAGTCATCGGAACAGTTACCTATAGGCTGCATATAGTAGTTGCAGTTTTGTGAATTTTTTGGTTTCTTGTTCTCTATTTTATCTTTGTTGTCTTGCTATTTGACTGATAATTGAGCACAATTTGTACTGTGATTTGAGACTCTCTTGTAACCTTAATTTTAATCAGAGCTTGATTGACTAGCTTGTGTCCGTGGTCTTTACTTATCACATTGAGAGGATTTTTCACGTGTGTCTTCCTTCCTATGTTTTTGTTATTACCATTATTTATTATTGCTTCTCACATATTCTTATAAGTTAGAAAAATTATTATTAGTTGCTTATTACTATAATTGAATTATTTGTTTTCCTGTGTTGAATTTCCCATCACGACAATGGTGGTATCAGTGTGATTCAAATCTATTAATTTTCGTTTAGTTAATTACTCAGTTGTATTTTTTTTTCATGAATAGTATTAAATATAAAATATTTATACGTTAGGGTTTAGGGTTTGGGTGTGGAATCTGGAATGGCGCAGATCCTTTTTCGACTGGGAGAAGTCTTTGGTGGAACAGCTAGTTCAGTTATTGCAAGAGGTGAAGTTGACTTTGGGGGAGGCAGACTGTTGGGTTTGGA
>Ga0123342_1006799_pt1 | contig 15618 bp, 11 predicted proteins | sample Turbeawhitnodule_FD_89960 | JGI IMG/M metagenome (GOLD analysis project Ga0123342, IMG submission 89960) | Root nodule microbial communities of legume samples collected from Mexico - Turtle bean Mexico white nodule | ecosystem: Host-associated > Plants > Roots > Nodule | place: Mexico: Nepantla... | reverse complement strand
GAAAGAACAAGGGAAAAATAAACCAAAAAAAAAAAAAAAAAAAAAAAAAAAAAAAATTAATCTTCCAAAAAAAAAAAAAAAAAAAAAAGACAATTCAGAATTCAACCCAATTCAATCTTTTCGCGACAGACTCATCACTGATGGTTTGGGAAAATGAAAATAAGTGCAGAAAGTCTGGGCCATCACCCGTCAGCATGGCAAGAAAAAAATGTAAATGGAAAAAATGAGGTGAATTTTAAGAGCGGGTGATGCGAGAGAGAAACCCTAAAAAGACACAAACGAATTGAAGGGTGAGAAATGAATGGAAAATTTGAATATCAAAATTAGAAAAGGAGGGAGACGCGGAATGGTGGGTTGAGTCTCTCCCTTTCCCTTTTCCTGTGTTTTTCTTGCTTTCCCATTTTATACAGATGCTATTTCTTTGACCTTGCAATCATCAACCCTACTATGTTATGTCCCAACATTTCAATTTTTTTTTTCTTCTTCCATATCCTCTTAATATACGCTCAACAAAGACACTACCACTCTTTTCTTTACCTTTTTGCCAAAACAAATTTCATCACAATCTCATGGTTATGAAATTGAGGCCCTTTTCTTACCCTTTTTATCAGAACGACATTTTCAAAGGAATCACACACAAGCTGTCGTTAACTGTTTTATTACATTACTGTTTCAAAATAATCATATTTATTATGAAATAACTTTACTTGGATATCTTTACTTTCTTTTTTATTTTAATAAATATATTATTCAATATTTCAAGACAATGGTACTTATTAAATCATAAAATTGAAATACATCTGTCAATACTTTATTTTCTTCAAACAATCTTTCAATGTTTTATTGCAGAAATCAAAACATCAATCATTATGATCTTTTGAATCTAAAACATAAATTCACTTATATTGAAAGGGAATTTCATTAAACATTAAGCCAAACGTAAAAAAAAATATATACTTGTTATATAATATCTAACAAAACTTTATTTTCATATAACAACATTTTAAAAAGTCAATGGAAAAAACACTTTACATTTTCCATAAACATTATATACAGTTCCATTTTTTTATGTTAAATCAATCTAATGTCACTTGAAAGAATCTTAAATATATTTTCATTTTTTAAAATGGAGAAGTTTTATTCTTGTTTGTAAACCCGCCAAAAATCGAAAAATTCAATAAAAAATATATTCTTAGTGCGTCAACAGGAAAAAAAGAGAAAAAAAAATATTTTGTTAATATAATGTTATCTTAATATTTTTTTTCCTTAAAAATATAATAAATGTAAAGTGTTTTTATTTTTATTTCAGAAAAAGTTTTTATTTTTAAATAACATTATTATGTATTATTGAAACTTAAAATTAAATATTATTGTGTGCTTATGTTTATTTTGAATTATAAATTTATAATATATGCTATTTTTAATTTTCAGTATTATTAAGGTATGATGTTATATTTTTAACAGTACTTTATATATTATTTTATTAAGACAATTTTATCCAACCTTGAATTAATGTCTTAACTAATTTATGACCTGTCGGAATTTCAAAACAGGTTCTCAGTTCTAACTTTAATTTAGTTTTAGTTCTTATATAATATTCTTCTACTTTCTTTTCTCCGAATTTGAAATTATTGTTTTAATATTTCATTTTAAAATACATAAATAATATTTATTTTAAATATTTAAATTTTAGAAATATACATTACTTCTTAACATTATATTGCAAATACTAAGAATGTGCTTCACAAAACAAGCATTAACCGATAATTGATAAACTAGGTTCTAGTTGATAAGTTAATTGGTTTGGTAAGTTATAAGTTTATTAGTTTTGAATTGATTAATTAGTTTCTTGTATCAAAAGTATTTTGCACTATGTCTTGTAAGGGTAACAAAATAATTACTAGTTTATTTGATTAATTTATGAAAAAGTTTGTTTTTTTGTAAGCACCTTATTAAAAAAAGTTATTTAATAATAAATTTTAGGAATGCAAATAAGTTTATTGCAAATTGTAAATGAAATAGTGATTAATTATATATGTCACAAATATATGATGAAAAAATAACTAAATAATTTGTTAATAATACTAATTTGTATAGTGCCTGAAATAATGATAGAAAACAATGGTAACGGTAAGAAACCGTAAATATAAAGACAGAAAAAAAAAGCCCCACTCCTTACCTATTTTCCAACTTTTTTTTTTTCTCTTTTATACTTCATTTATTTCAAAATTTGATCACGTCACACTGTAGTTGAGGAGTCATTGTACATTTCTATCCGATCAAATTTTCAAATAAAATAAGTTCATTTTTACTTTTTTCATGTGATTTAGTCGTCGATTTAGTCATCAATATTAGTGGGGTCAGTTGAGAAAATTGTTTCTCTCAACTTGATTAAGCTCATACTAAAACTTAGTAATGTTTGGAAAACTTGCTCTATGTTCCTTTTTTGCAGTGGTTACCCTGTTTGAGGTAGAATTTCATCAAAATAAGGAATTATAGGTAATGGAAACTAACTTTAATTTTCAATAGTATTCTAAGCTAAAAGATCTGAATGTGGAGGGAACGTGGTTCCAAGTTTAAATTTCTCTTGCAGTGATATTATTTGATAAAATTGTTTGATTTTATGTTGTGTCAACAAGTATAACTATTAGATTTTGATAGTTTGGAAGTTAAATATTGTTTTTGACATTGTAAATGTTTTGAATGTTATGAATTTTAAAATATTATGTGATTGAATGATATGTATCATATATGAATGATGAAAATTATAACAAATTGATGTCATACATTTGGGATAATGTATGAATTGTTTGATGGTACATTAAGTATGAAAAACCTATATTTATCAGTGATTCTCCAGATTCACCGATGATGTAAGTCATATAGACTAATATATCAAGTGGTGAGAAGCTATTGAGGGAGTTCATATACATCGGGTCTCGTTGTAGACACTCGGTATTGGATGTTTGAACTTATCTTAATCCTTTATGTACAGATTAGATGTTAGTATCTGTTAGGAGCATACTTAATGACTCTTCCGGAAGACGATGGATTCATGTGTAGTCAATGTGATTAAAATGAAATCTTGTTATGGATTGAAATGAAATCCAATGATTGTGATTGAAAATAGATCAATGTGTGGTTTATATGAATGAGGGAATTGATATTGAAATTTTATATGACAATATTTAAAGAAATATTTACAAATGATTTGTCTAATTGGTTCTTTTTGCATGGATTAAGTAGGCTGTGAAATTTATTTTCATTAGCTTACCCTTGTTTTTCTTGTTGTGTTGTGAACTACAATGACTGTATTACGTACACGAACAAATGACCATACAGATGTTGGGATTTGTAGGATTTTAGAATGTTATTTTGAACTTTATATTATAATAGTTAGATGCAATTTCTGGAATGTTACAGTAACTAAATTTTAATCACTAAATCTAGGATTCTATAAATGGAAAAAAAATGAGAAAACATAATCAAACTACTATACCAAATGCCTTATTCAATCATACCATGGTTAATATTCTTACTATTATTGTAATTTTAATTATATAATTTAATTATATAATAATAATAATTAATATTTTATAACTATAATAATTATTATTATAATATGATCTCAAATATTTTATGATATTATAACTATATATCTATATTTACTAAATTGGATTTGATTTAGGAGTCTAACCAATATTGATTTACAATTAGAATTTTTGCTTTCACTAATACTTGATCGCAAATAAATTTAACAATAAATATTTTAATTTTAGTGTTCTCGCCGGTTGACTCAGCCGTCTTTGACTTCAAAAGCAGATGGTGGCTCCTCCTATTTCGTGGTGGTTTTTGCTCTCTCCTGGGGTGGTCGAGAGTGGCTCCGTTGAAACAGAGGGAGTCTTACCTATTGATTGCACTTCGACGATCAAGTCATTACTGGGCTAAGAAATAGTAAGTATGTAAAGCAGTTTTAGTCTTAGAATTGGCGTACTTGTCTAGGGTTCTTACCACCCTTTATATAGGTTGTATCTAGGTCAACTCCTCATCCTACGAGGATCTTTCCTTAAGTGGAATTAGGGTTATTGGGGAGGCATCCTGTGACGTGTCGCACAAGTTTAGCGCAACCGCGACACAGGACTTTCCTCTTCTGGAGTGCAAAATCTTAACAGTATAGCCGCCAGGGTACCAACTCATGTACCAGCGCTGCGGGGCTATCTGTTCTATGGGGGCCCTAAGTATTCACGTGCCATGCATGTAGTCTATCCTTGGAAACCCTAATCCTCATGGGCCTTAGCGCTTCCAAGGGATACTTACTTGTGCTAGACCTAAACGTGTTATACACACCACATGGATGAACCCTCTCGTGACTTGGGTCCTTCTTTCTTCTAGATAGTAACTCATTATTATGTCTAGGGTCCACCTATGTGACCCATTAATGCCATCGGACCACCGAGGTCCGACGTCCAGGTCTGACGCCGATGTCTGGCACCGATGTCCGAGGTCTGGCCAGTACACAAGCCCCCAGGCTCGAGTTGTAACTTGTTTCAACGAAGAGGCTAAGTGATCGCCCACGACGACCTACGTGGCGAACGGGTGATAGGTCGTGCATAGTGCACTGAGGTGACGTCTCACCATACTTTCTTCACCAACGTACACATGGCAAGATCAACGGTAAAGGCCCACTGCCGCTTATGCTTCCTGGTACCTTAAACCCCTCAAACCCTATGCTCCTTTCACTGTTCCATTACTTCTCTTAGACTTCTCATTTCTTCGAACGCTCATTTCTCATAACACTCTGCCTTCTCTCCTTTCTTACTCAACTCATCGCATCGCGATTACTTCAAGGTATGCCCTTTACTTCATTATCGCCCTCGTCTTACTATTTCGATGCTCATAATATGCTTTAACTGTTCTATGACTATTTATGTTTTCTGCATTTTATGATTTATGTTCTTCGCTTTCGCGTTTCCTTGTTTTTCTGGGGTACGCACATTTCCCTCTCTTTTTCTTCTTTTTCCCTTCTTTTTTAGGTTTTCTTCTTGATATGGCTCGACCGAACCCTACTCCAACCTTAACTCCCAACTCAACTCCAAACCCAACTCCTTCTGCCTCTAACTATAAATCCTTGTACCACTGGGCACCTAACAACCTTTTAGAGGAAACTTCCAGCTTTACTACCCCTGCGAGCATAGTGACCTATAGGAAAAGCGAAACTTGCCATAAGTCTCGCATCTTTGGGAAGGAGCACGACAAATCTGTGAGGATCATGCCTTGCAGGGTAGGTGAACCCGTTTGTTGCGATGAGTCTTCAGACCCAGAGGGACCATTTTGTTTTATCTACCCCACCGTGTTCAAAAAACTCTCCCTCCGCTTACCCTTCATTGGCTTCGAGCGAGCCCTCCTCACCGAAGTCAATGTCACCCTCGCCCAGCTACACCCAAACAGCTACACCGAAGTCAATGTCGATCCTGTGTCACTGCCTCGATCATACGCCGTTAGTGGACGTGTTTCTATACTTCTTCGAAGCTAAGAGCCCAGGCAAGAAGTTGTGGGTGAGCTTCATCGGAGTCGCTGTGAGGGTTCTATTGACACTCTTCAGTAATCATACAAAGGCTTCGAGGGGAAGTTCTTCAAGGTTCGGTGCAACAAGAGGGACCCACTCTCTTGGACGGGTTTCCCCTCTACTGGGCAGAGAAACCTAAGCTCAAAAAGTCCAGATGCCTCGAGGACTTACCCCCACGGGAACGAGAGGTGTGCGACCTCCTCTCCGGTCTCCAAGCACCGTTTAACACGGTTAAGTTGCTCAAACTCGAGTTCAGCCCTAAAGCCCTTAAGGGCTATATTGGTAGTTGTTTGTCTCTAGTTCTGCTCATGTTTCTTTTGCTTGTGCACTTTACTTGGTTTAAACTCTTATGTGTTTCATCTTCTTGTGCAGGTATGGTACTTAACGCTGAGAAGAGGAGGTAGCTAGCTGTTGTGGCTCTTCAACTCAAGGCTGCTATACCGCTGATGCCTCTACCCCTGCCACCTCTGTTCCAGACCCTTCTGCCCCAGCCCCCGTAGACCAAAGGCAGAACGGGGTAGCTAAGGTCGTTGCTTCTGAAGACGAGGGCACTTGGTCAGGCCTCGTCTTCAAGAGGAAGCAGAAAGTTGATGCTGCAGTTCCTGCGACTTCAGGTTCGGATGATCGTGCCCCATTCTACAAGGAGCACCCTCCCAATGCCTCTTCCCCTTGTGACCTTGTGGTGCAAGAGGGTAGGGGGAGAGTGCCTCAGGGGGCGATCACGGTGCGCCTCCTGCTGACCTGTCTGCCTTCCAGGACCAAGAGAGACTAGAGAACATGGAGGAGGATCCTCTACTGGAGCACGCGTCAAAGTGCCTTGGGGACATTCTCATCGCATCTAACGTTACTTTGTCTAGGATGCAGAAGCTAAGGGGGGCAGTTAGCCAGGACACCCTTCAAGTCAAAGAGCTCAAACGTCGTGAGACCGCCCTGTACTTGTACGCGGCGGATCTTCACAAATTTGACCTGGCAACTAAGAAGATCCTGTTCGAAAAGTCCGAGGAAGCTCTGGGGGGATCATGCCAAGGTCTTGGATCTCCAGACTGAAGTGGTTGGCTTGAAGGAAGAGGTGGCCCAGTTGCAGGAGAAATTAGCCAAGCTTGAGGAGGAGTCAGCTCAACTCAAGGAGAAATCATCCCAACTGGAGGAGCAGCTTGCCAAGCTGAAGGAAGAATTAACTCGTAAGGATGAGCTCTTCCAACAGACTAAGGAGGAGCTTACCAACGACGCCGCAGAATCTTACGCCGCAAGGTTTGAAGATGCCATAGCCCAGGTTGCTTGTGTGCATCCTAGGGTGGATCTCTCCCAAACTGCGCTGGTGAAGAAGGTCGCGGATGGGCAGCTTGTGGATGATCTATGATGATTTCTCTTTGTAATTATTTGACAGCCTAATGAACAATTGATAACTCTGTACATATATTTCTATTTATAAAATTTGTTTTCCTCCTTATTTGCTCATTTGCGTTTGTTGTTAGCTGCTTTGCTTGTGTCGAATTAGTTTAACAATGCTTTAGGGCCTTTCTAACTTAAGTAGCACGCTTCTTTACCTACCTGTTTGACCTTAACCTTCTTCACAACGTTAAGGTAGAGGCGATGTTTGCTTGAGCTCCTACTTAGCCCTACCCTTTGTCAAACAAAGACATGGAAGATGTTGTTCTCGACCTTGGCGTATAAGGATAAGGGAGACATCTCGTTTTGAGCCATGCCGTTCTCAGCCTTGTCTTATAAGACAAGGGATAGGTTCTCTTCACTGGTCTCGACCTTTGTCGTATAGAGGCAAGGGAGATTTATTAACTGGGAACCACATTGTTCTCGACCTTGCCTTATGAGACAAGGGAGAGGTTCATTTTACTTACCTCGTCCTTGCCGTATAAAGGCAAGGGAGGGTTTTAACTGGGAACCATATTATTCTTGACCTTGTCTTATGAGACAATGGAGAGGTTCATTTTACTGACCTCGTCCTTGCCGCATAGAGGCAAATGAGGATTTTAACTTGAAACTATATTGTTCTCGACCTTAACGTTCTCACACAAGAGGGAGGCTCACTAAGAACCATACTATTCCCAATCTTGGCGTTTCTACCCAAGGAAGAGATTCACTTTTACTGACCTCGTCCTTGCCGTATAGAGGCAAGGGAGGATTTTAACTGAGAACCATACTGTTCTCGACCTTGGCGTTCTCGCACAAGAGGGAAGCTCACTAAGAACCATACTATTCCCAATCTTGGCATTTTTATCCAAGGGAGAGGTTCACTTTATTGACCTCGTCCTTGCCTATGCGGCAAGGGAGGATTTTAACTGGAAACCACATTGTTCTCGACCTTGGCGTTCTCACCCAAGAGGGAGGCTCACTAAGAACCATACTATTTCCAATCTTGGCGTTTTTACGCAATGGAGAGGTTCACTTTACTTCACTATACAATACATTTTTAAGAATATATCTTTAACTAAAATTTTATTGGGTGACCTCATTAAAAAACTCTGATGAGGGAAAAAGAGTGTCCCTAAAACTGTGTACAATGAAATAATCAACTGAAATAAAACTTTAAATTTGCTATGTTCCAAGTTCGAGGAATCGTCCCACCTTCTAGGGTCTCGAGCTTGTACGCTCCGTTCCCAAGTGCCTCTGTTATATGGAATAGACCAGTCCACTTGGGAGATAACTTGTTCTCTAGCTGGTAGGGGTGGGACTTTCGCATTACCAAGTCGGCAACCTGGAATTGTCGAGGTCTCAACTTGGAGTTGTACTTGTACTCCACCTTTCTCTTCAAGGCTTTAGCCTTGATGCGAGCCTCCTCCCTGACTTCATCCAGTAGGTCCAGGCTCACCTTTCTTTCTTCGTTGGATTCTTCAGCCACGAAGTTTTGGAAATGTGGTGAGCTCTCCTGGATTTCTACAAGGATCACCGCGTTCGAACCATACATCAAGCTAAAGGGTGTTTCCTTGGTAGTGGATTGGGGAGTGGTGTGGTAAGCCCACACAATTCTAGGAACCTCTTCTGCCCAAGTCCCATTGGCTTTTTTCAACCTTCTTTTTAGACCTCTGAGCAGAACTCGGTTGGCAGACTCGACCTGCCCGTTTGTCTGGAGGTGTTCGATTGATGCAAACACCTGCTTTATTCCAAGCTTTGTGCACAGCTTGCCCAACTGTTGGCTTGCAAAATGGGTGCCATTAGCGGACACCAAACGTTTCCGGACTCCAAAACGACATACTATGTTTTTCCACACAAAGTGTTGGACCTTGTGGACTGTGATTTGCGCCACTGGCTCGACCTCTATCCACTTTGTAAAGTACTCAATGGTAACTACAAGGTATTTCATATGTCGCATCGTTAAAGGGAATGGTCCCAGAATGTCGATCCCCCAGGTATGAAACGGCCATGGCTTGTGGATCGATTGCAACTCCTCTGGGAGCGCCTTGTGTCAGTCAGCATGTTGTTGGCATTGCTTGCACCGCTGTGCATACCTCGTGTAATCTCCCTTCGTGCAACGAATCTTCCCTAGGGTGTCATCCAAATTTCGCCTCCTTCAACTAGGAAAACGTGCAATGAATCTTCCCTTGATAATTTGTACGCGCCTATTCTGGGCGTTTTCAGCGTTTCTTGAGTCAACGACCGGTGACTCTTCTTAACGCCTTCAGAGGTACTTATTTGTTGGACTTCTGTTGCGCTACCTGTGGTGGTTTGAGGTGTCCTCAAGGTCTCCTATATGACTGTCCTCTGTCTGGCCCCCTTGCCTGAACTAGCGAGCTTTGCTAACAAGTCAGCTCGGTCATTCTGTTCTCTAGGGACATGTACTAACTTGAACACCGCAAAAGTCTCCTTTAGAATCTGAACATATTCTAGGTATGCGACCATCTGAAGGTCCTTGGCCTGGTATTCTCCCGTAACTTGTCCTGTGACAAACAGGGAGTCACTCTTTGCCAGCAAACTCTTTGCACCCATCTCTTTGGCTAGCAACATTCCAGCAATCAAGGCCTTATACTCCGCTTGGTTGTTACTGGCATTGAAGGCAAACCGTAGGGCCTGCTCGATTAACAACCCATTTGGCCCTTCCAGGATGACGCCAGCCCCATTACCCTGTTGGTTGGAGGACCCGTCTAGGGAGAGGACCCATCTGAAATATGCTTCCTCTTGGTGCGTGGCTACCGAGGAGAGCTCTACAACGAAGTTAGCATAAACATAGCTTTTGATAGGTCCTCTTGGTTTGTACTGCACGTCAAACTCGTATAGCTCAACCGCCCAACGCACCATTCTTCCTGCCACATCGGGTTTCTGCAAGACCTTGCGAATGGGAAGGTTTGTCATTACGATTACGGTGAAGCTCTGGAAGTAGTGGCGAAGTCTTCGGGCTGAAAACACCACTACTAGAGCTGTCTTTTCTATGGCCTAGTATCTCACCTTAAGCCCTTGCAAGACTTTGCTGACAAAATATATCGGCTTTTGCGCCTGATCCTACTCCTGAACAAGGACCAAACAGATCGCCCAATTTGTGACTATGAAGTACAAGCGCGGGGTACCTAGCTATGGCTTGCACAGTACTGGTGGGCTGGCTAAGTATTCCTTCAACTTGAGGAATCGCACTCCTTGGTCCATACGAACCTGTTGTTTCTCTTTAAACACTGGAAATATGGATGCCCCTTATCCCCTTCTGCTGACACGAATCGGGACAAAGCGGTCATCCGCCCTATCAACTGTTGCACTTCCTTCACCGAGATCGGACTCCTCATGGCTATAATTCCAGCGCACTTCTCAGGGTTTGCCTCTATCCCACGCTCAGTGAGTAGGAACCCTAAGAACTCTCCTGCCTCTACCCCAAACACACACTTTTTGGGGTTCAACTTCAATTTGTACTTGGCTATCGTGGTGAATAGCTCTTCCATGTTACCAACGTGTTGGTCCCTCACCTAGAAGGTGACCACCATGTCGTCCACATATGCCTGGACATTTCGCCCTATCATGTCTGTCCATCAACCTCTAATAGGTTGCCCCTGCATTCTTGAGTCTGAAAGTCATCACCTTGTAGCAGTATCAGGAGAGCTTTGTCATAAACGCTGTCTTGCATTCATCCCTGAGATGCATCCAGATCTGGTTGTATCCAGAGAAAGCGTCTGAGAAACTGAAAAGTCTGCAACTTGATGCGTTGTCTACTAAGGTGTCAATGTTGCGCAACGGGTCGGAGTCCTTTGGGCAGGATTTGTTAAGATTTTTGAAATCAACACACATCCTCCACTTCCCGCTAGCCTTCTTTACTAACACCATGTTTGCTAGCCACTCTGGATATTGGATCTTCCTGATGTGACCAATGCTCAGCAGTTTTTGGGTCTCCTCCCTGATGACCTGACCCCTCTCATCATTGAACTTTCTCCTTCTCTGGCGGACAGTTTGGACCTGTGGGTCCATGGTGAGATGATGACACAAAAATCGGGGTCAATGTCAGGCATGTCTGAGGTAGACCATGCAAAGGCATCTAGGTGTCGTGTTATGACCTCGACAATCTGGTCATGTGCTTCTTGGCCTAAGGATTTGCCAAGCTTGAACTTCTTACCCTCAATCTCTCTCTCTCTAGCACCTCTTCTGCGGGCTCGGGTCGTTTCTCCCGAGTGACCCCTTCATCCCTTGGAGGTTGGGTGGTGACGGCGTACACTTCTCTCTTTGTTTTGAGGCTGTTCTCGTAGCACTTCTTGGCCTCTTTTTGATCAAACTTGATGGTGATCACCGCCCCTTCAACTGTATCTTATTTTATCACTGCTCCAATCTTGTTCTTAGCAGGTATGCTCAAAAGTATGTTATAAGCTGACGGAGCATTAACAATAAGATACCTTATGTTAGCAGTGTGGGAAGTTGTGTCGTCACTGAAGGTTGTCCTCAACTCTACGTGTCCACGCACTTCTACCTGGTCTCCCGCGAACCCATACAGACAGCCATTGTAAGACCTTAACTGGTCAGGAGACAGTTGTAGTTTGTTAAAGGTCGACCAGAACATCACGTCGACCAAGCTTCCCTAGTCGATGAGGACGCGGTGTACCTTTCTTCCCATTGTCACTACCGAGATCACCACTGGGTCATTATCATGTGGGACCGCATCCCGCAAGTCGGCCTTGGTGAAGACAAGGTCGGGCTCGGGGGTCTGGTCTGACTCCTGGGCTTCTACTGCCATCACTTATCTGGCATATTTCTTGCGCTAGGAGGTTGTACATCCTCCTCCTGAGAATCCTCCAGAGATTGGGTTGATCTCTCTGTGGATGGGCACCTCATGCCCCTGAACTCCTGCTGGGGCTACTGACGTCGGAGCCCCCTGCAGTTCTTGCAGGTATTCTTTCAAGCAACCATTCCTAACCAGTTCATCTAACTGGAATCCCAACACAAACAGTTGCGTAGGTTGTGACCAAAGGCTTGGTGGAACTCGCACCAAGTGTCTTTGTTGTGCCCTAGGCTCTTGTCGGTCTTTGGAGGAGACTTTAGTCTATCTGCCACGTTAGGGATGACAATCAGCTCTTTGAGGTCCATTCAAAAATTGTGTTTGGTGGGGGTATTTTCCTTCACACGTGCCCTGATTTGAGGCTATCTTGCTTCATATGGCGGATATTTCCCCGAGGCTTTCTTCTCTGTCGTGGCCTCATGTACCCTCATAGGCCGAGGATGACCAGTTCCCCGAGGTCGAATTGGGTCGATACTTCCATGCTTCTCTATGACCTCTTCCTCTGCAACGATGTGGGTTACGGCTCTGTGGCGAATCTCGTTGAACGTCTTTGGGTGGCACCTTATCAGATAATCGCTGAAAGGTGGCAGCACCCCTCCTCTGAAGGCGTGTACCGTCATATTTTCATCTTTGGTGTGAAGCTTCACCACTAATGCCCCGAACCTAGAAGTCCTTCAAAGGCTCTCCCTAATACTGCTTTACATCAAAAAGATCGTAAGAGACAGGAGGGGGAGCCTGGTTGACGATGTATTGCTTTCTGAATAATGTTGAGAACTGGTTGAAGGAGGTAATATGTCCATCAGGGAGACTGATGAACCAGTCCAATGTCGTGCCTGAGAACGTACTCATAAACAGCTTACAGTGCATAGCGTGTGTGCCTCCTGAAATCATCATCTGGGTGTGGAAAGCCGTGATATGGGCTTCTGGGTGTGAAGTTGCCAAGTTGTTCCTCATTGTTTGCATGTGAAGCTGCCAAGTCGTTCTGGTAATGGTTCTGGCTAGTTGCCTGCTTGGCTTGAACTTCAGCCAGAATCTTGTCCTAGTCAGCCTTGGACGTCGCTACAGCCTGCTGGAGAGTGTGAATGGTCTCCATGAGTTGCTTCACGGAGACACTATCTCCTCCTTATAGTGCAGATGCACCTTGTCTCGTATTCCTCGTGTCGCTAATACGATTGTGAATGAGACCTAGTTTTATCGAACCCCACGGTGGGCGCCAAATGTTCTCGCCGGTTGACTCAGTCGTCGTTAACTTCAAAGGCAAATGGTGGCTCCTTCTATTTTCTGGTGGTTTCTGCTCTCTTTTGGGGTGGTTGAGAGTGGCTTCGTTGAAACAGAGGGGGTCCTACCTGTTGATTGTACTTCGACGATCAAGTCATTACTGAGCTAAGAAACAGTAAGTATGTAAAGCAGTTTCAGTCTTAGAAATGACGTACTTGTTTAGGGTTCTTACCTCCTTTTATATAGGATGTATTTAGGTCAACTCCCTGTCCACAGGGATCTTTCCTTAAGTGGAATTAGGGTTACTGGGGAGGCATCATGTGACGCGTCGCACAAGCTTAGTGCGGCCGCGACACAAGACTTGCCCCTGTTCTGGAGTGCAAAATCTTTAACAGTATGGCCTCCAAGGTACCAACTCATGTACCAACATTGCGGAGCCATCTGTTCTATGGGTGCCCTAAGTATTCACATGTCATGCATGCAGTCTATCCTTGGAAACCTTAACCCTCATGGGTTTTAGCGCCTTCAAGGAATACTTACTTGAGTTAGACCTGAACGTGTTATACACACCACATGCATGAACCCTCTCGTGACTTAGGTCCTTCTTTCGTCAGGATAGTAACTTATTATTATGTCTGAGGCTCACCTACGTGGCCCATTAATATCACTGCACCACCGAAGTTCGATGTCTAGGTCTAACGTTGATGTCTGACACCGATGTTCGAGGTCTGTCCAGTACATTTAACAATAATTTTTGTAGTCATTAAAAGTCGTTTTTTATTATTCCTCTTAAGAAAATAATTGATTATTAAACTCTTACCTTGTAAAGATTTAATAAACCAGATTATGATACTATGAGTATGTGTGATAAAACTAGCTGATAAGCTAACTAGTAGGTCCTTAACTATAGATTTTGAAGTGATATGTTTAGTAATTGATTTAGAAGTGTTTGATAAAATGGCAGATAATCTAGTTAATATATGTAAACTAATCTAAAAGGGTGTAATTACATTAGTTTTATTATCTAAATGAAATATGTATTTTTTTAAATATATTATTGTATCATTATAATTATAATTATTTTAATAATTACATTTTTATTGAACTTCTTAGCAGTTATATTTATTTTATAAAAGTTGTATCTGTTACTTTGTTTGTACAAGTCTTCTTATTTAAATGGTTGATCTTATAAGTATTAATTAAATTTATTTATTTTTAATTTTTAATTTAAACAACTGTTACATTTAATTTATTTTTTTATAACTTTATTGTGTGTAATTTTTCAATAATATTATTTAATAAAATATTAATTATTTCAATCTATAAAATTTAATATTTTTTTAATTTGAAGTACATAAAAACTTAAGAAGTACACGAACATGTATTAAAAATAATGTAATTATCTATATAAGATTAAAATAAGTAATAATAACGTAATACTGACTAAGTATTTATATATTTAATGAAAAAATAAAGTTATCTGGTAACATTTCCAAGTGTATGTGATACAGTGCTAATATTTAAGATCTCCAAAAAAATTATAAATTCTAAAAGAAGTTTTATTTATCTATCTTAAATTAAACTTTTGGAACCAAAAATAATGATTTTAAGTTTTGAACAGACTACAACCAAAAATCAAAGTACACTTATATTTAATAGGGACTAAAAATATACTTAAATCAAAATATTAGTTATTTTTTAAATTGTTAGTATTATTTTATAGACTTTAGTGAAATAATTAAATAATACAAATGAATAAAATTTTGATGTTGAAAATATAAATGTAATCTCTTTCTAAATAATACTCATTTAATGTCATATACGATAAATTAATTGCAAAAACATGTTTAATTTATAACTATTAAAATAATTAATGACATTTATAGAGATGTTTTAATGTATTTTTTCATTGCTAGAATAAATTGATGTTAATTAAAATATTTTTACATAATAATTTTATTCTATTAATATATTTGATCCGGTCGGTCATCAGTAGTCGATGACGTCAGCAGAAGATAACCACGTGGACCACTCGCAGGGTGACACGTGGACCAGGTGACAGATAGATCAGGGTGAACGTGATCGGTTGTCAATAACCAAGTGACCACCGACAGATCAGGCGGCAGAGAAGTCAGGGGACAGATCACCCAGAACGGTGATCGGTGGTCAGTAACCAAGTGGCCACCAACAGACCAGTTCCCAGATGAACGCCTAGGGGCAGAACACGAGAAGCAATAGAGCACTGATCAGTCATCGGGTGCATGGTCATCGGGGTCTCGTGTTACACGCAGTTAAACTGGGACTGAGGTTTTAGCGAGAGCGTTACGCATGGACCTCGCATGAGCACATCTCAGGGAATCGTGCACGAGAGTGGCCTGAGGAGCTAGTAAACCAGTCAGTGATTGGTTATTCCCTCAACCCATTACGTGCGTGATACCGTGAAGTGTAAGCCGTTTACACAGAGAGCAACGCTTGGTGAGTGTGCCTAGACCAGCCACACCTGGCGTTCTCTTGAGAGTATGCGATTTACCCAGATGGAAGAAATATGCTAAGTTACTCCGCAAGGGAATAACTTAGGCGCACAAAGAGAAGCGCTAGAGCCCTTCAAGTAGTGACACGTGTATGGTTAGATGTG
>Ga0123342_1006798_pt1 | contig 15619 bp, 5 predicted proteins | sample Turbeawhitnodule_FD_89960 | JGI IMG/M metagenome (GOLD analysis project Ga0123342, IMG submission 89960) | Root nodule microbial communities of legume samples collected from Mexico - Turtle bean Mexico white nodule | ecosystem: Host-associated > Plants > Roots > Nodule | place: Mexico: Nepantla... | reverse complement strand
AGAAAACATGTGTAAGGCATTATACCTTGCTTCTGTTTCTCGTATTGGTAAGATTTCATCATTTTCTTCTTTTACGCCATTCTTTTCATTCTTTTACCCATTATTTCTTCATTGAATTTTGACCAATTTTCAACTTTTCATAGGTAAATCCAACGGCCTTAACATTTTTGGTATTGTATGGTGCAACGGTGAAATTTAGAACCCCCTCAAAGCCCTAGCATCTCCAAGGTTTACTAATTAAAGCTCAATAATTATTCTAAGATTTGGTGTGTAAGATATGTCAAGCTAGCTATAAACAATTTTTTTTCTTTTTCTTAGAAATGAGAATTTATAAAATTAAGTTCACATTAGACTAAATGGAAATACTCCATGATATGATCAAATAACTATAGATATGGTCAAATTACTTTTTTCAGTTAGTATTCTATCCAAAACAAAACACAAATTAACATAGAAGAAAAATAAATCTGCACAATAATAAATTTTACAGCTATTGAAAAAAGTTCAAAAAGAAAAAAAAAACTAAAATAAAAATTGTAGGCAAAGAATTAGAAAGAGACGTTAGATCTTAAAATATTTAATATCTTTTATTATATCAATAGTTGTATATCGATGCATATGTTATGTAGTGTTCCATATATTGAGACCTATTATTTTATTTTTAAGAATCCTTAGAAAAAAATACAATATTTTCTTTCATTCTTTACCACTCTGAATTAACTATAAAATATAGTTCAAATGTCAAATTCAAATAATGAAGAACTTAGGAAAAACATTGTTCTTCTTCATTTAATTTACCTTAGCAAAGATTTCAATTTTGTTATGTAGATCAATCTCATCACATAAAAATGATGAATTTGTTATTCTGTAATCATTAATCACACAAGCATATAATTATATTTATATCCATTCAACAAGTACTCCTAAAAAGAAAATATTAAAATATTTATTTTCTTCTTGGAATTTTTTAACATTATTAGGTAATATATATCCGATTAAGAAATTTCATTGGAATCACTTCAACGATCAAATTTAAATCTATACTTATATATAAGGAGAATTCTCCTCTTTAACTTCTCTTACATTTTTTTCTATTTTATTCTTAGATTAATATTAGGAGACATGAGTAAGTAGTGGCCAAACACAGCCATTTACAATAACTAATTATTATAAAAAAAATCTAGAGTAACCGTCCCACGTCCAGTACATCTATTCCGCCTTTTCATTGGTCTCCACTCTTTCTAAATGCTCTTTCACGAGAGTATAAAAGAAGCCTATATAATTTCGATTATTTAATTGTTGGAAGAACAAGTGGAGGCGGAAGAAGTAGAAAATGGAGAAGCTGATCTAGGTGAAGGAGAATCAATTGTTCTCCCAAACCTTTCGCGACTCCTTTCACTAATCTCAACCAGGTCAATTTTAACCTCGCTTGCTTGAACCTTCCAGGAGCAAGTTTCATTTTTATTCTTCTTTTTTCTCATTTTACTATATTTCTTCATCTTCACCCCCTTTACTTTGGGAAAAACGATTATTAATGTAACATTGATTTGTTTGTTTGCTTATTCATGTGTTTTGTTTGAGTTTTGACAGGAAGTTTTTTTTTTTTTTTTTTCAGACAAGGTAAAACAATTATTTAGGGTATTGCCTTGATGTGGCAACTTTTTTTGGTTGTTAATGGAAATGAGATTGGTGGAAAATTATTACTCCTATTAGCATTTTTTGAATGAGTTTAGAGAGAATGTCTCCATTAGAACTGTAATCACTTTTGTTATCATATTAAATCTTATTTTATATTTAATATATTACTGGTAGTCAATTATGATAGTTAACAAATAAAGAAAAAGATAATTGGACCTTGGTTCCTAAGCGCAAACCTCTCCCTACAAAACCTAAGATCTCACTACTTACAACCCAGTTTACGGGCTTCCGTTTCTAACGCCCTCCATCGACGCATCTTCACCGTTAGTTTTCCACTGTTTTATCCATAGTTTGAGTATTTTGAAATCAGCATTAATGTTATTTTTAACAATTTATTATTCAATCTCAATATATTTTAATTTTAGTGTTATTTATATTTTCAATATCTTATATTTCTCACTTGAAATTAATATATAAATATAGTTTATCTTATTATTAACTAACTTAGTTTTTTTTTACTATTAAAAAATAGTATTAAAATATTATATAGCCTCATTTACAAAATAAATTATTTAGTTATTTTAAAATAATGAAAAATTATTTGATTATTTATTTTTAAGTAAATAAATAAATTATATTTTATTTACATAAAAAATTATTTACAATTTTAAAATTGTATAATTAAATGTAAATATAAATATTTAATTTTTTAAATTTTTTAAATAATTAATCATGCAAGTATATTGTTTAAATACTCAGCAAAGCAATTATCATGGGATACTATGTTTAGCTATATTTTGATAAAATTTATGTGTCTTCTTACATGTTTTTGTATTCATTAAAAAATGAACTTAAATTTATATTGATAATATAAGTATGTGAATAATAATATTGTTTATTTAATTTTAATATTAAACATAATTATATATAAATAAAAAATAAAAAATATGGATACACAGATATAGATATAAGAGCGCTAGGATTTATAATGTATGGGTGTGTACATGTGTATGTATGAGTAAATATTATCCATAAAAAAAATTTAAATTTAAATTAAAAAAAGTGGTTTCTCATTATTAGAACTTTTATTATGATACTATAATCCATACCAAAACAATATAAAATATCACTGTATACATTGTAGCTCCCAGTACGCTAGCATATGATGGTACTTTAGTATCAGCTGGTTCTTCACCTTTTGAAGCAAGCAACTTTTCAGGCTTCTCTTCTCGGATCAAGTTCACAACCTCAGGGCAGGCCAACCTGTTGAAAAGAACGTTAAAGAAATGAAAGAGCAGGAAGTTATCTAGTCATTCAGAGAGCTTGTGTCACGAGTTTCTTTTAAACTTGGATTTGCTGAACTTCTCCCAACCCCACAGTATTTGATCATATCAGCTTTGGTAGTGAAATTACGTCTCAATAAAAATGACACGAATGCTCAATAAAATATATACAAACAAAAGTTAGGTTTGTTAACACTTGCAATTCCAGTCCAGTGTCAAACCGAAGAATTATGTAATTGAAGACATTTAATTGAATGCAATAACTTATTAGATGTTGATGACGTAAGTGAAAGAAGGAGAATTACCTGCTCATCATCCTTCTTCGTTAAACCCATCTACCGTCAATCTGTATCCCACGGACATGGCACATTTTAGCCCAAATTTCACTGTCCTTTCTGTGGCATCGTTTTTGCAGCAAGGGAGATTCCTCTATTATTAATTTTATTAGAGAGACCGGCAGCCTTTCTCCCCCGATATTCTTCAGCTTTAAGCAATAGTTAATGCGCAATTCTTGTAGCGACGTTAGATGGAGAAGGCCCTTGCACTCCAACGTCTCCAGACTTGACAATCCACACAGATACAGAGACGTGAGGAAGCGAGGCAGCAATCCTTCCTTTGGGAAGGAGTTTATGCCATCACATGGACCGTAGATATTGAGATAGGTAATCATGTCAATGGACATCCATGCTTGGTTCACTAGTTTCTCACAATTCTGGATCTCAACTGTTCTCAAGTTAGGTGGCATATTCCCTCCTGGAAATGACTCAATTTGTTGGCAGTTCGATATCACAAGATATTCCATCTTTGGGAGAAGAGTAGACATCTGATCGGGCAATGCCTTCAACTTCTCACAATCATAAACATCTAACCTATTCAAATTGGGCGCAGACAATCCTTCTCCCGGGAATGATACGAAGTTGGGACAGTTCATAATACGAATAGAACTCAGTCTCTTAAACGACTCTGACCCTACGACCGAAAGAGATTCCATACTTTCACAATTTATGATTTCAAGACTAATGAGATTTGGAAAGGTATCCAGTGGAAGAGAAGTTAGCCAATCACAACTATTATTTATTGACAATGATTCCAGTAATTCGTGTTTGTGTTGCATCGAGAATTTCAGTTTCTTCAAATCACTGATGTTAAGAGTTCTCAGCCATTCTGGGAGACAATCACCTGGAAAAGATATGGCTGACGAACAATCCTTTAATGACAAGGAACGGAGGCAAGTAGGTTGGATGTTAGTCATGGCCTCCATCATGGACTCCACTATTGGGCTTCCTTCTATGTCTATCTCTTCCACCAAAAGAGGAAACACATGAAACGCTACTTTGTTGCTTTTGCGTATGTATAATATTCGAAGGATGGGAGTCCTTGGGATGGAAGAGACAAGAAGTTCGCAATTTCTAATCGTGAGTACTTGCAGAGCAGGAAGGTGATTTGGCAAGTCTCCCTTTAGTTTGGAACACCTTTCTATCAAAAGATTCTGAAGCACAGGAAAAGCTTCTGATTCGATTGAACTCCACACCTCCCAACAAGGCATATGATAAATGTGTAGAGATTGAAGGGAGGGAAAGGGCGTCACAGATGAACAATCTTCCTTCTTATAAAAGCCTGCATCAATAGTCTTCACAGAATTCATGTTTGAAATTTGGAGGCTCTTGAGAGATGGTAGTTGCCCAAGTGAAGGAAGTGTGCAACAGTTGTTACAATCTTTTAAAAACAGATGTGTTATATTTTGATAGGAAACATTCTCAACCCATTCAGGAAATCTGGTTCCTTTATAACCTCTGATTGACAGCGATTTCAGGTCTTGGTGAGGGTGTAAGTTGCTGAGTACATCTAATTCAATTTCGAAGTCGATGTCACTGTCGTTACCTATAGACCATTCCAAGAATAGATGATTAATGTTTTTCTTATCCATTATCCTGGCCTCTAATGCTTCTTCACTTTTGGTAACATTCTCCAATTCCTTAATAGAAAAATCACCGTGGAGATTTGGAAGTCCTCCCACTTCTTTGATGCTATTCTCTTTATGTTTGCCCACAATATAGAAATCCAACTTCAGTAATTGATTTAGTTTCCCCATTCTTTTAGGCATCTCTTTTATGCGAGTCCCACGAATTTCAAGATGACGCAAGTTTACGAGATTTTGTATGGCACTAGGCAACTTAGTTAGATTCAAGCAACAATACAACTTCAAAGTTTGTAGATTATGCAAATTGCACAATGACTCCGGCAGTGCTTCAATACTTGTTTTAGAGAGATTTAAATAACGCAAATGGATCAGTTCACCAATTGAATCAGGCAGAGGAAGCTTACTTTGGAACTTACAAAATGATAAAACTCTCAAGTACTTAAGCATCGACACTATAATAAGTGGTGCCTTTTCATTGTTGAATGGAGAATCTTTATAATTGATCAGCAAGAAAGTTCTTGGAAGTTTTACTGTTTCGAAAACTTCAATATCCGAGACTGGATCACTGTATCTTGTAAAAGACAAATGACGAGTCTTTCTATCAATTTTGGTGTCTTTTCCAAGTTCATCTGCTCTAAAATAGAATTCCCCGCCAATGAATGTTGCTAGATCATGCATCAAGTCATGCATTACAAAACAATTTCCCAATATTTGATGACTTTGAAAAAACGATCGGGAAACCAAATCATCGAAATACTCCTGACCAACTTCTTCTAAAGTCTTTCCTTTTTTTGGTGCTTTTACAAGATCTTCAGCCATCCACAGCTGGATCAGTTCATCTTTGTCAAATTCATAATCCTTGGGATACAGTGAGCAATATACAAAACACCGTTTTAAATGTGGAGGGAGATAATTATAACTAATTCTGAGTGCTGGAATAATTTTACACTGACTTTCAGGAAGTTCCCAAATTTCACTTTCAAGTACATTATTCCAATCCCTAATAGCGTGCTTTCTTCTCAACATTCCTCCAAGTGACTGTGCAGCTAAAGGCAACCCATTACACTTTTTAACAATTTCCTTTCCAATCTTTTCTAGAGTTCCTCTATTCTCACTGCCTTCTGAGAGAGGAAAAGCATGGTTTGCAAACACCAACCAACAATCTTCATTTGACAATTTGTTTAAATGATATACTTTAACAGTTTGAAAAGGAACTACAGCCGCTACATTTTCATTGCGGGTTGTCACCAGAACCTTACTTCCCCTAATCCCACCTAGAAATGGTTTTGTAAGACTACTCCAAGTGTCAGAATCCTCTATCCAAACATCATCCAATACAATCACGAATCTTTTACCTTTCAGTTTTTCCATCAAGTAAAGTTGAAGGGCATTTAGATCACTCAATTTACAAGGCTTCTGGGTAATTTCCTCTATCATAGTTTTTGTGACCTTCACAATATCAAAGATATCAGAAACACAAACCCATGCCTTTAAATCAAAATTCTGCTGCTTCAATTTGCCATTGTTGAACACAGATCTTGCCAAAGTGGTTTTTCCAACCCCACCCATGCCTACAATAGGGATCACGGACACCTCTTCATCATCACTGGTATCCTCTAACACCAACTTCATTATGACCTCCTTATCTTTATCTCTGCCATACATAACATATCTATCTTCCAGAGATGTTGGCTGAGCTTTCCATGACTGGTTGCTCTCCACTGGAATCTCCTTCAAATCAAGACACTCCTTTTGTTTTAAAATGTCATCTAATCTTTCAACTAAGTCTTCCAACTTACTAATACTAACAATCTTCTTCCTCTTGAAAAGGCCAGAAAAGGAATCGCTTACCTCCTTTTGAGTAGCAGCTTTAGTAGAGACTTCATCAACTAAGTCGTCAACCTCGTAGACAACATCTCTGAGAACATCGAGCCACTTTTTGACATTGGAGTCTGAGATTTGTCGATTCTCAGCATCAGCAAGCACAACTCTAACCACTATCAGCTGGTTCTCCACCTTTCGAAGCAACTTGTCAGGCTTCTTTCCACGGATGAAGTTGAGAAGCTCAGGGGAAGCTAGCCTTTCAAAAAGAACGTCAAGGAAAGCAGAGAGAAGTGCACCACCTACCACGGCTAAAGCCATGATCTCATCAAAGGAACAAACAAAAACGTAAAAGGAATTGGCTGCAAGAGACTATGGTGCTTCTAAATGAGGCCAACTTTTGTGAGGAGATTTGGATTGATTTAACTCTCTTCACTTCAACTTTCTATTGTCTGTCCGTACTTGCCATCAAAATGAACCGTTGGATAGATATTTAGAATTTTGATGGTTGAGATTGAAGATGCTTAGTTGAAAAGTGTAGTGGTATGTCCTTTTCAAAGACAAGGATGGTGGTCGGATGCTTTTTGAAAATTTAGCATAGATATATTAATTAAAAATTCATCAGATAAGAATCAAGACTTATAAGTGAAATACTAGTTTTTCATTTTGTATAAGTACTTCTAATCTAATTTTTTCTTTAGCGTAAGGGATATAAATTGATTTTACCTAATGTTTTTCTTACTTCCTTTCCCATAAGTATATGTAGAAACAGAGCCAAATTGTAATTGAGCCTGTTGCAAGTATGGTTAATGATGTAATACATGTGGTCATAGTTGACTAAAGATGTGAAAGGCAGCAATTAAATCTGATATGGGAAAAATAGAACTTGCATAATTCATGTTCAATCAAGCATCCATGATCTCTTTGGGTGATTTTGCAATAGTATGCATTTACTTTAAGATACCATCTTGTTGCAGCACGGTCCTTCTGGACATAATCCATCAAAGGGTAAATTCTGATGTATACATTATGACTTGTATCAGTTGTATGCATTCTGGGACTGCTTTTCAGTTTTTCCAAATCCGGTATTAGATTTATGGTTTATTGTGTCTAGCAATAAATTTCAAGGACTGAATTTAGCTGTAAAAATGCTTTGCTCTTTGACTGGTTCTTTTTTATTCATCACTTTAGTACTTAATGTGAGTATTAAATTTTCTTCAAGTGTAATGAAAGAGCATGAAGTTATTTGCTTATTTTGAAGGAGCTTGTGTCATGAGTTTCTCTTAAAATTTGATATTCTGAACTCTCCCAGTAATATTTTATCATATTATCTTTGGTAGTGATATAAGAGTAAAGTCAACTCAGAGATTGCAGTTTGTATAGAGGGAATGTAATGACTATTTACATTAGTATCACGGTGTTTTCAGACCCTTTTTTTGTGTTTGAGTTTTCTGGACAGATTGTCATATGGAAAATGATACAATGACAACTTGCTCCAGTATACAACTCTTTTTCTTTACCTAAAATTTCAACTTTTTGTATGAAATGACAAAAATACCCTTTTTTTATATCATAAATGAAGAGTTGTATAGTGGAGTAAGTTGTCCATATATCATTACTTTTGTCATATACGTGAACTTGCGCTCTTCAGGATAATGACCATCAATATATATAGCATTAATCCAAGCCAAGAATATCACTCACCGGGAATCATTATACTTTTCATAAATCTATAAGATAAAGTGATTGTTGAAGCATAAAGTTAAAGATGAGTATCAATGCTAGAAACATACAGCTTTTCCATCACTTGGTAATTTTTTTTTTATTAGCAAAGAATGAAATTAAATTAAGAGAGATACAAAAGGGTATTACAACCCTTTTACATAAACTAAATCACATTAAGAATCTCCAAGAATAAAGAGATGAACAAACACCCCAGAAGCAATAGATAGATAATGTTTGCTGCATAAGCTAGACATCCTATTCCAGCTAGCACCGTACTCGTATGGAATGCTATAAGCACTGCAAACTGTAGCTACAAAACCATCAAAATATTAGTTATCTCCACCACCTCATTGACATTCCTTTTACCCAGCTTACAATGGCACGATTGTAGCACTTGTCACATAATTAATCACTTCAATGCAGCAACTTCCATTCGTTCCTTTTTGGACTTTAGCTTCCCCCTGTTTGCTCCTTTTAAGCTCACTTCTATCATTTGGTAATGCTCATAGATGGCTATTGAAGAGGAATCCTATTAGCAATTTGTCAGAACTGAGGTTGGAATAGCAAAAATCCTAATCAAACAAATTAACTGAATATTTTGTTTAAGGAATTATGAATGTCAAATTACAGGACTAAGCTATCATGTGCAGTCCAAGTCTATGCAGTAAAACTTATGCAGAAAACAAAAAAGACTTAAAGTACGTTAACTTTTCTAGGTAGCAATTTAAGAAAAATTATTCAATGCGTAACTGGTAAAAGAAAAGATATTGAGTAAATTAATGGGAAAAAAATAGAAAATAAATCAAATTAACTCCTATACAGACTTATATGAAACATAACACCTGCAACAACGTTCCATGTCTTCTATGCCCAATATCAATTTTCATGATATAAAATAGGCCTCACAAATTTGCAGAGAAAACATGCCAAGGTTTAGGAATTTTCAAATATACAGATTACCTTCTCGATTATAGGTGTCATCTAGGTTTTTTAAAAAATGAGTTTATAGGTAATTCAACCTCATAAATTCCTCGTATATTTCACACTTCATTCTCTTTCCAAAAAAAATCCTACAAATTATCACAAATCACGTAAACCAAATACATACAATTATCGGATATTATCTCAAATCAATCTTCTTAAATCTCACAAATAATAAATAATATTTACTAAAAAAATTGTATTAAAAGGGAGAACATGACTTGTTGGTGGGATATCTTTCTCATATGTGCAGAGGACGATAATAGATATAGGATTGCAGAAAACCAATATAATTTTTTCTTTTGTTTTTTGTTTTCTTTAAAAAAATGCCTTAATTAAATAGATGTTAATTCAATATATAATTGACATAATATATATAGGTGTCTGTAAGTGATTTGTTGATAATGGGGATAGTTTCTTTAAGAAGTATAAATGCTAATTAAATCATATATAAAAAATAATATTATCTTTTCCAAACTTATGTAGATATATAATATGTTAAAGTTTTTTTTTATCAATAAAGAATATACAAGACAAGTAAAATACAAGTATGAAAAGTCAGAATTGGAAAAAAAAATGAAGCTAATAATCAAAGTTAACACTTATTTTGATTAAGCAATCTTAACTATTCGGAGGAAGGAACCATAATTCTAAAGTTAGCAATTCATTGTGGGTTTTTAAGTAAAGTTGTTGCTGCAGTGTTTTCGAAGAGGGTACAATCTGTATCAGGTTCACCAAATAAAGCAGTTTCCAATTAATATATAAGCTACCTTCAACTCAAATTGCTTCACAAATTCCTCTTTAACCTCTTTTACAATTTTCTTATAATGAATTAAATGCTTAGATTGACGTATTGGCTTATACTTTATTGATCAACATGTGACAGTGAGGCCGCACCAATTTTTGAAGAATATAACTAAGAATGCACCTCAAATCTCTCTCTGTTCAAATCTCTTGTTCTAAGAACAAAACTCCCACATAAAACTTTTTCCTATATATAACCCTAACTATTAGCAATACATTATAGTAAGAGTTGCATAACATCTTTCATGAAAATGTTGAGCAGCAAGAATATTTTCCTCCAAATTCTGTGGTGTTTTTCCTTGATCACTCTTAGTTCCCAAACACAGAATCATTACAGTTTTGTTGTGAGTCCCATCACATATTATTTCATTTCCAAACATGGTGAAATGTTATGCTCCATGGCGTTCATGAATATACTTTTCTTTCTTTTGTTTAGTTTCCCTTTCTTGAAGTTTATATGACAGATATAATAATAATAACTTGGATAGTGGCCTGAGGCGCGTAACAGTATATTATTGAGTAACTTTTATACATAAAAAGTACAGGGATAATATTTTCTTTAACAAATGTATCGTTTTTTTTATAAATTTATCATATGAAAAGTTATAGATAAAAATAGAGGTATATTCATGAGTATTTTAGTAAAAGTTTGGTTAATTTTTGAAGCACGGGAAATTAAATAATTTGATTAATCTTGCAGGTTAGAGAAGCTCAGTATACAAGACTTTGTTCAACAAAAAGTATATTGACTGTGAATGGAAACTTTCCAGGACCAACTATCAGAGTCAACAGAGGAGACACAATCTACGTTGATGTTTACAACGAGGGCAACTACAATATTACTATACACTGGTATTCAGTTTTCTATCTTCAGCAATTAACCTATGAATGAATGAAAATGAACAAAAGCCTGATTAATATATATAAGTGATTTATGGACAGGCATGGAGTGAAGCAGCCAAGGAATCCATGGACAGATGGCCCATCATACATCACTCAGTGCCCCATCCAACCTGGAAGAAAATTCAGACAAAAGTTGGTTTTTTCTTTCGAGGAAGGGACCATATGGTGGCATGCTCATAGTGAATGGATAAGAGCCACTGTCTATGGTGCTATCTATGTTTATCCAACCAAGAATACTCCCTATCCCTTTCCTCAACCCGATGCTGAGATTCCCATCATATTTGGTATGAAAAAGTCCCTTAAAATTTTGTTCTCTGCCTCCTTGTGATTCACCGAAAATAGGGTGTTTGACAGAAGTTGAGAACTTTTACTCTTTATTATCAAATTGTGATGTTTTTAAACTTGGGAAAATCATAATAACGGACATGATTTCATTATGAATTCAGTTGTGACCAAACCAGGACTTTAGTTTGAATTGATTATAATGAAGAATCTCATTTTAACCTATTTTAGTTGAAGCGTAAAAATTCTCCCAATTTCGTCAAAAGACCCCAAATATAGCTAGAACATTATTGATAAAAGCACGAGTAAAAATGCAACGTTTTATTTATTTATGGATATGCAGGAGAGTGGTGGATGAATGATGTCAACGAGGTCTTCAGACAGTCTTTTGAAAGTGGAGGAGCTCCAAATATATCTGATGCTCTCACTATAAATGGTCAACCCGGGGATCTCTTCCCTTGCTCAATGCCAGGTCTGCATCAATGTTTAAACTTTATGAAGTTAATGATCAATCTAAATATTTTATATTCAACTAATTGGTATATTCTAATTAGATTCATGGTTTCAACTTTCAACTTTCAACTATAACAACCTTTCTTCCTTCAAAACATTTTGTATCTTTGAGGTTAAGCTCTAAACACCACACTCTCTTTTAATTTTCAGAAACGTTCAAGTTAAATGTAGAACAAGGAAGGACTTATCATCTCCGAGTTATTAACGCCGCAATGAATCTCATTCTCTTCTTCTCGGTTTCCCAACATAACCTCACTGTTGTTGGTGCTGATGCTGTGTACACCAAGCCATTCACAAGGGATTACATTTGCATATCACCCGGACAAGCAATGGATGTGTTGTTGCATGCCAACCAAGAACCTAATCATTATTATCTAGCTGCAAGGGCATACTCAACTGGTGTTGGTGTTGCCTTTGATAACACCACAACCACTGCTAGAATAGAGTACAGTGGCAATTATACTCCACCTTCATCTCCTTCATTACCAAACCTCCCTAACTTTAATGATACACAAGCAGCTTTGGATTTCATTACAAATTTGAGAGGCTTACCTGAGAGATACCCCAATCCAGTCCCAACAAACATCACAACTCAAATAGTGACCACTATTTCTGTCAACACTTTGCCATGCCCTAATGGCAGAAACGACTGCCAGGGACCAAATGGAACCCTTTTCTCTGCTAGCATGAACAACATAAGTTTTCAAACCCCCAACATTGACATTCTAAAAGCCTACTATAACCATATCAATGGGGTATACGAAACGGGATTTCCCAGATTCCCACCTTTTATGTTCAACTTCACTGCAGACTTTTTGCCTCTGACATTGAATATACCACAGAAAGGGACTAGGGTTAATGTGCTGAACTATGGTTCAACAGTTGAAATTGTGTTCCAAGGGACAAACGTTGTTGGAGGGATAGACCATCCTATCCATCTCCATGGGTTCAGTTTCCATGTTATTGGATATGGATTAGGCAATTTTAACCAAAGTACAGATCCCATGAATTTCAATCTCGTTGATCCTCCTTACTTGAACACTGTGATTGTGCCAATAAATGGCTGGGCTGCCATTCGATTCGTGGCTGTGAATCCTGGTATGTAACACGAAATGCGAGTTTATATTTAACTCTTGTTTTCAATTTTTAAATGGAGAGCTTATTTAATATTTTCAATTGCAGGAGTATGGTTTATGCACTGCCATCTTGAACGGCACCAATCTTGGGGCATGCAGACAGTTTTTATTGTGAAGAATGGAAACTCTTCGAAACAAATATTGCCACCGCCGCCGCCAGACATGCCCCCATGCTGAAGAATATTCTGGACTTTCCCTGTTTAGAGAACTTTACACTGAAAACAATAAGTTACATGTTTGTTTTACCTTACCTTTCAAGAAGGCATTTATTCCAAATTTGAACAAATGAGTTTTCCGAGTGCATTGCTATTTGTAATAATCTTGTTCTTTTATTACTTTTGGCCAAATGTATTGTAGGGCTTTCCATCAGCATCTGAGATTTACTGTATTAAACGGTCTTTCAATTAAGATTTTCTTTGGGCTATTGGTGTGTAGTCTTTGGTTGCTCAAGTGTCGCATGACCATCGCCAAGTCATATATAACGAAAGGCTCAAACATTATTGATATTGCTACATGGATAGAGCAATTTTATCAAACAATTTGCACGACTATTAGAAACAAAGTGGAATATAATTGTTGAAATTGTATTGGATGGGTCAGAAAGAGAAAAAGACTTTGTCACCCTGCTTAAGTTATTCAACTGATTAAAAAATAAAGCAGCACATGTAGCAGAGAAAATTTACCACCTTACCCACTTACCAATTCTGTTTTTAATATGCCATATCATATGTCACTCTTCAGGAGTGATAAAGAGAAATTGAGGATTAAATTGATCTATGTTTTGATCGTATTATTTTTTATATTTTTTTTCTGCTTATATATATTAGTACATCAAATGTATTTTAAAAACTGGAATCTTTCTCTCATTTCTATTTCTTCTTTAACAATCTTCGTCCAAACTTATTTTTTAATTTTCCCTTCAAAGTGTTTTAGGTTCACAATATAATAATTATATTTTCTATAAATCACTAAAACTCTTATTTTTTTGGAGTTAAGTTCGGAGATTTGTGGTTGAAAGACTTGGATAAGAGTGAGGAACTTAGTCTATTTAGGTAGACTTAATTCTTCATTTTTGCTTTTATCATTCTCTCATTTTTGCTTTTTCTGCTTATCAATTCCAAAAAACTTTCTCATCAAATATACAACTTATGTTTGTTTTTAAAGAAAAATTGAAGAAGTTGAAGGCTGATTTAAAAATTTGGAATAGGGAGGTCTTCGGGTTTGTGAACCTTGCAAGGGACAAAATGCTCAAGAAAATACAAGAGTTGGATGAAAGATACGATGAAGGGGGTCTTGATGCGCATGGAAAGGAGGAGAGGCGGGTGTTGCTGGCAGATCATAGTCGGCTTCTGTTTAAGCAAGAAGCCATTCTGAGGCAGAAAGCCCGACATCAGTGGCTGGAACATGGAGACCTTAATACAAGGTATTTCCATTCAGTTGTCAAGTGGAGGAGGGCGAGGAATGGTTTAAATGGAGTTTTTGTGGACGGTCTTTGGAGTGATGAAAAAGAGGTGGTGAAGGATAAGGTTAGGAGTTTTTTTAAATCTCGGTTTGACGGAGTTGATGGGGTTACCGTCAGGCTGGATAATGTCCAGTTTAACTCAGTTTCTGGGGAGGAGAATAGAATGTTGGTTGAAAATATATCTGAAGAAGAAGTTAAATTTGTTGTGTGGAGTTGTGAAAGTTCGAAGAGCCCTGGTCCTGACGGCTTTAACTTTGGCGTTTTAAAGTTTTGTTGGGAGATTTTAAAAGAAGATGTTTTGAAGGCTGTGAACGAGTTTGCAGATAGAGGCAAGTGGCCCGCCCAGAGGGTCAAACGCATCTTTCATATGTTTGGAGGTTGGGGTACAAAAGTTAAGATAAATATGCTTCAATATGCGGATGACACTTTGTTTCTGTGTGAAGTTAATTTTAAATCTGTCTGCAATTTGAAAGTCATTTTACACTGTTTTGAATTAGCCTCTGGTTTGAAGGTCAATTTTTCAAAAAGCAAAATTGGAGGGGTGGGGGTTGACCACATTGTGACTCAGCAGTTTGCTGCTATCCTTAATTGTGAAGTCACGAAAACCCCTTTTAAGTACTTGGGGTTGCTTGTGGGGGAGAGCCACAAGCGAGTTTCGTTTTGGGATGGAGTGCTGGAAAAAGTTAAGAGTAGGTTGGGAAGATGGAAAGGCAGATTTCTTTCTTTGGCCGGGAGAGTTTGTCTCATTAAGTCAGTTCTCTCTGCTATCCCGCTTTTCTATTTATCTATGTATAGGTTGCCCTCTGCTGTGCTAAAGGAGATTAAAAGAATTCAGAGAAGGTTTTTGTGGGGTTGGGGTTCAGATGGAAGGAAAATAGCGTGGGTTTCTTGGGAAAAGGCTTGTGAGCCTAGAGAAGCTGACGGTCTTGGTATTTTGAACTTAAGGCTTTTCAATGTGGCTCTTTTGGGAAAGTGGATTTGGCATCTGGAGACTGAGAAGGGCGGTTTGTGTAAGGAAATTCTTGACTCTAAATACGGAGGTTGGAGGGCCTTGCAAGATCAAAGGAGTATTGCTAAGGACTCCATCTGGTGGAGGGATCTGAAGGGGGTTTGGGGGATGGAGGAATGGGATAGTACCTTTGAGAATTGT
>Ga0123342_1006797_pt1 | contig 15620 bp, 14 predicted proteins | sample Turbeawhitnodule_FD_89960 | JGI IMG/M metagenome (GOLD analysis project Ga0123342, IMG submission 89960) | Root nodule microbial communities of legume samples collected from Mexico - Turtle bean Mexico white nodule | ecosystem: Host-associated > Plants > Roots > Nodule | place: Mexico: Nepantla... | reverse complement strand
TTTTATAGGCTAAGGAGGACCATAATGCAACCCTAATGCTAATCAAAATGAAATGCAAATTACATCACATGAAGCACATGGCCGGTCCTAGTGGAGAATCCTTCTAGAACGTGACCATATCTTGCCAAATCTAGGTCAAGTCTCGTGGAAAAAAGTTTATGCTATTTACACTGCACTTAATACTAAGCTACCCTTAATGGGCCTTCATGTAGCATTGGTAAGTACAAATCCGTGGCTTGGCCCAAGGCTCCCATCCGTAGCTTGGTAAGAGGTCCTAGACGCTCTCCCCTTCCTTCTAGACGCTCCCCCTCTAGACGCTCTCCATCTTGTGTTAGACGCTCTCCACCTTGGGCTAGACGCTCTTCACTTGGTTCTAGACGCTCTAGCTTTGGCTCTTGTCTTTCATGGGGTGTTGAGCTTGGCCCTCTTCCATCACAAGGAGCCATCGCTCCTTGATTCAAGATACGATGAGGACACCCCGCATCAGAACCTATGCGGCCTCGCCCCAAGGAGAGAAGTGTGTGCAAGTATGTGCCTTGGAGGATCGTGACACGTGGATGACGCCTTATAGGCGATACATAGCAGATGGGATCCTCCCAGCAGAACTTGGGGAAGAAAAGAGGATAAAGAAGAACTCTGCAAGGTACACTCTCGTTGATGGAGTGCTATTTAGGCATGGGTTCACGCATCCAATTCTGACATGTGTGAGTGGCGACGAGTGTACGAGGATCATGTCAGAGCTTCACGAGGGGATTTACAGAAGCCACGTGGAGGGAAGATCGTTGGCTTCCAAGGTGATTCGCGCAGGGTTTTATTGGCCTTCGGTGAGGGAGGATTGTGTAAGATACGCCCAGCGATGCAAGCAGTGCCAGATGCATGCAGACTAGCACAAGGCACCTCCAGAGGAACTGAGATCGATTTACAGCCCATGGCCCTTCCACACATGGGGAATCGATATTCTGGGACCTTTCCCTCTGGCGATAAGGCAGATGATGTATTTGATAGTCGCCATCGAGTACTTCACGAAGTGGATAGAGGCAGAACCAGTGGCACAAATCACTGCGCATAAAGTACAACACTTTGTTTGGAAGAACATTGTGTGCCGTTTCGGGGTGCCAAGGCATCTCATCTCAGATAACGGCACTCGGTTTGTGAACCAACAGTTGGGGAAGCTGTGTGCAGAAGTAGGAATCAAGCAGGTGTTCGCATCAGTCGAACACCCCCAGACGAATGGGCAGGTAGAGTCAGCAAATAGAGTTTTGCTGAGAGGATTGAAGCGAAGGCTTGAGAAAGCTAAAGGGGCGTGGGCAGAAGAAGTACCAAGGATCGTGTGGGCTTACCACACCACGCCTCAATCGTCCACTATGGAGACGCCGTTCAGCTTAGTATGCGGGTCAGATGCCATAATCCCAGTAGAGATCCACGAGAGTTCTCCGCGTTTCTTAAGCTTTGTGGCAGAGGAGTCCAATGAGGAAAGAAGGGTGAATCTAGACCTATTGGACGAGGCCAGAGAAGAGGCAAGGATAAAGGCAGAAGCCATGAAGAGAAGAGTGGAGCATCAGTACAACTCTAAGGTGAAGCCACGACAGTTCCAAGTTGGCGACCTGGTCATGAGGAAGGCTCATCCTTACGAGTTGGAGAACAAGTTGTGATGGAGATCAAATAAGAGAGGCTTTTATTAATGAAGGAAGAGGTCATTCACCCACACATTTGAAGTTCTTCCTTCTAGTCTTCTCAAAATTTAATTTAAAATTTTATTTCAGTTGAAAATTATGAAGCACACAGTTGTAAAGGGGACACTCTTTTTCCCTCTCGGGGGTTTTTTAATGAGGTCACCCAAGTAAGAAAGAAGTTCAAGAAAACTTTGTCTCAGTTTTTCCTCCCACACAATGTAAGATCAAAGATTTAGAAACAAAAGACAAAGACTCAAGGCAACGCCAGGCGTAGGCATCGCCAGGTGTAGGGATCACCCGAGGCAGGCGTCGCTAAGATGAGGCGTCGCCAGGTGTAGGCATCACCAGATAAGGGAGCAGGCGGCAAATTCAAAGCAAGTAGCAGGAGCGCATGGTCATGCCTAGAGATCAAGACAAAAGGTACGTTCAGTATAAGCTAAAATCCGGGCGCCTAGTCCCTGAGCAGGGGTTAAGGGATTCCTTCGGGACGCCCCCTCCTCAGGTAGGAATAACTAGGCCCGGTGTCTGACGTTTAGACACCTGGCAAGGAAGTGGCGGGGGGCGTTTCCTTCGAGCGTGGGCATCAGACAGTAAGAAGTTTCGGAGCAATGGAGAATCAGGTCACTTGGTGTAGATACACGCAGCTGAGGAGAAGCGCCATCCTTCGGGAAACCTTCTCCTTGGGCGTAATCACCAAAATCCCTGGTCATCTGGGTGTTTAGACACACCAGGGACGATACGACACCCTGAGGACGAAAAGGCACTATCCCATGGCAGGCCTCTCCTCAGGCGTGGGCACCAAGCGTGCAGAGATAAGGGCTAAGCTGCCTTGGTGTTTAGACACCCCGTGGACGATACGGCACTGCTGCAATAGGCCTCTCCACGGGCGTGGGCACCAAAGCGCGACTTTTGTCCCAAGTGTTTAGACATGCTGAAGACGATACGACCTCGCGTTTAGCAGGTCTCTCCTCGAGTGTGGACACACAATACAGATCAGATAAAGACCTCCCTCGCCCTCGAGCGACGTCGAGGCCCTAGAAAAACAGATAAATCCTCCTCGCCTTCGAGCGATGTTGAGGCCATAGAAGAGACAAGAGCCTTTCTCATCCTAAGCGATGACAAGGTTAGCAGTACCTTTGAAAGTAAGCGCTTTGGAACCCAAGAAAGCAAAGAGCAAGTTGAAAATTTTGCAAATTAAAAGGGCAAAAGAAAGTCGAAAAGTAACAAGAAGAAGAGTGAAGGGCATGAGTTGTCAAAAGCTGTAAAGACAAGAGGAATCCTTCTTCACCATTGGGGTGATGATGAGGCACGAAGTTAAGCCCTCCAATGTCTTTGAGCGATGACGAGACAGGCAACGCCTTCATGAGGTAGATTCCTCGCAGATACGAAGGCCAAGTAAAGTTCTAAGCGAAGAGATCGAGAGAAGGGTATGCGTCACGACTTAGAAAGAAAGAGTAAAAAGAAGGGTCACGTGCTATCTAAAAAGTTAAAGGCGAAGCGATGAAGAGATGCGTCGAAGGTAACACCTTTGATATAGTAAAGAAAGCAGAAGTAGATAAAGGTGCAAGAAAAGTTAAGAGCGAACAAAAATTTAAGGGTAACGTTCGAATGACATTCGAGTAAATGAAGTTAGATGTCAGAATTACAGATAAGTTTAAATATTGTAACTAAAAATTTACAAAAAAAAAGAGGGAAAATCTGTTAAGTGCTGTTTATTCCCCGAGGTCAAGGGGCACCACTTTCCCTTCAACAATGTGGTTGCCAAGGTCACAGTTTGAGGTGTTGATCCTTGGGTTTTCGCATGTGGCTTGGGCCAGAGCCTCTTTGAACCCCTCATCAAAGGTGTCGGCCATGTCGTCGAGGAGGTCTTGGTTGGCCTTCTCCAATTCCTCGATCTTGGAGTCCTTGGTGGCTAGCTGCTTTTCCAGAAATTCCTTCTCCACTTCAAGCTTGTTCACTTCAGCTTGGGATTTGTCATTTTCAGCTTGGAGAAGGTTGAGAGCTTCAGTCTTCGCAGCTAGCTCCCCCTCAACTTCATTCAGCTTTACCCCGAGGGCCTTGGAGGTCTCAGCCACCACCCTCAGTTCAGCCACCTCCGCCAGAAGGTCAGCATGCTTCTGGTCAGCCTCGCGCAGCCTCAGGGTGGCCGCCTCCTCCACCTTCCGGGTCTCCGCCAGGGAGGCTTGGTAAGCATCTTCCAGCTTCAGCTTTTCTTCCTTCAGGGTGGCCAGCTCTCGCTTGAGAGCCTAAAGGGGTTGCATCTCGATGGCCTTGGTTTTTGCCTGTGCGCGCTAATCGAGTGCAATGGCAAGGAAGGCCCCCATGTAGTAGGGCATGCCTTCCTTCTTGCCCTCGCCAGAGGAGCTTCCCGGCGACCTCTTATTGAAACCCCTCATTAGGTGCATGATTGGGGGGGGGGGGATTTCTAGGGTCTCTGGGGCAGTGGCATGAGCGGTGGGTGCTTGGATCGATGGTGGCGCAGACTCTGCCCCCTCCTCTTGGCCCATTTGTTGACTTGGAGATGTAGCACTAGGGGGGTTTTCCCTCAGTGACCCTCCATGTTGGGGGGAGACAGATCGAGAGGAGATGATCCTGTTGGTCTTCATCCTCTTAAAGACTTGCCCCTCGCCGAGCCCTCGTCATCGAAGGGGACGATGAGTAGGCCTTTTCCCTTCTCAAGGGGGGCTGGGGTGAGGTTGGTGGCCACAGCTAGTGGGACTGCGGCCAGGGGAAGAGGTGAGTTAGGTGTTTGGAGGGAATGGGGAGAGTTGGGTGTTTGGGCGGTGTGTGGTGTTGGTGATGGGGGGAGGGTGGACTCAGCAGTGGGGATGTTGGAGGCGCCAGCCTTCGCGGATGTTGCCTTGGGGCGAGCCCTCAAGGCCTTGGCCAGTGCGATACGCCTCGATGAGTCCATCACTGATGCTGCACCAGAGAAGCAAAAGATCAAGAGGTTAGAGCTAATACTAGTTAAAGGCACATGCAGCACATACAAACATTTGGAGCAGACAAACAGCACAAACAACAATAAGAGAAAGCACATTAAGAGGTATATATGAAGAAGACAAGTGAGGGCATAAATTTTCCTACCAAAGTACCGAGAAAGGGCGTCCGCATTAAACTCGCAAGCTATGAGCTCTGCGGTGTTGAAGACGACTCCCAGGCCATCTAAAGCCACGCATACCACTCTATCAGCAGAGGGTAGTTCTTCCAAGGATTTGGGCTTAAGCAGCTTTGGCTTTTCCACCCAATACAAGGGGAAGCCATCCAGGGCTGTGGGGTCGCGTTTGGTGCAACACACCCTGAAGAACTTGCTTTTCCATCCCTTGTAGGAGTTCTGGAAGAGGGTTAGGAGTATCCTTCCAGCAACCCCAGAAAAGCTTACCTAGAGGCTCTTCCCCTGTTTCTTCACCTCAAAAAAGTGGAGGAAGACGTCCAGTGAGGGTAGAAGGCCCAAGTACCCATTTAAAATCTCGAAGGCCCTGATGAATGCCCAGCTGTTGGGGTGTAGCTGGGCAGGGGCTACGTTAATCTAGGTGAGTAGCTCCCTCACGAAGCCTGTGAAGGGTAGGCGCAGACCGGTGCGTTTGAACACCGTCTAGTAAAGGAAGAAAAAGGGCTTCCCACCGTTGGACCTATCGTCCACGCAGACCGGCTCCCCGGGGGTTCCGTGACGAACGGAGATGTGAGAGCCGTGGCTGCTGCAGAAGGCATTGAAGTTGTAGGATAGTGGGTCACCCAGATGGTTCTCCACGTCTTCAATGGTAGTCAGGGTCGTGCACTCAGCTAAGAGTTCATCAGGGGCCCAGGGGTATTGAACCCTATAGTTGATCCCGGGGGGAGGAGGATTGGCAGTTGTTTTTGTGCGTGCCATAGGTTGATGAAGAAGCTGAAGAATGGAGAAGAGGAAAGGTTCAGTGAATCGGGTTAAGGCGTAAAAGGGGAAGAAACCCTAAGAAACCCCCTACCCACGCAAGAAATTCAAAAAAGGGGAAGAACGAAGAAGTGTGAAGGAAAGAGAAGAACATAGAAATGCAGAAATATAAACAGTCCCAGGCAGGTGTAATAGCAATACAGTAAAGTGAAAGGGCAATCGGAGTAGAAAAACCATACCTTTTGTGCTTGGAAGTTGCAAAGGTGTGAGCTTTCGTGAATGGGAAGCGCAGAGATCGCAGGGAAGATGAACAGTAGGAGAGAATATGAAAAGTGATGAAACAGTGCCTTGAGCGCGCGTTTTTGAAAGGTTATAACGTTAACTTGAAGAAGCGCTAGCAGCACTCATCCCTACCTGTAGGATCGCACCACGTGTCAAGAGATTAGCGAGCAACTTAAAGCGTCACATCTTCAGCGCAGAGAATGTCACGTCAGCTGCTCAGAGAATGTCACGTCAGCAAGAATGCCACGTGGATGATAGGGCGAGGCCTTAGTCCTTTTGCTGAAACAAGTGTCAGCTCAAGACTGGGGGGCTTGTGTACCGTCCCGTCCCCGGGCGTTGACCAAAGTCAAAGTCAAAGTCAACGTCAAAGTCAAAGCAACATATGGTGGGACCCCTCAAGGGGGCCCAAGGAAGAAAGTCAACAGGTTGACCGCTTGAGGCGTCGCTAGGACAAGGCATCGCCAGGTTAAGGCATCGACAGCGTCACCCCCCGATACCCATGGGTAGGAAGGACCGTGGAGGGGGCGACACCACGAGAGGCCTCAAAACAGTAACAAAGAGAAGAGAAAGGTGGCTTAAAGGTGGCTTCAAGGCCATATTCCCAGTACCAGTGAGGAGTAACCTGACTTGTGAAGTACCCATGCCACCTCTAGGAGACCCCTGGGACAGATACGACCCATGAGAGGGCCACGCCCAAGGGCGAACCATGTGCGTGGTACGAGAGGAAGGTAGATACACTCCCAGGGCGAGTGACTAGAGGTTGGGGCGCATGAGTTGACACCCAGAAAGTCACCCCTTGCGCCAGATGCACTTTGAGGAAGGAGGACTTACACGATGGATTATCCCTAAGTTGGGTTACGACTGTAAGGCCCTTCACGTAGAGTAGCAATCAAGTCAAAAGAACACGTGGCAGTAAGCATTCAAACATCAAGGTTTATCAGTTTCCCTGAAAGTTTGCTAAGGTACGTTTTATTCAGTTTATGTTTCAAACGCTTTAAAGCACTTTAAACGCTTTAAATGTTTTGAACGTTTTAAATGCATTAAACGTTTTAAACGCCTTAAATGCGCTTTAAGACGCTTTAAATGCGCTTTAAGACGCTTTAAATGCTTTAGAAGTTTAAAAGAGGTTTTAGACGTTTGAGACGAGGATCCAGTTTTCAGTTTTACACACACTCTAGTTGCTTGCTCGCGAACCCACTTTACGCACAGGCAATTAGGGAGAAGTTCAGTTACTCAGTTTTTCGACCACCTTCAGAGCATCCATTCACGGTGCTCCGATACGGAGGTGTGTTCTTTGATGTTTCTCGCTAGCTGACTTGATTGTCGCAGTGCAAACGGCCGTGAGGGCGCCCCTTTTTTCACTTCTTTTCAGGTACTCACGACGGCTCAGAACGAAGGTGCCCTAGCTCATGATCAGAAGTCACGCACGAAGACGTCCCTGGTCGACCTGCGGGAACGGTAATCAAGCGCTCCAGTACGATCTGTTAGAATGGATGACTTAAAACAAGAGGGGGTGAATTGTTTTCAAAAACTTTTTGCAAATATATGATTAAGAATGAATCTTTATCAAACAAACAAACATAAGCAATCAGAGAAGCAATCAAACACAGAAACTGTTTCAGAATTATAACCGATTAATATTTCGTTTTAATCGATTATTCTTATGACAACAGAAGCAATTTATATTAAACAGTTTCAAGTGAAGGCAGAGATAGAGAGATACAAACACAAAAGTTATATTATTCACTCACACAAGGAGCTACATCCAGGTCTCAGAAAACTTTCTGAGTTTCACTAGTAATCAACCTGATTACACCAACACATACACCAAAGAAATTATTTTGACTCACACAAGAACACCCACTTCTCTTGGCTTAACCACACCATGGATCAGAACAATCCTCTGACTCTGTGAACCACAACACGTTACAGTTTTATCAAAACACAAGAACTATACAAGGATAGAAAACACCTAAAGATTACAGCAAGAAATCCTAAAACAGATCTTGTAAAATCCAGCAAAGCTTGGTAGCAATCTTGCTCTTCTAAAAACTTCTTTGAAAAACTTGTATCTCTCTAAGATCTAAAAAATAAACTCTTTCGTTTTTGTTTTTGTTAACTCAACTTTCCTTTTAAAAGAAGGGCTATATTATAGCACTTGAAAACTAGCCGTTTATGGCACTTTGAATCAGCTGAAACCGTTTTAAAATAGTTAAAACAGTTTTTCAAAAGGTTGTTATGGAGACATACATTTAACCAGTTAAAACCACAAAATAATCGGTTAAAAGAGTCAAGCAGTTACTTAACAGATTCAAAAAGAAGTTTCAAAAACCCTTGTGTCAACTAAGTAACAAACATGCATATGAACAATTGGTTATATAACAGGGATAACCGGTTGAAATGGTATCAGAGTTTGTTTCAACAGTTTATAACATTCAAAATTAAAGCAGTTAAGCAGTTTATAGTAGCAATGTTCAAATCAGAAAAGCAGTATTAAGAACATTACAAAACACCAAAATACTGCCCCTATTTTTCTCATCAAATAGACAAAGAGAAGAGATTAAACATAAGATAAAGCATGTATATCAATTATTCCTAGCTCACTTCTAAGAGTGTAAAACCTGTCCTTGGAAAGAGGTTTGGTGAAGATGGCAGCTAGTTGTCTTTCGGTAGCAACAAATTTGACTTCTCAATCGCCATTCTCGACATGGTCTCAGATGAAATGATGCCTTACTTTAATATGCTTTGACCTTGAATGATATACTTGATTTTTGGTAACATTGATTGCACTTGATCTGCAGTCCAAAGTCTTCCAATTGTTGTTTGATCCATAAAATCTGGGTGCAACAACTACTTACAGCTATATATTCTGCTTCAACTATTGATAAAGCAACACATGCTTGCATTTTGCTGTGCCATGATATTAAGCTTGATCCAAGTAAGTGACATGTTCCACTGGTGCTTTTCCTGTCTAATTTGCAACCTGCAAAGTTGGAATCAAAGAAACCAACAAGCTGCATAGAGGAATGAGAAGGATACCAAAGTCCAACTTGAGAAGTTCCTTTGAGATACTTTAGAATTCTCTTGGCAACTTTGAGGTGAGACTCATTGGGACATGATTGCGCATAGGCATACAACAAACATGATATCTGGTGTGCTTGTTGTAAGATACAGTAAGGAACCAATTAAGCCCATATATTTGGTTTGATCCACTTCTGATCCAGCTTCATCAGCATCTAGGTAGCAGTTTGTGGCCATGGGTGTTGTTGCAGATTTGCAGCTGTCCATTTCAAACTTCTTGAGTGTGTCATTGTAGTACTTGGTTTGACACACAAAGATTCCTTCCACTGTTTGTTTGATTTGCAGTCCAAGGAAGAAGGTGAGTTCTCCCATCATTGACATTTCAAATTCTCCTTGCATAGCTTGTACAAAATCATCACACAGTTTCTCATTAGATGAACCAAAAATAATTTCATCTACATAAATTTGTACTAAAATGACAGCAGATTCAGATTTATTAATGAAAAGGGTTTTGTCAATCTTCCGTCTTTCATATTGACGAGATAGGAGAAAGCAACTTAACCTCTCATACCATTGCCATGGTGTTTGTTTAAGTCCATATAATGCTTTCTTCAATTAATACACATGATTAGGAAACTTGTGATCTTCAAATCCAAGAGGTCGTGAGACATAGATCTCTTCATTCACGAATCCATTCAAGAAGGCACTCTTCACATCCATCTGAAAAAGTTTGAAATCATTCATGCAAGCAAAAGCCAATAACAATCTCACTGCCTCTAACCTTGCTACTACTGCAAATGTTTCATCATAATCAACTCCTTCTTCTTGATTGTAGCCTTTGGCAACCAACCTTGCCTTGTTCCTTGTGATGTCTCAGTGAGATTGATGTCTCAGTGCTTACTGCTACGTGTTCTTCTGACTTAACCGTTACTCTACGTGGAGGGCCTTACAGCGTCCTAACCCAACTTAGGGATAATCCATCGTGTAAGTCCCCTTTCCTCAAAGTGCATCTGGCGCAAGGGGTGACTTTTTGGGGCCAACTCATGCGCCCCAACCTCTAGTCACTCGCTCTGTGAGTGTATCTACCTTCCTCTCGTACAACGCACATGGTTCGCCCCTGGATGTGGCCCTCTCATGGGTCGTATCTGTACCAGGGGTGGCGTGGGTACTTCACGAGTCAGGTTACTCCTCACTGGTATTAGGAATATGGTCTTGAAGCCACCTTTCTCTTCTCTTTGTTACTGTTCCGAGATACTGAGGCCTCTCGTGGTGTCGCCCCCTCCATGGTCTTTCCTACCCATGGGTATCGGGGGTGACGCCGTCGATGCCTTAACCTGGCGACGCCTACACCTGGCGACGCCTACACCTAGCGACGCCTACGCCTGGCGACGCTTCATCTTGGCGACGCCTTAAGCGGTCAACCTGTTGACTTTCTTCCCTAGGCTCCCTGGATGGGTCCCACCATATGTTGACTTTCACTTTGGTCAACGCCCGGGGACGGGACGGTACACAAACCCCCCAGTCTTGAGCTGACACTTGTTTCAGCAAAAAGACTAAGGCCTCGCCCCATCATCCACGTGGCACTCCTGCTGACGTGACATTCCCTTGAGCAGCTGACTTGACATTCTCTGCGCTCTAATCTCTCGACACATGGCACGATCCTACGGCTGGAGATGAGCGTCGTTAGCGCTTCTTGAGTTAATGTTATAACTTTTCGAAAACGCGCACTCAAGGCAGTGTTCCATCATTTTTCATATTCTCTGCACTGTTCATCTTCCCTGTGATCTTTGCGAGTCTTGCGTTCTTCCTCTTCACGAAAGCTCACATCTTTCGACCTTCAACCCAAAAGGTATGGTTTTGCTACTCCGATCGTCCTTTCACTTTACTGTATTGATCTCGTAACTGCCTGGGTCTGCTTACATCTTCTGCATTCCTGTATTCTTCTCCTTTCCTTCACATTTCTTTGTTCTCCCCCTTTTCTGGATTTCTCGCGTGGGTAGGGGTCCTCTTAGGGTTTCGTCCCATTTGCTTCTTCGAATTTGCTAAGCCTTTGCTTTTTTCTTCCTTCTTCAGATTTTTCATCAATGGCGCGTACTAAAACAACCGCCAATCCTCCTCCCCCTGGGATCAACTATAAGGTTCAGTACCCCTAGGCCCCTGATGAACTCTTAGCTGAGTGTACGACCTTAACCACCGTTGGAGACGTGGAGGACCATCAGGGTGACCCACGGTTATACAATTTCAACGCCTTCTGCAGCGTCCATGACTCCCACGTCTCCGTTCGTCATGGTACCCCCAGGGAGCCGGTCTGCGTGGACGATAGGTCCAACGGTGGGAAACCCTTTTTCTTTCTTTACCAGACGGTGTTCAAACGCGTCGGTCTGCGCCTTCCCTTTACAGCCTTCGAGAGGGAGCTGCTCACCGAAATCAATGTAGCCCCGGCCCAGCTACACCCTAACAGCTGGGCATTTGTTAGGGCCTTTGAAATTCTAAACGGGTATCTGGGTCTTCTACCCTCAGTGGACGTCTTCCTTCATTTCTTCGAAGTGAAGAAACAAGGGAAAAGCCTTTGGGTAAGCTTTTCTGGAGTCACTGGCAGAATACTCTTTACCCTTTTCCAGAACTCGTACAAGGGGTGGAAGGGCCAATTCTTCAGGGTGTGTTGCACCGAACACGACCCCACAGCCCTAGATGGCTTCCCCTTGTATTGGGTGGAAAAGCCAAAGCTACTTAAGCCCAAATCTTTGGATGAACTGACCTTTGCTGATAGAGAGGTATGCGTGGCTTTGGCCGGCCTGGGAGTCGTCTTCAGCACCGTGAAACTCATAGCTTGCGAGTTTAACGCGAACGCCCTTTCCGAGTATTTAGGTAGGAAAATCTACACCCCTACTTGTCTTCTTTATATTTGCCTCTTTATGTGCTTTCTCTGATTGTTGTGTGTGTTGTTTATCTTACTCCAAACTTCTGTATGTGCTATATGTGCTTTCTTGTTTAACTGGTATTAGCTCTAACCTCCTGTTCTTTTTTCTGTATGGTGCAGCATCAGTGATGGACTCATCGAGGTGTATCGCACTGACTAAGACCTTGAGGGCTCACCCCAAGGCAACATCTGCGAAGGCTGGCGCCTCCAACACCCCCATTACTGAGTCCAACCTTCCACCATCGCCAACATCTCACACCGCCCAAATACCCAATTCTCCTCCTTCCCTTCAAACACCTAACTCTCCCCCACCCATTGCTGCAGTCCCTCTGGCCGTGGCACGCGCTCCTACCCCAGCCCCCCTTGACAAGGGCAATAGCGTCCTTGTGGTCCCCTCTGATGACGAAGGCTCTGGCGAGGGGCAAGTCTTCAAGAGGAGGAGGACCAACAGGATCATCTCCTCACCATCTGCCTCCCCGCAACATGGAGAGTCGCTGAGGGACAACCCCCCAAGTGCCACATCCCCACCGCAACAAATAGGCCAAGAGGAGGGGGCAGAATCGGCGCCGCGAATGATACAAGCACCTGCCGCCCCAGGACCTGCCCCAGAGACCTTGGAGATTCCTTCCCCAATCATGCAGCTGATGAGGGGGTTGAACGAGAGGTCCTCAGGGTGCTCCTCTGCCAAGGGCAGGAAGGAAGGCATGCCTTACTACATGGGGGCCTTCCTTGCCATTGCTCTAGAGTGGCGGGCGCAAGCAAAAACAAAGGTCGTCGAGGCGCAAACCCTCCAGGCTCTAAAGCGGGAGGTGACCACCCTAAAGGCGCAAACCCTTCAGGCTCTAAAGCGGGAGGCGCAAATCCCTCGTGAAGCTCTGACATGATCCTCGTACACTCGTCGCCACTCACACATGTCAGAATTGGGTGCGTGAACCCATGCCTAAGTAGTACTCCATCAACGAGAGTGTACCTTGCAGAATTCTTCTTTATCCTTTTTCCCTCTCCAGGCTCTGCTCGGAGAATCCCGTCTGCAATGTAACACCTGTAAGGTGTCATCCACGTGTCGCCTTCTTCCAAGCCACATACTGGCACACACTTATCTCCTTCGGGCGAGGCCGCATAGGTGCTGATGCGGGGTGCCCTCGCCGTATCTGGAGTCAAAAAGCGATGACTCCTTGGCTTTCCTCTTGCTGCGCTAATATGAAGAACATCCACCCTGTTGTCTGCCACAAAATTTCGCGGCGTTTTGAGCGTCTCTTGGATTACTGTCCTCTGCTTTCCCCCCTTGCCTGAGCTGGCCAGCTTGGCGAGCAGGTCAACTCTGGCATTTTGCTCTTTAGGGATATGCACCAGCTCAAACGCAGCGAAAGCTCCCTTCAATACTTCGACATACCTTAAGTACGCAGCCATCTGTGGATCCTTTGCCTGGTACTCCCCTGTTACTTGTCTTGTGACCAACTGGGAATCACTCTTCCTGAAGAGGCTTTGAGCGCCCATTTCTTTGGCCAAGAGCATTGCAGCAATCAGCGCCTCGTACTCTACTTGGTTATTGCTTGCTTTGAAGGCGAAGCGTAAGGCTTGCTCGATCAACACTCCGTTAGGCCCCTCCAAGATTATTCCAGTGCCACTCCCTTGTTGATTGGAGGACCCATCCACTGATAGCACCCACTGCGATCCTAACTCCACCTCTTGGGGGCCTCCTCCTGGTGAGAGTTCTGCGACAAAATCTTCATAGACTTGTCCCTTGATGGATCCCCTGGGTTCATACTGGATGTCAAACTCTGACAGCTCCACCGCTCAGCGAACCATTCTCCCAGCTACGTCTGGCTTCTAAAGTACTTTCTGGATGGGGAGGTTCGTCATCACCACCACTGTGAAACTGTGAAAATAATGGCGGAGCCTCCTGGCTGAGAACACTACTGCTAGTGCCGTCTTTTCCAGCGACTGGTATCTCGATTTTGGGCCTTGGAAGGCCTTCTCGCCTCCCGCAGATACGAACCTTGACAAAGCTACCATCCGCTCAGTCAGGTGTTGTACTTCTTTCACCGAAGTTGGGCTCCTCATGGCAATAATAGCTGTGCACTTGTCATGGTTTGCCTTTATCCCCCTCTCTGTAAGCATAAATCCCAAGAACTTCCCCGCCTCGACGCCAAAAATACATTTCTCTGGGTTTAACTTGAGGCAGTACTTGGCTATTGTTGCGAATAGCTCTTCCAGGTCAGCTGTGTGTCGCCCTTTTTCCTGAGAGGTCACCACCATGTCGTCGACATAGGCTTGCACGTTCCTTCCCAGCATGGGTGCAAGTACCTTGTCCATTAGCCTCTGGTAGGTGGCGCCTGTATTTTTAAGCCCAAATGGCATCACCTTATAACAGTAACTGCATGTCTCCGTCATGAACGCCGTTTTACTCTCATCCCTTGGATGCATCTTGATCTGATTGTAACCTGAGAACGCATCCAAGAAACTCAGCATCTTGCAGCCTGAGGCGCCATCCACCAACGCGTCGATGTTGAGCAGTGGGTACGAATCCTTAGGGCACGCCTTGTTCAAATCTGTGAAGTCGGCACACATCCTCCACTTCCCACTCACCTTCTTCACTAACACGACGTTGGCCAACCACTCAGGGTATTGTATCTCCTTGATGTGTCCAACACTCAGCAACTTCTAGGTTTCTTCCCTCACGACGAGGCACCTCTCTTCGTTGAATTTCCTCCTTCTCTGTCTTACGGGGCGAACCTTGGCATCCATGGTGAGGTGGTGGCACAAAAAATCCGGGTCGATGCCTGGCATGTCTGAGGCGGTCCACACGAATGGATCTAAGTGGCGTGAGATCACGGCTGCCACTTCATCTTGTTCTTCTAGGCTCAACAAACGTCCCAACTTGAACACCTTACCTCCTATCTGCCTTTCGACCACATAGTCTACTAGTTGGGGTCGCCTATCCCGCACGCTCTCTACAAGAGACTCATTTCCGCGATCTTCTATAGGCGTTGCCCTATCAGGTGCTTCGGGCGTCGCCTCCTCTAACGCTTCTTCCATGGGCGTCGCCTCCACGTGTGAGACCTCAACAGGCGTCGACTCCACGGGCGTCGCCTTTTCCGAGGGCTCTACCTCCATTGGCGTATCCGAAACGGGCGATCGTTCCAGTACCATGAACACGCCTCTCTTTGTCTTCAAACTATTCTCATAGCACTTTCGGGCCTCCTCTTGATCAAATTTTATCACAATTACCTTGTCACTAAGATCTGGCAACTTCATCTTCATGTGGCGCGTGGAGGCCACTGCTCTTAGCCTATTCAACGCTGGCCTTCCCGGCAAGATGTTATAGGCTGAATCGGCGTTCAGAACTAGATACCGGATGCTTTCGGTGCACGACGCTGTTCCATCAGTAAACGTCGTCCTCAGCTCCAGGTAGCCACGCACCTCAACTTGGTCCCCTGTGAACCCATACAAACATCCAGTGTAGGGCCTCAACAAGTCAGGGGACAGTTGCAACTTATTGAACGTCGACCAGAACATGACATCTGCGGAACTGCTCTGGTCGACAAGAACCCTGTGCACCTTCCTCTCAGCTGTGACAATCGAAATGACCACGGGGTCATTGTCATGTGGGACAACATCTCGTAGGTCAGCCCTTGTAAACACAAGGTCTGACTACCACGGGTCATCCGAGCCCCCTTCAGCGACTGAATTCATTCACCTCGCATACCTCTTACGCTGAGAGGCAGTGTGATGCGAATCAAATAAAGAAGGCTTTTAATAATGAAGGACAAGATCATTCACCCTCACATTTAAAGTTCTTCTTATTATTCTTTGCAAAAGATGAGGCCCAAAGCCCAAGCCCAAGCCCAAG
>Ga0123342_1006796_pt1 | contig 15621 bp, 6 predicted proteins | sample Turbeawhitnodule_FD_89960 | JGI IMG/M metagenome (GOLD analysis project Ga0123342, IMG submission 89960) | Root nodule microbial communities of legume samples collected from Mexico - Turtle bean Mexico white nodule | ecosystem: Host-associated > Plants > Roots > Nodule | place: Mexico: Nepantla... | reverse complement strand
GAGGTTGGTGTGTCGGGGGGTGGGGTGGGGGGGGGGTGGGGAGGGGGGAAATGAGACCCAGATAACACAATTTGGTGACATGTTGGTGCCGGTTGACGATTAACTTTGAGCTTCCTTCCCTTGTTGTTGGGCTTGGACGGTCGGAGGGGTACCTGCGATTACACTCTGACACTCAAGTCAATGCTCAAATTTTAGGTGTATACTAGCATAATGTAAAATGTACCTTACACCTCAGCAAAGGGTTCAATTTATAGTGCTAGTTATGGGCTTTCTTGCATGATGGGATAAATATCAGTTATCAATCGACACATCGTGATCTCCGATTAATAGGGATGTGTGTTGTTTAAGGAATGTTTATAACCTCCTTCAGTTAATTAGTATTTGACTAATTTCGCAGAGATGTTCCCGCATATTCCGAATATGGTTACAACGCACTAAATACTATTGTAATTGGTGATTCTTATTCAATGCGCGATTTGGAGTGTTCTTTGACTCGGTGGGCCGGTTGTTGTGTCCAAGACATACTTGTCTGATGCCGACCGATACAAAAATAATCATAAAATGATAATTAATGGTGGATTATTTAAAAAAAAAGTCCCTTTTTTATTTTTGATTTCAAAGATAAAAGAATTATGTAAAATTACAAAAATATAAGTATACTTAAGTACAAGTAAACTTTAAAAAAAAGTCAAATTCTCCCTTTATCTCCCAATCATCTAACTACATCTCCATATTAACTGTAAAAAGTCTATTTAAATATTTTTTTAAATTTTAAATAATTCTAAATGAAATATAATCCCACATTTTTAAAAACCTCGTCTGCATCCATACCTTATACCTCTCTCTTCCACCAGCAAAATTTCCATTCTTATTCAATCGCAACGTTTGAGGGAAGAGTCCACCATTTGACATATTTTAATTACTTCATAAAATAAATCAACACTTACTTGAGGGTTTGGGTCTTTTGTAGTTAAAGTTTTTCCTCAAGCATCGCATGAATTCTATCAAGAAAAATAATTATTGTTGCACTTGCAATGGTTCTATGGAGTGAACTCTTATTGCAACTTTAAGTAAATTGTGAATCCTCAGAACCATAATCAAAAAAATATTGTAGGAATTAAAAAAAGATATGGAGGTGCAAGGGGAAGGTATGGAGGTTTAGAGTTTTGGGTTTAAGATTTATATATCCAAGACGAACATGATATGTTTTAACCGGGATCACAATGCAAGTTGGTCCACTAGCCCACAAGAAAAATGTGGAGAAAATTGAGTATTATTTTCTCTTTTACTTAGGTCGTTTGTCCTACAAAATTTGTAGTCAACACGTGTCAATAATAGGACAAGGTGGATTGAGAACAACAATAATGCTTTTGAAGTCAAGACACAATGATAATTAAATACTATAGTTTTTCAGTAGCATAGAAAATAATATTTACTTTTATGATTTATTGTTCATGAAATATTAAACATTGACATATTTATTTGAATTAGATGCTAATTTTATGTTTATTTAGTTTAATTAAATTTTATTGTCAATGATAGATTCATAGAATGCAAGAAAAATATGAAACATTAAAATAAAATTATTCTCGAGACATTCGCATATAAGTATTTTGTCAAGATTTTGTTTATGTAGATTGGATCGCGAATAAACTACCAAAACTAATTACAATTTTTATGTAAGACGGACTAATTCAACCTACTTTTTACTAACTAAGTGTGAAATGAGTCAAAATAGAGCGGACAAACCCTCATTACCATAATTAATTTTCAAATATTTTAGTTAAAATAAATTATAATAAATTTAAGTGTAAGTAAACTTTAGAATTAAATATAATCAAAATAATAATAACAATTAAAAAATAAATAAAGATCATGCATATTTACTAACACAAATCAATAATATATATTAAGATCCTATAAAATTATTTTTTTACAAACTTTTTCTTAAGATTTTTTTTCTCTTAACTCAATTAACCTAACATTTCATAAACTTTGTTATCCATTGTTTTCAAAGGTATTCCTTTTATTTTAAATTTTTCCTTGTTTTCTAAGTACAGTGGGAAGTGTTTGTTCTATTAGCCTTTTTTTAAAGTTGTATTTTCATTATTTTAGTAAAATAGTTAAAAATAGAAAAAGAAAACAGAATATGAAAACATCTCTCAGTTCCTCTTTTAATAATATTTTCCAAAATAATTTTTAATTTAAAAAAAAGGTTCCCCTTGATAATTTACCTGTGACAAAGACGTGGATCTAATCCAGTAGTGAAGTGAGTGAGGGGTTAGCAGTTTAACCAATTGCTAACCAGATCCACCTTGCTTGCAATAATACAAATTTTTGTTGGAGGCATCTATCTCCTACTACGTGCTTCTCACTTTCACATAATAAATATAATAATATTATTATATTTAGGAACTTTCACATAAAAAAATATTATACTACTATTATATTTAGGAAAAAGGTCGCATAACATGTCAATTTCCTGCGGAATTGACAGGGCATTAAACAAATCTCCACAACACTGAAAGGAAAAGACGAGGAAACCCACGTTCTTTGCAAAACAACCTAGAACCTTCTTTCATCATCAACACGCTCACATGGAAAAGATGACGCCATTCTAATTTTAAGGAAAAAAAAAGCTTTTTTTAACATAAAAGTAGGTAAAGGTTTTATGATTTATCGCAGCATCTCATAAAATGTCGAATTAGCAAAAGTGGAATGATTTCCATAAAAAAAGTTAATTCCCTGTGAAGAATATAAGCAAATCTTGTTTTTCCAAAAGATTATTTGTTAATATTTAAACGCTTGAATCTAAAATATTTTTCTTGAATCGATAATGTAAAATGGTAAATGTAGATTGCATTAGTGAGATTTGAGTGTGAAACTTCATTAAGAAATAAGAGTGTAATAATAATAATAATAATAATATCAAGTTATGGAGTAATGACATAATGCAAAGGAATAAAAAATTGTAAATGAGAGGACAAAATTTGGTTGGTCTTGGATGTGTGGTCTGAATGAAAAGCAGAAAAAGATGCTTTGAATTTAAAAGACGTGGCAGTATATCTATGGTCGAATTAAAGCAGTAATTTGAAAAGGAGGAAAGTGGAGTATAATGTGTAGAAGTCGGAATAATTATGCATATATTCCAGAATGAGAAGAAGTTAGAGGTGGTGGCTCTGAAAAACGAGGGTTTTGCACATTAACAAGGAACAAGATTGTAAGTAAAAAGAATGACAAACTGTTTTATTCTTTCAATTATTAGATGTACAATGAAATCATCAAGGTCATCTACGTACACGTGTGAACACCAGAACAATGAATCACAAAATAATCATCATAATCATGAATACCATCACCATCATCATCATCATCATCAACACCCAACCCTCCCAGATATCGAATCAACAAACACATCAACCACGAACGAACAAAACTAACACATAAAACCCCAAAGAGAGAAAAAGAAAACCGCTACTCAACAAGACCAGAGGATAAAATAAATGAAACAGATCCCGTCCGTCCGTCCGTCGCTGAAAAACAAGATCAAGGGCCCAAGAGCCTCCACGTGGACGAATCCCAACCGTCAGGTCTGTCTTCAAGCCAAGACCATGGCTACGAAGGTTCCCGCGAGCGCAGACCCGGCAACGAAGGCCTTGCCAACGGAGAATGCGGAGGAGGGTGAGGGTGGTGGTTCGCTGACTGAGGGTGAAGGTGCAGATGAGGGGGCCGGTGGTGCTGGGGGAGATGTAGGAGAGCCTGGTGACTCAGCTGAGGGAGGTGCAGCAGATGGAGGAGAAGAAGCTGGAGCAGGAGTGGGAGCAGTTGGTGTGGGTGCGGGTGTGGGTGCAGGTGGTGGTGAAGATGGTGGTGGAGTTGCGGGTGCGGTGGGTGCAGGTACTGGTGCTGCTGCGGGCGGTGGTGGTGGGGTGGTTGTGGGAGGCTGCGTGGGTGCGCCACCTGGGGCTTGTGCTATGCAAGAAGTAGCCAGAAGCCCCAAGATGAGAAACAATTGTACTGCAGAAGAACCCATGTTCTGAGTAGAGAGAAGAGAAACAGAAAAACTGAAGCTTGTGTTAGAGAGAGAGAGAGAGAGAGAGAGAGAGAGAGAGTTGAGCAGTGGAAGATGATAAGGGAACAGAATATATAAAAAGAGGTAAGATATGAACCGTTGAAGGAGTGGCGATTAATGCATCAATAATGCTCAAAGATTCCTCCAACTCCAATGTCCTAATTTAATTTCCTTCTATATGCTCACACACAATTTTTTTTATCTCATTATTTTCCCAACCTTACTATATATATTAATATTTTTATATGTTGTGATGTGCATCTACTCCTTCTATGCTGCCTGTCCCCATTCCTCATCTTCCTTAATACCCTGGACTAGGTCAGGCCGGTGTGATGTGAGTAATAATAATGGGTCAACACTTAACTCTCCATTCCCACTTTTTTATTCTTTATTCTTTTTTTTTATTTTATCTTCATTTCAACTTTCTTCCGCCTCTACTACAATTTTTCCTCTCTTTCTGTAAATGTGCAAAATATTAGCTGGCATATGTGGATCTTCTGCCCAATTGATTTTTGTTAATGTGTGTTCCTTCTTTGCCTTTTTCTCCATTATGCTTGCTCAATATTACCTCCACACCCTTTTGCGTCAGGACACGTGTCAGTTATGTGGGTCAGTGAGCAGTCGCTGTCATCCGCCACCCCTCTGTACGGCGTTTTTTCCACCCATCTTCCTATTCTCATATGCTTCCCACTCTCTCTCCTCTCCCCGTTAAATTTATTTTCACTCTAGCCCTCTGTTTGTTCTAACAACAAAAAATAATACAATTTAAAATTCCATTAATGAAAACGAAATGTGTACTATGAAAATAATGAAAAAAAATCCATTTTTATTATTATTTTTTACTTTTTCTTTCCTCGGAAAGACCATAACTTTTCAACAACTCATAAAGTCGTTTAACGATATTACTAGAGTGCCCTTGTGTTTTGACCGTTGATCTAGAACTCACACGTGTGTCCTTTATAGCCCGTTGATGGGTTCCGTCTGGTAGTAAAACGCGGGGTGCTTTACCCGCGTTGATGCCACTCGTGTCTCGTCCTTTGTCCGCCAGTTGAAAAGGTGCACTTTTTATTTTTGGTTTGACCCTTTCTCCATTCGTAATGGTAACATCATTAAATTCGGTAATTTTGCATTAATGATTGAGAAAGCAGATACATGACCCTTTCTTTCATTATCGCTAATGTTTTATATGCAATGCGTAGTTGATAATGGGGTAGATGGAAACAGAGAATAATATTAGGTAACCGTTGCAAATGGAGAACAACTACTCAACTCAAACGGAAATAAAATATCAAAAAGTATACGTATAATATTTGAAAAGAAAATACGGTATGCATGTTTATTGTGGCTGTAGTGGTAGAAGATGATGATGATGATGGAGGAAGAGAGTGAGGTTTGCGCAGCTGGAACCAGAGGGACCTTGCTACATTACAATACACGTGGCAGAAAATGAAAAAGACGAGCATGTGAGAAAGTGTGGAAATCCAGTGTATCCCGTTGTCATTTTTTGGGACTGAGGAGCAAAGTCTTCACTACTGTTTCTGTGTCTATTTTTTAAAATTATATTTTAATGATGAAGTAGGAGCTGGCAAAAGCTGGCAATTATTAACGTCTAAATAATACCAGTAGGTTTGGACTTATGCAATTCTTTCTGTTTGTCGGATTTGCTTGTAAAATATGTGCAAAACAAAACAAGAAAGAGGGGTTTCGCATTTCCACAGACCACCACAACTATCTTATCATGCTTTCATCGCATTTTTCCAACCTACTTTGTTTATTCACCAAATTAACTATATATTTCTACTCTTTTCAATATCATTGTAATTTAAGAACTCAATTGAATTTTATTTATGTGCAATTTTCTCTTATTTTTTTTCTTTATTAACATACCCCATTTTCATTTCCTGGAATTATTGTCTTCGATTTATGAGAAGATGAAATGGAGTATGTTGGTTCGTGCTGAATTGACCTAAGTGACAACCAAGCATGGAAGAAAACAAAAAATTATTCATATGATCGGTTTTTATTTTCCTCAAATGCATTGTACCGGAATATATGAGGTGTCGATATCACACTCGATATCCCAACATCTCACCACTGAATGAATGATGCAAGTATCTCTAAAGTGAAATTAAGGGTGTAATAATATAATTAACAAGTAGAGTAAAGTAAACAATATATAAATTACGATTAAGCACATCTAAGCCTATTTGGATCTCAATTAATCATTTCTATAGATAAGGTATAATAGTATATGTGAACTTGTGGATCGAACTTAATGGTATGGGTTTCGGTCAAAATTTAAGATACGTCTCATAATTAATTACTTTATGATCTTATTAGTCTCATTGGATAATGTTGGAGTTTGAGGATTGTGAGATCATAAGTCGATTCCAATAATTAGTGAAAACGGTTATGACATTGATCTAGTTATTAAAATAATGAAAATTTCATTTATTTTTTTATTGAAAGTAACAAACATTAACTGAATATGCGAGATTGTAATTAACCTAAGAATGTAGCTAAGAATGAGACAAATACTAAAAAAAAGAAATAATTATTAAATAAAAGAGGAAGATGATAGTACGGGACAAAACAATAATTTAACTGGAAATAACTATTTTTGACTAAAGTAAATTTTTAATTGGGAGACATTCTTCTTAACTATAAGAATATCGTTATAAATAGGTGAATTGAAAATAATAAATGTCTAACTTTTTTTATTATATGTTTTTTCTTAAAACTAAGTATTAATTAATAGTATTAATTAATGAATTCTTAAATTTTTACTTTATATTCTTTATTCGGAGGAAGTACTAATTTTACGTTGAAATATTATTGTAAATATTCATATAAAAATATTTAGAAATCAATGACCGAATATACAAAACCTAGAACAAGACGTTGTTGGGTTCATTATAGCACATTGTATTGTACTCCATTATTTAATGAATGGATTGTATGATCAATTGTAGGCTATTTTTTCCCATAACCATACATTTATTTTGGATAGAAATGTGTTTTGGTTCAAGTCTGTGTTCTTCCTTTAAATTTAGAAAGCATCTACAAAATAAAATAAATAACTAGAAATAATACAATTATATATACTACTAAATACGGTTTTGATGATGTTTTTTATTAAAATTAACGAAGTTTAAACTATAGTTATTTTTTGATTTGTTTTCTTTCTCAACACACAAAAGTATTAAAATATTAACATTATTTTTCCTTACACTATATTTTTATTATTAAAATCTTAACTCAATATTACATATTTAACAACCGATACTCTATATAAATAAAAGTTAACGGTGAAGATCTCAAAATATGTATTATTCACTTATTACTCAATTTTTATCTTATTTGACTTGAATGCGATGATGTTTTCTATAGGATACACTTAAGATAGTACATCTCAAGTTCATAATAAATGACGTCACACACATATAAGAGTCTACATTAATGCGAAAGTAGGAGATAACCACATCTAAAGTGACTTGTTATTTATAAATAAATCTTATGAAGAAATATTTCTACTAAAAAAATATAATATTATTTAAAATACTTGTATATTTCAATAGATACACGTGGATACTTCTTTTAAGAAAATAAGATTATTTAAAAATTATTCTTTAAAACATAAAATAAAATAAAATATTGATATTAATGTATAATTATAATAAAAATGTTTCATAAGCTATTATTAGAAAAAAATTAATCATTCTAAAAAAAATCTTCACAATATAACATTAAATAAAATTAATCTTTTGAAGATAATTTTAGCTCCACAAGTCTAAATAAAAACTATACATTTATAAAATTAAGTTATAAATAATTCATCAATTTTTAATGTTTTCTCGTTAATAATTTTACTCAAGTACTTAATTAAAAAAATATATTCAAATAAGAATATTTAATAATGGACAGTGAACATTCGCTAACTAAATAGCATGATATCCATATTCACTCTTTTAACAAATAAATAATTAAAATATTTATACCTTTTGCAGACTTTAGTTATAAATATTTACAAGTTCAGATTTTCTTATCATATACTTCACAGTTTCACAATTTTTTAAACATATTTATTTAGCTTTTTTAATTAACTAAACAAATGTACTCCTCCCATTTCTTTCTTTTCTATCTTTTCCCGTACATCAAATTGAGACTTATATCAATATAGTGGAATTGCACAATAAAGTAATATAGTTAGATGATATAATTGTTTATCAAACAAAATTAACTCTAAACAACATGTTTTTTAATCACGAAGAGTTACTATTAACTTCAATAAAAACTATATATTCAATATGAGAAGAACATCATTTTTAAGAAGTTTGGATTAATAGATTCTGTTGTGGTTTTTAGTATGATTAATCTGTTTTGAGTATAATATCATTATAAACTTAATGCAAGATGAAAGTTTGATAATGATGATTTTGTATAAGGTTAATATATCTCTAAAATATATATATCTTTATTAATTTCATTCTTATAGCTAATAAAAAACAATTGTTAAGTTCAATTAAATTTTTTGACATATTATTCCGTATGAGTTTATTCCACAAAAACTTCAATAATTTTCAGTTCCTTACTTTACTAATAATACCATATAATTTATTATTTTTCGTTAATATTTTAATACCAATTTTTTTTTATGTCATTCTTTCATTGTAATAGATGTCATGATAATATTTTTACTATATAAAGTGTGATGTAAAATTTTAAGGGCATTTAACAATCTATCATTATAGTCCATGTATAAAATGGTGGAATAAATTTATTAGTTAAAATTTTGAGAATAAATTTATTAATATATACCGATAATTGTGATAATATAACATTTCCGTGTACCAAACAATAATATGATGTTTGTCTTTAGCTATAATACATTCTACATTATATTTGCTCAAATATTCACTATTAAATATTTTTGGAAACAATGGCTATAATAAATGGGTTTAACTTGTTGTTCACTTATTAAAAATATCAATTTGAATTTAAAGATTCTCTATAAGTTCCACTTTTTGTCCCTATAGATTCTTTGTTGTCAAATGAAATTTGTATGACTCGTCTTGGAGTAGGGTGTATTCAATTCAATAAAAGTCCACTAAAATATAAATGATTGTACTAGATAAAAACCACTACGAAAAGTTTTTGCAATGTTTTACAACAACTTTATAGTCTAAAATATAAACAAAAATTATAAGAGGAAAACATAATAGTTACAAAAGCAAATAAATCTGAATAGTCAACAACAATTTCGATTTTAAATCAATACCAAACTACTAATAACAAAAAAATTATTAACTAGGTATTGAAATACCACAAACAACTCAAAGAAATATTTTGTGTCCTATGAGTCAATATCGATGCTAAATTTCTTACATATGAATCTCATTTGTTCATTGAAAGTACTAAAAATTAAATGGCAAATGATTAAACATATTATCTCACTCATTAATGATGTGTACAGGCCATAAAAATCCACATCATTTATAAAATATATGTAATCACATTAAAAAAATTGATCTTATAGTAAAAAATGATAATTGTATTTAAAATTAAATTTTCAATCATTATCAATATGATGTCAAGTCTTTAAGTGATCAAAGAAACATTAACCACAAGACCAAACAAGTTTTTTTAATACAGATAAATTATATTAATAATAATTATTATATTAATATTAATAATAATAATATAAATTATATTCATATTATTAATATTATATTCATATTAATAGTATTATTATTATTATTATTAATAAGTATAATAAAAATCATAATAATACTAAAAAATTTGTCTGGTGTAGTGGTTAAAAAATCCATATAATGTTGACTTTACATACGAATTTTGATTTCTATGTAATAATCCGTATATAATTCGCGTTTTTCTTGCAGTGATAGTCTTACACATGAATTGATAGATCTTGACGTGAAGGGAAGTGTTAGAAATCCTACATCGATCAAAGATAAAAAACATTTAATAATATATAAGTAAATGCAAACCTTAACTTATGAGTCGGCTTTTTAAAGTTGATTTATGTTTAAAGTTCAATTCTTAATATATCTAAATTATATATTATATATATTACATTATTAAAAGGTACCAACTCTATCTATGAATACGATTCAACCATCAACTTGCAACATAAACCAACACCAATTTCCACTCAATTCCAAACTTGTTAAAAGCCCCTATATGCAATAAATAGTTTTCATTAAAAAGATGTTACGATGTTCAAAACATTTTTTAAAAAAAAATAGTAATTTGTAATCAACACTTTCTTAAAAACAATTTCTCAATAACAAAAACATAGTTTACTTATGAATAAATCACTCTTTATCAAACACGTCAAAATTTTAATAATCCCAAAACACATGGATCAATACGTAACACTAATAAACAAATGATCTTGATCTTCACTTAGCAACTGATATAACTAAATTAATTTTCCATATATGAAGATATAGTTTGTATTCCTCGATTCCTTCCAAAAGAAAAAAGAAAATAAAAGTATTAAATATTTCTTTCGCTATCAACTTCATTATAGGTAAATACAATTACATAAAACTTAAAACACTTTTAAGAAATGTCTTGCAATATTTTAATAATTGAGTATTAACTAACTGTGTTACTTAAAAGTTCTTCATTACTTGTATGCCATCAACTAACTAATCACGCAAACCTTATATCACAACAAGTAAACAACAATTAATAGCAAAACAGGTTAAAACAAGTGTAAAAGTTTAAGCATTCAAAACACAGGATAAAATATAAGAAAAATTAGAAGCAGAACAGAGGATGAAGCATTCAAACTAAAGGACATAGTACAAGAAAAGTTAGTCACAATGATTAACACTAATTTTTGCATAGAAAATTAAAAAATCAAACACACTATGGAAAAATATTAAGACACTGCAAAGAATTAGAATAAACTCCAAATATAACTTATGAGCAAAACTGAAATATAAAGTAAAAATAAATTTCAAATGAAGCACACCATCAAGAAAATTGAAATAAAATGTTGTCAAAGAAGAATGACATGCTTTTTGTGTAAGATTAAAAGTTTGAAAAGTTATGTATAAAAAGAAGAAATATAAAGAAAAGTTGAAATCAAGTCAGTAAGGTTTAGACTAAGTCTAAGTTTAGCATAATATTAAGATAAACTTTGAATTGAAGAGAACATTCACATCAAATATGACTTTGATTAGTGGGTGAGATCTTCAACAATGACGGCAAATTGAGAAAAGAGAAAGAAAAAAAAAACACACTAAAAGAGTGGGATTTCTCTATTGTTTTTATTTTGTTGTTGTAAGAAAAATGTATAAAATAAATAAAATATTTTCTTTAAAATAGTTGTTATATCTATAATAATTGTATAACATTTAAATAGTTAAGGATTACACGTGTAAAGTAAATCATTTAAAATATTATGTTATAAAGTTTTAGCTTTTGGATTTTTTTTAAAAATAAATTAAACTATATTTGAGTAAGTAAAAAATGTATTAGTCATATATTCTTTTAAAATAAATTAGGTTTATCATAATAAGTGATCTCTTAATAAATTTATATTATTGATTTACTTCACTTATTTTAAATATTTTAACTACTGTAGGTAAAGTTTTTTTTTTTTTAATTTTACCAATATCATAAATATTTGTGACTAAATGACATGGGTAGGTAATAAATCTCTTGGAAGACAAGTATATTATCTCTTTGGATAACTTGGAAAATAAGTTATTTACTTTTAGAGCTATACATATTATGCGAATTCGCGACCACCGCCAGACAAATCTTAAAATAATAATGGCCTAAATATTTAAAAATAGTGGATAAATTCATATAGTAATTCATTCTTTTTAATGTTTTAGTGATGGTTTCTTAAGAACTTGACTAGAATATTTAAGAGGTGTTTGATTTATGTGTATTGAAATATTTTTAATACAATCTCTTTAACTTGTTGATCAGATTAAGAATTTGTATATCCTTAATAGGAGTTCAATATATGTGAATTAGATTATACATTGACACAAGTCTCTTTTAAGTTTTTTGAATCCAAACCAAGGTATTTTCTATGGATCAAAACATATTCAATCAATTTGATTGAAATATATTAATTCTTAAAGGAACTAGTCCTTTGACTATAAAAATTCACTTATTTAGATTAGACATTTATAGAACCTCAAAAAAATTTACCACTTTTAGTGAATCATTCATTAATATAACCATTCCTATACTATTTTAACTAGTAAATAAGTTGAGGTGGTATATAAGTTTTTTATTAAATAATTATATTAATTATATTCCCATTTAACTAATAAAAACACATGTAACTTACTACACATATAAAATAACTAAAATTAATTTATAATAATAAACATAAGTTCACAACTCACTTTTTAATCTAATAATAAACATAAGTTCACAAATCACTTTTTAGTCCAAGTCTCAAATTTATAACAATACGAAACAAGCATTTAAGTTAATTGTTAAGTTGTACAAGAAACAAAATTGATCTTTCTAACACTATTAATCCTAGTAAATCAATATGAATATAAATAGGTGTTGATATGATGCAGTAGGAGAAATGAAATAGAAAACATAATTATTTATATTTTATCAAATAACTTCAACATTTATTTAATTTTCTATTTTTACTTTTTTCTTTCCCTTTTTGGTTTCGCTTTCAATTCTTTTTCTTTTTGACGTGGACCAAATATATTTCATATCTATACTCAATAAAAAGCCAATGAAAGAACCATATGCGAAATTAGTGGACCTGTACACTTGCACGTATACTAGAAAAGTAAACACAAAGGCATTTTTGCCTTACTCCACAAGTAATGGAATGGTTGTATAGTTTGAAGTTTTCCAGTTAGGTTGCCAATATAGTTTGACGTTTTCTAATTAGGTCACCAAAGCCGTTGAAAAAAATCATGCATCTGCTAATCGATACATTTCTCAATTAATCCTATTTCGCTTTAATTTTAAATGGTTAAGTAAGTTTTATCAATCATGTTATAAAAACACACAAATAATATTTATTTTTTAATACAATCATAATTTTCCATTCTCAAATTTACATTTATATCTATAATAAATGTGATTTATGAATTAATATTTTGGATGTTCCCTTAATTGAGTTATTAGTCACTCCAACACTCAAATTGTGTGGATGATGACCAAAAAAAAATTCTCATGTTAATATTCAAAGTTATCAAACTACAAGAAAAATGTCTGAGTTAAAGATGGACTAAATATTGAGAAAACAACGTTACATTATAATTAGTGTGGACATATAGTGTTCCAATCACTGTGAATGGGTTGGAAATGATTTTTTTTATTTACGTCAACCTATAACAATCAAAAGTCCTCTCTAAGTGGAAATTAATAATGTAGATTGAATCCTCGTTAATAGAGTGGGCTTAGTCCTCGCTTATTCCAAGCTAAAAATGATGGTCAACCCCTAGCTAAAAACAACGTAGAAGGGTTGTTTATTGGAAATTGGAAAGCTTTAACTCTAAATTAGATAGAGGATCAAGACCTTTGCTTACTCTAACCTAGAAATGTCGCAACCTTAACATACTCTAACTTAAAGAGGATTAAGTCCTAATTAATCTTTAACATATAAACAAATAGCGATAGTCAAATCATAGTTTAAAAAAACAAAAAAAAAAAGACTTCAAAGTGGTTTTAACCTTACTAAATTCACACATAGTAGAAGTAAAATAAAATAGTTGCAAAATCACAACTTATTCTAGAATTAGCAAATTTCATCATCTTTATAGCTTAGATTTCACCCATACAAATTAAATTTTCAATGAAACAAAAAAAAAGTACAACTATGCACCACCCCATGATAACAAAAAAATCTAGTCACCTACAAATTCACCCACACACCGTGTAGCAATAGACACCTTGACCAAAGAACCACCAAGAACATCAACAGCAATGAAAAACTTCATCAAAGAACAACCAATAAAAAAATCAAATGAAGTAGCATATGAAGTGGAGTAGTATGATATAAACTTTTCTTTCCCACCCTAAATTTGTAGAGTCAACAACAAACAACATTCTGTAGTTACTAATTTTGGATTCGTAGGAAGCAAATCAAAACCCTGACTTGTTTGCATTGGAACGCACGAAGAGTTAAGTGAATGGGTCCTTGGGAAGCATGACGACGGTGAGAAAGACAAAACTTGTTCCAAACTCATTTAATGGCATAGTGAAAGAGATTGTGAATTAACATGGTCAAAGGTGAGGTGAGCCTCGGGTTTCGTTGATAATATTAAGTAACTTTTAGTTTTAAAAAAATCATTTCAACGAAATCAATCGATATTGTAATTGTTTACTGTTTTGATCTTAATTGCAAGAAATATTATTTGAGGTTGATGTTGGAGATCCACATCGACTAGAGATTAGAGTCTTTCATCGTACATAAGTGGGTGCAATCCTCAATCCTATGAGCCGGTTTTATGGGGTTGAGTTAGACTTAAAGTCCACTTTCTAATATGGTATTAGAGCCACTTCGAGCCTATCCTAGCGAGTATTTGTTGGCCTTATCAGGCCACCCGTTATCGGGCCGCTATCAGACCACCCATAATATATAGTTCCACGCAGGTTTTATGAGGTTGAGTTAGACTTAAAGTCTACTTTATAATAGATCGATCTTTTATCATGATTTTTTTTAAAACATTTCTTAATGGATTGGAGAAAAAAAATATAAATTTTCATTCACCTTAATTTCTTAACAATGTGTGATTATATTGGTAGTATTAGAACATTTATATTATTTTATTACCTGTAATCCCTCTCTTATATATATATTTGGAAAATAATTTATTTATTTTATATGATTTAGAAGGTCAATTAGTTATTATTTTTCAATTCTGTCATTTCTTTTAAGATATTAAATTTTGAAAATAAATATAATCCATCAATATCACGAAATTATTCTTCAAATAATTTTCATATTTTCTTATATTTTGAATTGCTTAAATCAACTTTGGAGTTAATTGTTTTCTTTGAATGTATAGAAAGTCATAAATTCTAAATGATTTTTTAGGAGATTTTAGAATTTCATTATCAACACATCTACCATGTTTTTCACATAACTTATATTATCAACAGATCTACCATGTTTTTCACATAACTTATACTCTGTATCTATTTCAAAAGCAATTTCTTTAGCAGAAGACAATGCATTTTCAAATTCATTTTTCCTATAATTTACAGAAATAAAATAAACGAATACCTTTTAATTTATCAATAGTCTCGTTATTTGATTGTAATTTTTTACTAGATTAATTAATTGCAAATAACATATCATAAAAAATAATTATTCTTAATGAAAATTAAAAATTTCCAAGTTCATAAATTTCTGAATAATTAGTTGTATTTTTTATTTATTTTAGAGCTCGTAATGTTATTGTAACTCAGAGAGAGAAAATGAAAGGTTATCATATTAACTGATGTGTATTACAATGTGTTGATAAAGCAGTAATTTATACACAGGGTAACTCATGGGTACCCTTAACACCCCCCCT
>Ga0123342_1006795_pt1 | contig 15623 bp, 11 predicted proteins | sample Turbeawhitnodule_FD_89960 | JGI IMG/M metagenome (GOLD analysis project Ga0123342, IMG submission 89960) | Root nodule microbial communities of legume samples collected from Mexico - Turtle bean Mexico white nodule | ecosystem: Host-associated > Plants > Roots > Nodule | place: Mexico: Nepantla... | reverse complement strand
TATTGGATTCGTTGGGAGACGACTTGGGGACATTTGTCCACAATTATACTATCATCTCTCTAGTGTTAGACAAGTCTACGCTAGAATCATATTAATTTGACAGCAAAACGACAGCTATCAAATAGTTAATGGGAATAAATAAATAAACACTCTTGTTTCCATCTTCATCTTTGTGCTTTATCATCTGGGTCTTCTTTATCTCTAAATTAATCTACACCTTCGTATCCAAGAAGTTTGAGAACAAAACAAAAACATGTAAATAAGCTTAATAAAACATTTATCTCTTTTTAGTTTTAAAGGCTTAAAAAATTATTTTTGAAGATAGAAAAGAAGTAGTGAATGCTTAATGTTTACAAAACAATCATTTTAGTGCTCTTGATAAGAAAAAAAAAAAGAATGTTTGAGTCTTTGATAAGAAAAAAGGATTTAGAGAGGAAATAGTGAATAAATAAGCAACAGACTTAATCAAGCAAGAGAGTGCGCTGGATGAATTTGTAAAATTCATTCTTAATCCAAAGCACAGCTAAATCAATTTGGTTTTGAAAATGAAAAGTGTTTTTCTAAGCTAAGTGAAAAACAACCGATTGATTTCTCGGTTTAGGCGGTTGTTTTACACCCAGCTTGTTTGGAGGGTTTTCAAACTGATTTTGACTTGGTTGACTAACTGTCTAAACCAATTCAACCGGTTAAAACAACATTTCAATCGGTTGATTTTTGAATTTCTTAAACGCTTTTCAAAAACCCGTTAAATTTGTTTTCAGTTGATTTAAAACTGTTTTGACCCGTGTTTAACTGCCTAAAACGGCTAGTTTGAAGAGCTATAAAACTGGGTTACCCTCCATATTTGAAAATACAGAAAGAGAGATTACGAAACTATTTTGAGAGAGATTTGATTCAAGCTTTGCAAGATTGCCTAAGGTTGTTCAATTGGTTCAAGAAGTGAATTAGGAGCTATATGATTTCCTGTACACCAGGTGTAATCTGTTCCTTCTATTCTCGTAATTGTTTTTCATATTATATACTTGTAAAATAGTAAATTTGTAAGGTCAGAGGTTGTTCTGACTGTGTTTGTGTGAAAAGGCAAAGAGGGTGTGTGATCAAGATCACCTCTTTGTAGTGTTGTGTGATTATAATCTGTTGCTGATTGCTTAGTGAAATACTCAGTGGTTTTCTGGGGACTGGATATAACTCTGATAAGGAGTGAACCAGTATAAATTGATTGTGTGATTTTTTTTTTCTCTCTCTCTCACTCATTACAAACTGTTTGATGTGGTGTTTTTCTTTGCTGCTATAAACAACCGGTTAAATCAAAATTTCAACCGATTGTTTTTCTACAAACAGTTTTAACAACTTTGATTTTTTGGCTTCCCTGATTGCTCTTTCTGTAATTCTTCATAAATCTTCATTCTTAACTATTATTTGCAAAAATCTTGTGTTAAACAATTCACAACCAACTTTATCAATATATTGTCTTGCGCATTATAAAAAAATAATTATACACAGGTGATGTTTAAAAATAATATCTTCTTAACCTTTATACACACCTATTTTCTTATATATTTATTAACAAATACATATAAACATGTTGTTTGGTAAAAGATTGAATTTAAATCAATTACAACAAAAATTTAATCCAATCTATTTAGATTATATCGGGTCAAATTAAATGTCTGTTTATCTAACATATTAAAGACTCGTATAACCATTTCTCCATTGTTATTGTATTATCTTGATATTTATTTAAAAATCATAAAAATTTAATTTCAATTAAAAAATACAGAATGATCGTAACCATATTTTTATTTTACTTTTAGAAAAAATTGATAAATCATATTCCCTTTGAAATGAATCTAAAAGAAAAACAAAGTTCATGTTTGAAACCTGAAAGTCGTTGTAAGTTAAAAGAACATAAATCATGATTAAAAACTCAATTTATTTATAATAGATTTATGTTTTTAAACAGACTAACCTATATACATAATTGTTAAAGCTGATAAAAAAACATAATTGTTGAAAACGTATATATCTTTTGTAAATAAATAAAAATTACACAATTTTTGTGAAAAAAACTAAATATAGCATAACAGTATTTTATTATTTGCTTTTGGAAAATTTAATGCAAAAAAATTATTGTTGTTGCGTTAACAATAAAAAAAAGTATTCTTTTCTCTTTTTAATTTTTAGTTTCGATATAAAAATTTAAAAAGTTATTATCTTGATAATTTAGTTTAAAATATGTTAGTATAGTGAGAAGAAGAATGACAAGAATGATATTAGAAACAATAATTTGATGGACCAAAGGATCAATAAAAATTCTAATGACAACCAAAACTTAGAATTGGGTTTATATAAAATTAGTAATAAACGAAATTTGTGTAAAACGGTAAAAACATAGATTCAACTAGAATAAATATAAAAATAATAATTTAAACATTTTTTCTAAAAAAAATTCAATAAAAGATTAATAACATTTTATTATACTTATAAATTATTATAATTGATGTTATTATTATAAATTGATGTATATTATCAAAAATTTAAATGATGATGTATATGTTTTATTTAAATTGTTATGTACTGTATATTTTTAAATGTTAAAGAACATGTAAGTTTATATTTTATTTATTTTTAATATAAAAATTGTAATATTATATATATTATAAATAACATCTTTAATTTTTTATTAAAAATATTATAATACCAATTCTGTTCCATTTTAACTCGGATTGAATCGTTAAACCAATTTTTAAAATATATGTAGTTGTGACAAAAAAGAAGCAAAAATCTTCTTAAAATTAACACCGCGGTTATGCAGTTATATAAAATAGCATGACTGTTGTTTAAAACCTAAAATAAAATTCACAATTTTGTATTGATTTTGAAAGTGAATACAAAAGTTTTTTTAAAATTGAGTTTAAAATAATTTTTGGTTCCGTTTTAAAAAATTCATTTGAAAATGAAAAAAAAAATGCATTCACCTTAAATACGTACTAAGTTACCGATAGCATAGAAAATATATTTGAGTATACACACTGAGTTAAGAAAGTGGAAAATAACATAATCTTTTTTTTAAGAAACATGTTTCTCAAAATAGTGGAAGGTCTTTATAGCAATAGTAGATTTATTATTTCACCTCATTTTCGTTGTGTAGCTCTATAAATATAAAAATTCTAATTTTATCATTAAAAGTAGCTTCTGTACAATTTAAAAACTAGTTTTAAGTATAAAAAGGTTTTTAGATTGTACAATTTACCTTTAAAGTTATTATTGTTTATGGACTATATAATCTAAAACTATTATTTTCAGATTTCTTTCATTGTACAATTTAAAAGTTTTTTTATATAAAAAAATTACTTAAATTATACAATAACATTTCCTTTCTTAAGTTCATCTATGATATTCATATGGATAACTATAACAACTGCAAGCAGAAGATGATTTTGCAGCAACAAGGAGTGACAAGAAGAATGGGGTGCAGTGACCATTAGTTTAAGGTTTAGTCAACTAAGTAAATATTCAGATTGGATGGTACGATAGTCTATTGAACTGAATATTCAGATTTACGGCCATAGGGGAATATTTTTATAATCAGTAACCGTGTAAAATAACATTTTCATCACATGATCAATAATATAAAGTCTAATTTAATTTACTTTAGTATGTTGAAATATAACGGTTGCTTTTATATAAATCCTGCATTTATTTTGCGCACATCAAAACCATTAAAACGTTCACATGTTGTGCATGGAGTTGTTAATACGAGAAAAAACAAGGATATCACCCCCTTGTTATTTCTATTAAAGTTTTGTGATTCCACTTAATCAGAGATATTAAAGATTCAGATGAAAAAACAATTATAAAATATCGGGTGATCTGATCTTAACATTCTAGACAATGTTAACCTTCCGATCTTTAGTTGTTTATAATCTCGAGCCAAACAATATACTCAGAGCTGAACCAATGAATAAACCAGAATGAATTCACCATTCCTATACATGTATATATATGTTTAGCATCTACTTTATACAAGGGGGCAAATAAATTGAAGGGAGAAGTAATCTAAAAAAGCACACCAAGTTGAAGCACGAAAAGAAGAAAAATAAAAGGATGCAGGTAAAATTAGGTCATGCAACAAACCCAAAGATAATAGTAAAAAGGCAACCACAGTCATTATTAATGTGAAATAGATAGATCCGTAAAACAATTGAGTTTAAAACTTGACAAGCATATAGACACCCTCCATCCGCAATAATGTTTATCTGAACTCAATGAGCACTCACAAGAAATGGGTGCTGGCACACTCCACACTCAATGGTCTCTGAACCCGAGCTAGGCACCTGAACCTGCAATAACACCCAAAATAGCTCCACATAATGATGATGAAATGATGTGCGTATATGAGAAAAGACGGGGCAATGGTCACTAGATTCAAACCTGCAGATGGACAGTGCAAATAGGACATGCAACTTCCTTCATCCGCCTTGCAGATCCATCAGACTTGGAACCTACAAACCAGACCACTTAACTGAGCCCAAGAAATAAATTTAAGAATCACAACAACAAAAATTAGTCATCTCAACTACATTGTCCACACAACATATTGACTCAAACCTGCCTTTTTTAAGTTATGAAAAAAATTCAAAGTCTAAACAGTAATTGTTGAATGTCTACATTATTATCTTTTATCTCTCATTCATTGTAAATATTCTGTATTTACAAGTAATCAGAGGTAGCAATAGATTATTTTGTAATTAGGAAACTGTCTCTTTCCAATATAGGATTTGCAAATACGTTATTTCCTTTTCACAGGGATTTGTTATCATGACGCCCCTATTTTTTGCTCCCTTTTACTCCATAAGAGGAGCTGCTTTGTATCGTTTTCCAATTATGCAAATTTCTACTTTCCAAGTTGGCACCAAAGCAGGGTACTATCTGCTTTGCTCCCCTATATTTTATCAAGAAATGGCTTCCTAGTTACACAGTGATGCCTCAGCTAAAACAGTCATTCCCCATAGTGGGTGGTTAGTGGCATTGCAGAACCAAGGGGTTGAACCCAAAATGACTTTGGGTGAATCCTCTTCTATCCAAATCACAAGATTTTGTCTCAATGGATCAAATTTCTTCTGTTGGTCTCAATGAGCTTCTCAATATGCAGTTTGGGATGCAGAAAATTCAATGATCATGACCTGGTTGGTCAAGAAGAGATTGGTGCAAAATTACATTTGCTACACAACAGCCAAGGAATTCTGGGATAGTGTAAATAAAATGTACTCTGTTATGGGAAACAAATCTCAAGCGTATAAACTAAACTTGAGAATTGGGGAGATCATACAAGGGGGAGATAGCATGACCAAATACTTCAATAATCTAAAGAGGATTTGGCAGGATTTGGACGTTTATTACACTCATGAATGGAGAACAGCTGAAGACTCAATATCACAATCAAGTGACTGAAGGGAGGATTTTCAAACTTTTGGATGAACAAGATAATGAAGCTGATGATGTTCAAGCATGGATCATGGGTATAGAAACCCTACCATCGATTTGAGAGTTTTTATCTAAAGCAAGAAGAGAGAAAACAAGGCATTTACTAGGAAAGAACAAAAAAATAGAACCTATAACTGCAGATAGCACCGCTCCTGTGGCTGCTGATTATTCTATGGAAAATAAAATTATTAGTCATCACCAGAAAAAGGTGATGAATCAATTCGAGTATGGTGTGATTAATACAAGAAGCCCCACCACACACAAGAGACTTGCTTGAATTGCTGGAAACTAAATGGAAAACGAGCTCATTTTAAGGGCAATGCCACGTGAAGCTGATAAAACCCTTCTCAGTAAACAGCTAGCTGAACAATTAAGATTTTGCAGTCCAGTACATCTTGTAAAAGGTTTATCATGTGCTATAGAGTCAGTCCCATGGATCATTGATTCAGGGTAATCTGACCATATGACTAGTACTACATCTTCATTCAAAACATTTTCCTTGTCCTGGACATGAAAAGGTTAGAATTGCAGATGGTAGTGTCTCCCCTATTGCAGGAAAAGCTATTAGAACTATATTACGGGCACATGTTGACCATACATCATAATCTAAACTTGATCCCAGGGCTGAAAAGTGTTTTGTGGTTATGCTCCCAATCATAGGTGGTACAAATGTTTTGATCCTACAAACAAAAAACTATGGCATGGCCTTTTTGGAAGAACAACCATTTTTTTATAAAGATTATTTTCAGGGAAAAACAAGGGCTGACAAAAATGATCTCATTCACCAGTCCATGCCTCAGACAATTAGTGAAACTATATCCATACCTGAAATGATGTTCAAATGATGAAAAAAAAGATGACAACATTAGATCTTTCAGAGCTTGGTAAAGAAATGACAACATTGGATGTTTCTAAGTCGGGAGAAATGCAATAAAATAATCACATAAAGAACCAAACCCTAAAGCATATAGCTTTCGACTCTAGAATTATAAACTTGTTTGTCACTAGAAACATTCAGGAAGCTGTAGATGATCCCACCTGGAAGGATGCTGTTATGGAAGAAATGAACGTATTTTATAAAGGTGTTACTTGGGAAATTGTTGAGTTACCAAAAGGTTGAAAGTGGGTATTCACCACAAAATGTAAAAGGGGTCTGCCTGAAGCAGAATTGACTATGGGAAAACTTTTGCTCCAGTATCTAAAATCAATTCTATAATAAACTCTTCCATAAATATGGGATTTGCAAATTCGTTATTTCTTTTTTCATAGGGATTTGCTATGACGACACCCTACTTTTTAGCTCCCTTTTTTTCTAGGAGCTGCTTTGTATCTTTTTTCAATTAAGTGCAAAATATTACCTTTCAAGTTTAATTTCACAATTCACTAACTCAAACTACCAAAATTGAACTCATTACTACCTGAAGTCTTTCGATTCCTCTCCAGCTCCTCCTGCCAAGACAAACCAAAAGTATTACTCTAGTAATTCACAGAATTATAGCCTTGCACTGGCAATAAAAACAACACAAATGTCTTATTGTCCCAATCATTTTTACCTGAAGTTTCCTGGCAAGATCCTCATGACTCTGCACCGCAGGTTTACTCAATGACTCCTTGGCACTAGTCAGCCGCTGAGACACTTCTGCCTAGACAGGAATGGAACTATATTTAACTCAACAACATCACTTCTTCAGTTTTAACTGTTTCAGACACTAATTTAATGGACAAAGAAGAGTAACAAAAAAGAGGTATGGGGTAGGCCCACTGACAGAAGCGAGGTAGGGTTGAAGTTGCTACTTGGATATCACATAGACACTCATACAACACGTATAATCTCTAAAATGTAGGACACGGATCTATATATTATATAATTATGAATTATATAAATTGACAATAAAAATTTATGTGCACAAGTATGTCTCAGTTTTTTCTTTTAGAAGAAAGATGTTTTCATGTGCAAAAGTATGTCTCCTTTTTTAAAATTGTGTTAGAATCGTGCTATAATTGTTAAAAATCTAATAAATATTTTTTGAATCGGACATTTCACCGATACGTGTCCTATAAGTGTCGTACGAGTGTCGGTGTCCGATATGATACGGATACACCATTTAAGAGGAGTGTCTGAGCCTCATAGATAGTATCCCTATGTTCATTGTCCCTAACAAGAAAACAAATATTAGACATACCATGCACCGGTCACAAACTCGCACAGGCTGTGCATTCTCATCGGCAGTTAGAGCAATTCTACCATGTGTACATTTGTCACAGAAAATATCACCACAGTTCCTACAGTGGTGCTGTTAGAAGCACAGGATCATGGCATTAGCAACAGAGCAAACAAAACAGAAAACATTGGTTGAGAAACAAAACATAAAAATCAACCTTGCGAATAAAAGCCCCAAAATCAGTGCCACATGCTGTACATTTTGTCACAGCTTCATCTGGTACCTACACAAAAAATAAAACCTGGTAAGCAGCTCAAGTTTTGAACAAGAATTAACAAAGATCACAATCCAACAAAAGTGGGTTAACATGTTTTGTCAATTAATTTTCATTAAAATAAAGTAAACTGCTCAAAACTTTGAAGCAGTGAAAAAAATTAACATTTGAAAATAAAGCCCACTAAAATACCAATTGAAGCAACAAAACATGTTCAACCAATCAAAATCCTCTACCAGCAGAACACTGCCTCCTTGGAAAAATGAAAACGGTTTGAAAGAGAACATGTCTTCTAAAACCTTAAAATCCTATTTTCAAGTCAGGAAGGAATGCAATGACACAGAAACCAAAAAGATTGCATCTAATCTTTACCCAATGATCCTTCTCTTCATTGGCAGGTTTAATCAGATTCATCCAATCACCAAAAACTTTCTTTCTGTCTTGAGTCTGTTCATTTGTTTTCAATGGTTCAGCAGGCCTCCTGCTTCCACCCATTTCCTTGAACTGCATTTTGATAAAGAAAATAAGCAAATTAAACTATTTATAGTAAATAAATAATTGCTAAAATGGGTTCAATAAGGAGGCTTCTTCCTAGTTCCATTCAATAGAAATCAGTTTGTTCTCACTGCTACGTTATTAGCACTATCAGGTACTAACTGAAGGATGAAAACTACACAAGGTTTAGGGAGAGAATCAGGCACTTTTGAAACGGCTTGAGCCATCTATATCTTTCTATTCCTGTCCCTCTATCCTTTCACATATAAAACCTACTTTTACCGTCATTTTTTCAGACATTACTACAGTAGAGCAGACATAACTCAGCTTGTTCTCTGAGTTCATTTATTTCTGGACATATCACATGGTAACTCAAACTGGGAAAGCAACTTTATATTAAAACAAAATTCTATCTCCAGGTAACCTTTTAAAAAAAAAGAGCCAGAGTCTTTCCACAATTTTTCAAAAGAAAACATGATCTAGCCTAATTTATCATAAAAAAACATGAATAACTGTCATAAGAGAAAGTTGAAAATTTTGAATACCTGTATTGTTGCAGCAGTCACTGTATCCAGGAGTGTGTTAGTGGTGTAACTATTAGATTGCAATCTGATTCTTATTGGCTCAATATCCACAGGGCTCTTCGACCAAAATGCAAAGGTGGATGAATCGACTCTCTGCATGATGCAATCATCAAAATATTATATTGAAATTGACTAGCATAACTAATTTCATGGATGTATTGAAGTTTTCTTAAGAAATAAAGAAACTCACATCACATCTTGTTATGTTCTCTAGAGGATAAATCCTCAATGTCCGGCTGGTATTTGGATCCAGCATACGAATTCCATCCAAGCCAATCTGAGCAGACAAAGGTTGATACAGTTCAGGTCGCATCAATAAACTAATGTGACTAACAGTTTATTAGGAAAGCATAAAATCAGGAATTTTCTAAGTAAGTTAAAGTCTTCTAATAAATTTGCAGTTATAGTTAGTAAAAACTGAGCAGTAGTACAGACATATAGGCAACCCAAAGATTTGTTGGTTAGTTCAACAGTGCAAAGAACGAACAGAGAATCTAAACTGAGAGAAAGAGAGAGGGTATCACATTAAAATGAAAAGGAAGTAATCCTTTAGTCAGAGTATATATCAGTAAACCCATTTCGACAGAAATTACTACTATATTGGGTCAAGGTCATAAACTAGATGAAGCACCCCTAGTCAAAGTTATCAAACCCCCAAGTTACCTCTTAAACTCTTACGAATGTATGATTTTTAGGTCATAAAACCTGTTTTGAATAAATTCAGATGTCTTTAAACTCTTGAGTCACAAAAACAGGTCAACGAATTTGAAATTAATGTAATTTTGGGCTCTGCATTGACCCTGAAGTGATAGTATTTTATTATCACACAAACTATTTGAAGAATTTAGCTCCTTTTTGAAATGTTTTCACTTTAAGAACTTAAGTTTTTATGAATTTATATATAATCTGATCATTTATGTAAAGTTTAATTTTATTTAGCATTAATGCGAGTTGAGTTTAGGAAAGATTCCACCAATAAACCGTATCCCCACAGCTAAGAACCGTGGACACGTCAAAATAAATGTCATTACAAGACTTTGCAATTATTATTTCAAATCCCATACAAGAAAAGAAAAAACTCTATAACAATTAGATAAATGATACCACTTTATTAACGAGAAAAAATATAATAGGTAACGAAGAATAATTTTTTTTTTTAAGCGTGGTTGTTTCTTTTGATAGCTTAAGGTAACTTTCAAATAATGAAGCTATCTTTAAAAAAAATATGCAAAAAATGCTAACTCAAAACCCATGTCCTGTGCCCCAACTCCCAAGCCTGACTAATTTTTACAATAACAGACTAAAGGAAACAATTTAGTTAGCTTGTTTGACTTAAGCCAATTACACTTTTTCAATGCACATTAAACATGAACACGTTGGATTTAATCCAACGAACATGTGATATTGAAGCAAAAACCAGCAGAATAAGACACAACCATAACATATAGCTCGAGCTGCAATTCTCCTCATACCTGACAGAGAACATCCATGGTGCTCTGACCCCCACTTTCTGCCAACAGCTTGACCCGAAACTTTTGCACGCCACCACCTTTCACGTCTTCATGGGTGTCAACCTTCGGCACCGCTTTCACAATCTTAACCCCAGCAGAAGATTCCTTCTGCGAGGGGAAACTGATGGACCTCCCATAATCATCAAATGCCGCCCAATTCGATGACTTCGGCGCCGTGCCACGCGCCCCATAGGGTTCCACTTTGCCTCCCTGATAAGCATACACCCCATCTCCGTAACCATCATCACTGCCGCCGCTACCTTCGTACCTCAAATTACCGCCACTAGCTTCGTACCTCGAATTACCACCGCTCTTTCCATAATAATCGGATCCCAAATCAGAAGAACGACTCCTATTGAAGCTTCCTCCGTACCTGTCGTCTAAATAGCCGCCGCCCTGATCGGGCCTGACGGGAGGCTCGTAGGCGGGTGGTTCGTAGGTCGGAATTGGCGGAACGGAGGAGCCTCCGGTGTAGCTGAAGGAAGCAGAATTGTATAGGGAGGGAGCGGAATTGGGGTTGGGAGGGGCGTAATTGGAAGGCGTTTGATGGTGATCATAGGGTGGGAAATAGGGTTGTTGTTGTGGTTGTTGGTAGGAAGGGTTTGATTCGAAGGGCGAATTGAAATTAGGGGTGGAGGAAGAGGGAGCGAAGGAAGGAGGAGCAGTGGGTGGAATAGGATCGGGATTTTGAGGGTAGGAAGGATGATAGTTAGTGTAATCGGAAGGAGCGTAATTGGGGGTGAAGGGAGGTGCAGAGGCGTAGAGGTTGTTGGGGTGGGGATCGGAAGGGTTGGGGTTGGGGTTGGGGTTTTGGTGATGAGAAAATTGATAATAGGGAGCGGAGGTGTAATCTCCTTGCTGCATCGCTGACTGCAGCTGGTTGAATTGGGATTAGGGTTCTTGAGAAGTGTGTCGTGGAAGAGGGCGATGAATGATTGATGACGATGAAGAGTCTGTGAGAAGGGTTTGTGAAGAGGAGAATATGTGAAAGTGATTTGAAGTAACTTGGGTGCTGCGCAATCTCCTTCACTGGGGCTGATGGAATCTACACGGAAACACAAAAAGAGGAATACACTAAATAAATACTCTGAACTAATTATTGGGCCGACCCCAAACCCGGTGCCTTCCATGCTGCTCACTTCAAAAATTATTTTTATTAATTCATTTTGCTATTTTAAAAAATTATCTTTTATAAAATTATACTATATCTTTATCTATCGTTTCGTTCCTATCATTACTAGGGAGTAACGGTTTGTTATTCCATTCATTAAAAATATTATTTTCAGATTTAACGGATATAAAAATTTTGTTTTATTTTATCTTTATTAAAAAAGGTATATTTTTATATCTGTTTTTTTATTATTTAAATATTAATTATTCTCCAACGATCAAGAGAATGATTCGAAAATTGGTTTGAGTACTCCTCGATCAGTTAAGTCTTTGTTAAGATTATAGCTTTAATATTTCTATAATATGTAAATGTGTATATTTAATATTTGTATAATACCAGAAAGAAACGGTTAGTAGATTTTATTTTTTTTAAAACAAAAAGAATTTGATAAAAAAAATAATAGATACAAGTTTATTATTTATTGTTTTTTTTAATTTGTTCTTTTATTTGCGATTTTGTAGAAAAAGGATCCTGATTATTAAGGTAGTATTTTTATTACGTTCAAATAAATATTTAATATTAATTTAAAATATGAGTTTTTGAAACATTTATTTTTCGTCATGGATAAGAATAATATTTTAATGTAATACATTTAATGTGTTAAAATAAATAATTAATATTATTTTGAAAATTTAATATATTTTGATGTTATAGAAAAAAAAAATTATTGGTATTAAAGATATTTTTTTGAGGATTATTTGGAAGTAAAATTTAAAATAAAAGGTAACGAAATATATTTTTAATTTTAATTAGAAAAAATAATAATGTTTTTTCTTTTATTTAATAAATAATGTGTAACTTTTTTATTTAAGAAAATTCACTCAAAATAATTTATTCTGCATAATTATTATAGAAAATTTAATTTTGTAAGTATTGGTGTAGAAAATACTACTATTCTCCATTAAATTTTATAACCTGTAAATTTTATTGAATCATGATTTTTATTTTATATAAATTTATTTTATTAAAACAAAGTTTGAAAGAAGGAGAAGTTGCTCAGTCAACTAACAAAAATATACAATAGATTGGTTATAATAATGTCTCACTAATAAAACACTATCTACTCTCCTAAAAAGAAGACAAAATAAAACTTAAATTTTCTTATTTTTTTATATATCTTTAAAATATATTAAATTTAATATTTTAAAATATATTATAACAAAGATTCAGTAGAAATCTAAACTGACAAAACATATTAAAGTGGCAATGACATTGTCCCTCGTAAAGAACTTTTATGCAAAATCTTCATGCTGCCATTGCTGAGCTCAAAGGTCTCTGGTTTGGGGTTCATTGGAATTGAAGAGAGGAGAGAGAGAGTATGAACGTGAGTGAAGTGATGAGATTGACTGATAACATATAAAAAGAACTGGTCCAAGTGAACATTAACTGCTACGAGGTTATTATAACAAACAATGTTTCACACGCTGTTACAAAATTCTACTGTTACCTTCTCCTTTTCTCTATCTTTATCATGAAAAATATACAATGACAACTTGTTTCAGTATACAACTTTCTTTCTTTATCTAAAATTTCAATTTTTTATAAAATAATAAAAATATTTTATGTTTATATCATAAATGAAGAGTTGTATAATGGAGCAAGTTGTCCATATATCATTGCTCTTTTATTATATCTAAATCAATTTTTTCAAAAAGTGAAAATTCAGTTGGGTTAATTTTTTTTATGTAGAAAAGATTTTGTAATCACACAGTAGTAGCATGATATAACGGTTTATAACTGATACTTAATATTTACTTTAAAAAATGGTTTTGGTTCTACATTTATATAATTCATTTGATTTTGACTCTATATTAGTAAAATATATAATTAATTTTTTAATATTTAAATTAACATCAATTTTATTTCCTTCTCAACTGCTACAAATCGCAATGTTATCAGAGAATTTTAGAAAAGAAATCAAATTAATGTTGATTTTAAAATTAAGCGACTCAATTAAAAAATTTAATACAAAATTTATGTATAGTCATCTTCCGAAAATTAAAAGATATGGAAAATAAAAGAAAGTTATACACCTGCACTTTTTTTTTAAGTTTGATTGCTTTTTTTTCATATAGATTTGCATCATATTACATACATGATAGATGTTTTTTAAATGTCTTATGTAAATCAATCATTCATACTTAATACAATTGAATTTGAATACTTATATTATTGAGTTTTGGGCCTTTTAGTTCGGTTCCTTGGGCTGAAGCTCAACCTATTGTATTTTGTATATATTGTACATAACAAAACGTAATAAGACAAGATAACTATTTTTCCTTTTTCCAGAAACAATTTCATATTCCCTTATCTTCTTCCTTCATCTCTGTGATTCCAAGCGGTGGCTATCACCTCCTATCTTCCTTTGCACATTATGCAGAAATTCAAGGTGGTTTAAACCCGCTCTGCTCCGCTGCCATTACTGTTCTTCCTTTCCTCTGTTTTCTTTATCCTCGCTGTTTCTGCAACTCATGGTTGAAGAAAAACCTTCACAGCAAAATGATCAACAAAATCCAACCAGTGCGTATTATCTACACCCTGGGGAAAATCCAGGTATGGTCCTTGTAACTCCGCTGTTAGATGGTTCAAATTACCACTTATGGAGTAGGGCGATGAAACGCGCTCTGCTTTTGAAAAATAAATTCAAGTTCGTCAACGGGGATATTCCTGAGCCATCGCACGGTGAGAACCAATACGAAGCAAGGGAGAGATGCAACGTTATGGTTATATCATGGATCACTTGCAGCATCTCAACACAAATTGCACAAAGCATCGTTTACATTGATAATGCGAAGGAACTATGGGAAGATCTCAAAGAAAGGTTCTAAAAAAGGAACCATTTTCGTTTATCTAATCTTTTGCAAGAAATAAATTCTATTAAGCAGGGAGAAAGAAGCATAACAGAGTATTATACTGACTCCAAAATCTTGTGGGAAGAATCGGATTCTTTAAGGCCATTACTGAGCTGCTCTTGTAAAACGAAATATAGCTGCAATATGATGAAAATCATGGTAGGATATAGGGATTCATAGCGCATTATGAGTTTCTTGAAGGGTTTGGGAGAAGCTTACAATGCTGTCAAAACACAGATCTTGCTAACAAAACCTCTGCCAGGTATTAACAATGTTTTCTCTTTGGTTCTGCAACAAGAAAGACACTTGAGTGAAAGTATAGGAGTGGATACAAAGATTCTAGCAAACAGTACCGATCAACAACATTAAAAAATCACTAAAACCAATAACTATGGACAAGGCTGACGCAACTACGGCAGAGGAAGGGGAAAAGGATATGGAAAACAATGTTCCTTTTGTCACAAAATGAATCACACCGCAGATGAGTGCTACTCGAAGCACGGATACCCACCATGGATGAAGCATAGAGTCAACTACAATGCAGGCACTACTGAAGAAGATAGAGATCATGAGAACGAGAGAGAAAAACACATATTCAATGACACTGTCAATGAGAAAAAATTTAAAGCTATCAATCCAGAGCAACTTCAACATCTTTTGGACATGATACAGAATTCAAAAGGAACAGAAAAGGTTGTTAACAACACCATAGAAGACTTCCCAACAACTGACAACAACACAGGTAGAAAAGTTATGAATTGTTGGATTCTTGATACTGGAGCCACAGACCATGTGGCCTGCTCCATTTCTGGTTACACAAATTACTACAAAATAAAACCAGTAATGGTTAAGCTTCCCAACAATCAAAGGGTCACTGCTTTTTTTGCTGGAATTGTTTTCCTAACCAAAGACATTATACTGCATAACGTTTTGTACATACCTGAATTCATGCTAAATATTATATTTGTGCAAAGACTAACAAAATCCTTGAAGTGTCAATTTGTTTTCACACATGATGTTTGTCAGATACAGGAAAAGCTTACCTTGAAGACGATTGGTCAAGCTGAAATCAAGGATGGGCTTTATC
>Ga0123342_1006794_pt1 | contig 15630 bp, 4 predicted proteins | sample Turbeawhitnodule_FD_89960 | JGI IMG/M metagenome (GOLD analysis project Ga0123342, IMG submission 89960) | Root nodule microbial communities of legume samples collected from Mexico - Turtle bean Mexico white nodule | ecosystem: Host-associated > Plants > Roots > Nodule | place: Mexico: Nepantla... | reverse complement strand
TTATTCCCCTCTTAACTGCTCTTAATTTTTTTTTCCATTTTATCCTTACTTAATAATTTATTGTATTAATTTATTTTGGTTATTTGGACATTTTATAATTTCAAAAATTAATAAAATAATTTTAAATTTTATTTTATTTGTTATTATTTAACTGGAGAGAGGGGAGAGAATGATTAGTATCTTCTTCTCTATTAAATAAAAAATTAAATATATTTGCAATATTTTGTGGACCAGTGGGAGAGTGGATATTTATTACGTTACTTTTTTTATTTAAACTGATATTCTCTTTTATTAAAATTGTAGAATTTTAAAATTGATTTAAGAAACAGATTTTATGATTTTCCACTACACATAACACATTCTTTTTTTTACCATACTTCTCATGTAAATAAATAAATTCATTCATTCTCTTTGTCATATGTAACTTTTAATGACCGCTCTCCACTATTTTATTAACCTACTCTTTAACAGTATACTCTTTAACTTTTGTTTTTGAAAAATAAAAAAATACTAAAAAAATAAAAATAAAAAAATGCGGATACACAAGTACGTCACTGCATGTGTTCCCACTAGTCTCTATAATGAATATTAGAAGACTCATTTGTATTATATTGTAAGTTTAAAATTAAGTAAACAATATATTAATCAAATAAATGTGTTGATACTTCTCAACGTTCCAATAAAAAACATTACTTAAATTTTTTATTTTATCACCTTAGTTCTAGAATATAGTACAAATATTAAACTATAACCAGTTAATTTATCATAAATGTGACTTGAGAAAATATTTTTTCCTACATTTAATTTATCTTGACCAAGGTTTTAGTTTTATTATAAAGTTCAAACTCATTATCTAAAATTGATGAATCTTTTTTTAACGGTTACCAGTTCCATAGGTATATAGTTATATTAAATATTCATTCAATAAGTATTTTAAAGAATGATCTTTAAAATTAAAATATTACAAATAATTTTTTAATTATCATAATAATTTTATATCAAAGAAGGTTTTTATATTTTTTCTTAAAGATTTCTCATTTAATTTAGAAAGTAATATTAGTTACGAAGAAATCTCATAAGTACAAGTCTATAAATAAGATCTGATAATATTCATTCCACCCATACACATATATCTAAATTATTATGAAAAAAAATCATAATAATTTTATTATTAAGGATAATTGGATTAAAATTATAATACTTTTTATTATCATAATCTCTATTTTCGTTTCTGTTATTGATTCTTCAGTCACATCGCTTCAATTTTAGCTTCCAACTCCAAAATGGCTTTCTCTAATAAAAATCACTTCCAATGCATATGAAGGTTTCCTTTTTCTTTGCAAGAAGAAAAAGTGAAACTAAAACATGCTATTTATACATCATTTTATAATTTTAAGCGTTTTTCCTGTTAAAACTTTATGTATACATTTAAAATTTATCTAAATAAAAATGAACCAATTAATGTTTTGTACCTTCAGAATTAGTGCAAAAACTAATATGTAGTATTTTAATTATAAGGATATTAATGAAAAAATTTATTGGTAGTAATTATAAATTAATTAATAAAGAAAATCATTGGTTATAACATTTTGAAGGAACAAACATTTAAGCATATCTATTATGATCAACTGCATCAGCTAAAGGAGAAAATGGTCGAAATCAACAGACAAGGTTTGCACGTTGCATTGTCTGTCGGCACCGATAAACGTCGCACTAATAGCACATAATTATGTCCTGTATATACAGAGTTAGGTCGAAACTGCTTACATGACAGGAACTTGAAACAAAAGAAAATGAGCTCCAAAAAATACACAGAATATGGGCTTGCAAAAATTTCAATATCCTCCAAACTGTTGGTTTTGAGCAATACCATATCTTCCCTGCATTGTATTAGCGCTTCCATATGATGCAGTTGGTGCACTGGAACCAGGACAGTCTCTTGCCCAGTGGCCAGGTTGATGGCATTTGAAGCATTCACCAGAAGCACCGCCACCTGATCCACCATATGATGCCCTGTTGGAAAAGCCCCCACCTGAAGACTGTCCAGGCAGATTTCTAATATTTGGGCAAAGCATAGAAGTATGACCAGAACCTCCACAGTTGGTGCATGAAGTATATGCACTAGGAGCACCTGCTGAACCAAAATTGCCATATTGGTTTCCATACTGTTGACCCACTTGATTTGCTGGCATCCCAAAATCTCTATTGCTATTAGTGCTACTCTTTATTGTGTTATAAGCTGATGGCGTTACTTGTCTAGTTTCAACACTCCCCTGTCCAGCATTACCGGATAAAGAGTTTGGAACGGTGGTAGTACCTTCTGATTTCCCAGTCAAGAGTTTATCAATCAATTCCAAACTAACTCTGGATTTGGATGCATAGTTTACCTTTTCTGCTTTAACTACCGTTGACTTAACGCGTTGTTCATCACTGAATGTCTCCTCCTTTACTTTCAACTTGAACACATACTCGGTGAAGAGAATCTTCCGGATGATTTCAGCAAATCTTACATCATCTTGCTCTTCATACTTCAGATAATACAAATCTTTTGCAGGCACGCCCATGATCTCCTCACCACTCTCCTGGAAAGCAGTAACCCATGTTACACCTGTGTGATCCATTATCTGGAATGACAGTATGTACCTATAATCACAAGCGTCAACAGATTGGTTACACCTATCACAAATCCATTTTCCATCACCATTATTAGTCACTTTTTTGTTACATTGCCTATCCCCTATCATGATAGGACATCCTGGGTAACAGAAGTTATCATACTTAATGTATGAAATAGTTGCACAGACAGATATCCAATCAGGCTTCTCTGAAGTCCCTAACTTCTCGTCTTTAATTTGAGATACAGTCTTCCGATTATCATTCTTAGGAAAATTAGATGTATCCCTAGAAATAGAGAGAGTTGGGACACTCTTCCCTTCATTTTCAAACCATCTTTTAAGTGTGTAAGCCTCTTGAAAATCAGGCTCTACGAACAGCAGGCTAGTCATTATAGTCCCAACAGACTTTCCATTGAAATCATTAATTCTGACAGCTTTTGCAGCCAAAACTGGAAATGCCCCATCATCACAGATATTTTGCAGCTTTTGTCCTTCCACGTTGCAAAAATTTCCCCACAAAGTTAACTCAACACTTCGGCCAGACATGTCTTTCAACTGGAGTGTTCTCTTCTGAGTTTCAGTACCATTTTTTCTCATGATTGAAGCTGTAGGACTAATTGAAGTTACCACACCAATCACATCCACAATTGTGTTGCTTTCCAAACTTTCAATTTCACTAATGGGGCGAAAATTAAAAGTCTGTTTTGGAATTGAGTTATCATCATCAGGGCATGGCTGTATAATCGATGTCATATCAAGAGTTAGCTCTTGGTCATTGGGAAGGTGATTGAAATTCTTCTGAGCTGGCTTTACGCTTCCCCTGGAAACTAGGTATACCTTACCAGCTTCAATTAAATTATAGAACTGATCAGCCACACTATTGAAGCAAGTTGCCCGAATTTGCCCACCATCAGAATCCAAAAGGTCAAATGAAAACACCTTGCCATCACCTCGAGCATTGTTATAGTGCCTGAGTTCTCCCTTAGCTGTTACCCTGGCTTTAATCGTCCACATATTCTGGTAAGGATTCAATGCTGCTATTGGAATTATCCTGGGGGCAGCTTCATTTTTTCCCATTGGCCCTCTGTTATTGTACATTGGAGATGGCTGCCGATACATAGGCTGAGGTGGACGAGCATAAGAGTTTGGAAAGGACCTTGAAGCCTCAGATTGGGGATGACCAATACCCGTGCTCTGATCACCATGAGATCCAGTGAAAGGTGCTGATCTAGACAAATTAACTCCAGATTCTACTTTAGGATATGTAGGAGGTGCATTGCTGGAATAACTAGATCCAGAGTTAGAAATACCAGTATAAACACTACTGGCATTCACTCTTGGATGATCTGGAGATGGTACAGCCATGTTCGGTCTAGCAGTCACGCCGCCTGAGTGTGAACGGTTATTCAAAGGTTGTGAATTTCCAGGGGTGACTCCTGATTGACCAGTGCTAGATTCTGCAGGTCCATCTTTTGGTAACGCGACAGGTTCTCCAATCAACTCACATTTTTCCACAACAACATCTAGGTCAATTATAACAATAATCCTGTTCACAAAAATATAGACAGCCAAATCATGAGCCAACCCCTATTATGAAAAGAGATACAACTATAATTAACAAGCAAAACAGTCTCCCACTGGGCAGTAAAGCACTCAACTAGTTTACAACAGTAAAAACCAACAAAAGCATCTGGTAATAGCATTTTCCTTTCACGGAACTATACAACCATCACAAAAAATAACCACCCATGTTCCAAAAATCTTTCTCCTTCGCCATTCAGATTATCAAGTCTTGAAAAACACAAAAGTAATACAGAAAACATAACGTGAACGACTATCATCTCTAACCTTCCAATAAATACCGAACTAACATCAACTGCATTAGCAATAGTAAATATCAATATCCAAACTAAAACATAATGCATGCATGACATCAATGTAGATGATGAAACATCAGAATAAAAACCAAACCCAAGAACGCAGGTTAAAAACAGCCTGGAACTGCAACGTCAAGATATTTTGGGTTCTGCAACAACACTGCAACTCATCCACAATTGACATTCAGCATTCGTCCACGACATCAAGAACCGCTACCCAAATTTAACCACAATCATTCAATGAAACGCCCGACAAAAAAAAGAGGATTTGAACGCTTAAAAACCATCATCACCATCTAAAATTTCACACAATGATATAAAATGCATTGCACCTTCTCTCCCAACGAAATTTCAAAAACCCGAAACACAAAAAACAAATAAAAAAAGAAAAAAGACAAAACCCGGTTAACAAGAAGTAGAACTCACTTGCGGTTCTGGACATCGTTGCAGATAAACTGAACGAGCCTAACAACGGAACCTTTTTGCAACTTTCCGGAATGAACCAGTTCGTTCATCTGCGTGGCGAGCATGCCTTGCTGGTAAAAGGAACCGTCGGAGAGAACCAGCCGGTACCTCTCGGTGTTGCTGGCTTGTTGCGACTGCACTAGCTTCAAATCTATAACTTGCAAAACCGGCTTCAAACCACTGGAACAATTGGCACCGCATATTTCCTTTATCGCCCCTGGCGTCAGTGACCCAGCCATTGCTGATGTCTTTTTCTTCTCCCGAATCGGGAGAAATTATAGGATCGAAAAGAGAGAAGCCTAGAAAATTGGATCGAATCAAACGCAGAGTGAGAGTGGAAGGTTAGGAGAGAGAGTGAAACCCTAACGCGATTGAATAATTTAAAGAAGGCGCCATAAGTGGTTCAGTTTGGAGAGAGAGAGGGAACCGCGAATTGCATATGGGGGGAATTCATTTCGGAATTGTCCACAAAGGGTATTACCATTTTTTTTAATTCCGACCATATCCTGAATCTTTGAGTCTTATAGCGACTTATCTGACCTTTACATATTTATTTTACAGCTTAATGAAAAGTGACAAATATATTTTTAAACTTTATAATTGATATTAAATTAGTTATTAAAATATATACACTTTATACTTAAATATTGTAATTTTAAGATAGAATGGTATATGTAGCACTGAGCTTTCAATAAGATTCTACTTTCTAAGATATTCATTAAAAATGTAGTAAACATCATATAAATCATGATTAAAGACAGTCAAAATTAATTGACCAAAGCTTAATCCTTTCCGTTAAAAATTCAAAATTATTACTATAAATAGGTAAATAATAATATTGTATTTGAATCTAAATGAACATTATTCACTCAAATAAACTAAGAAGAACAAATTTTATTTGTTTCCATTGAATTGCAAAAATTAAAAGCGATTATTTACAATAGATGAATACAAGCAATTCCCTGTATTAAGCGAAAAAAAAAATGTATAGAAAGCTATAAAAAATTACATAATATTATTAAAAAGTCAAAATACCATTGACTGTTTTTTTATACAAATATAAAATAACACTTTATGTATATTACAAAAAGAAAATATTATATATTTATAATTTAAATAAAAATAAATATTAATTATAAAGTTTATAACATAATTTATTTTATATTAAACTTAAGTTATAACTTTTATAAAATAAATATATTTAGTTATTATAATAATATAATATAATAGTAATAAAATAACATATTTATATAATAATAATATAAATGTATTTATATAATAATAGTAAAAGAGAATAAATTAGTAATATAAGTGCAAAAACTATGAAATAATATTAATAATATATTTAAAATTTAAAATTGTAATAATATATAAAAAAAAAGTACTAAATTATAAATAATAATAGTAATTGAAATAAATTTTTAAAATAATAATAAAATTAAAAATAAGTATAAATTACTTATTTAAAAATAATTAAAATGAATTTATTAAATAATAATATTAACAATAATAAAAAAAATACTTTTGATTTGATTTTATGAAAATATTTTTTATATGTATTTATAATAATAAAAAAATAATTTTTTACATCAAAATTTATTTTGAAGTTGAAATAAAAAAAATTAAAATTTATTACATTCCTAAATTTATAAATGAAAGTTTTATTTTTATGATAATCTTTCAAATTTTCCACAATGTTAAATAATTGTAATTTTTTCAAAAATAATTAGTTAACAGTAGCTCAAAAAAATTATAAAATTTTAATTATCTCAAATTTACACAAAAATATCTCATATTTTATTATTCAAATATTTTTAAAGATAAAGATAAATTTGTAAACTTACATTTTACACATTTTAAAAAAATCAAACAAATTCTTATATAATAATTATATCACTCACAAAATTCTATAAATTTTCACTCGCTCAAATCTTCTTTCCAATCCAAACACAATGTAAAAAAAAGTAATAAATTTCTTAGACACTAAAGTAATAATATCATTATTTAAACTCAATGACTTAATGTTAAAATATATAACTACACGTAACTAGATAAAAAAAATTGAAAATATCTAAAAGTGTGAAGATCCCTAAATGAAAAGCTAAGGGTGTGTTTGGATTGGGGAGGATATTTGGAGTGATTTGAAAGGAAAGTAAGATTGTTTAGATTGGAGTATATTAGAGTAGATTTGCGAAAAAAATTTATTGAATTTTGTGAATGATGTGATGGTTACGTAAACTTTTAATTTTTTAAAAATATGTAAAATACAAGTTTACAAATTTACCCTTATTTTTAAAAATATATGAATAATAAAAATAATTAATTAATTTATATAGTTATTTTATAATTAATAATATTATTATTATATAAATAATTATATTTTATTATTATTATTATTTATTTTTATTAATAATATTATTAAATACAAATAAATTAAGAGTAATTTTGAGATTTTAATAATATTATGTAAATTTTTAATAATTATAAAATATATTATAAATTAATTTTAATTTTACTACTATTTATTTATTTATAATCATTATTAATTATTATTTATAATTTTTAATAATAGTTACATAAATTTATTATTAATATTTTCATTTTTATTGTCATTTTATATATTTTATATATTTATTAATATTTTAATTATTATTATTATTATTATTATTTACATTAACATTATTTTAATCATATTCTTAGTAAATCTTCGCAAATCTTCGAAAATTTGCAAAGAAATAATGGTGCAATGCTTTTGCCTCGATTTTTATGTTTTATTAATTTTTTATTTATTGGTTTCTTCGCTTCTCACAATCCGTGGTTAGATACAAACAGAGTGTAAAGCTTGCAGGAACATACTATACAAAATTTAAGTAATTCATAAATCTATCTCTTTATATATATACTTATCTATCTATATTTATATTTATACTTAATACATTTCAAGAACAAAACGTGGAGAATTAAGTTTTTCATTTGCAGTGTAAACGTATCCTAAAGTTGCTATCTCTCTTACCCAATCCTAAATTCGGGTGGTCTGCTTGCAAACTTTATCGAAGTAAGGCAACTTACACAACACAAGGTAATCATTTTTTAATTTCAAATTTAAAATCTCAATTGATTTTTTTTATTTATGATGAAGTTTGGAACCTCTTTTTCATTATTTATGCTCTTTTTCATGGATTATGCATTGCACTTCTCAATCCTACCCATTTCAAAAACTCCAAAACCCCTTCAAGAGTTTTTGGTAAGCTTCTTTTCACAGCATGACTGGAAAATAATCTTTTGCATTTTTGTATATTGCTCTTCATGCGTTTTTTCTCGTGGTATTGCTTTTCATTTGGTGAAATCATTTTGTTTTTATGCACATCTACAATAACTAAAAACCTATTTCTTTTGTGCAAACACCATTTTAAAATACAAATTGGTTTAAGAGAAGCATTTGTTATGTGATACTAATACTTTGTGAGCAAATACTCCTCCTTTATTCATTATTTTCTCATACAAGGAAACACATATGCACTCTTTTTTTATTGAATAATTCATAAATTTGTCTTGTTAATGATGTATCAGTACAAACTATTTTTTTATTATAATTTACTTTATTTTATCCTTTTTAGGTTTGGAAAATTCCAAACATTGAATTTAAATCTTTAAGTGCCAAATTTTCAGTTTTATCATACATTTTTGAAAATATATTGGTTTAGTAAATATTGATGCGGTTAATAGAACACGTTGACATTTGCAAATTTGCAAAACTCCTTAAAATTTACTGATATAGAATTTACTTTTGCATGTAAATGTGTTTCTTGCTCCACTCGTCTTCCTCCAAAACATTTGTTCACTGTTTTATCACGGTGCAGCCAACCATGTTTTTTTTTTTTTGAACATGATGCAAATTGCATATGAACAATCAACTCCTATTATTATAGTTATATATCATGCATTAACATTTTTTTAAGTTATATTCATGAGGTTTTTTTTTTAGATTGATCATCATCCATAGTGGATTGATTTTCCAACATGTGTTACTTATCCAACTTATTTGTTATGATTTTGTTTTTAAAACTTGATGATACATTTACGTTCCTGAAATCAACCAAAGTCGTCAGTTATTTATTGTTGCTGCGAGAAAATGGAGGTGGTGCCAAACACAAAGTAATATACATATAGGAATAAAAAATAAACAATTTATGACATTTAAAATGATTATTCTGTTTGAAAACTAATTTTTACCGCATTGAATATTGCATTGTGAATGATGGAGGTGGTAAACACAAAGTAATATACATAGAGGAATAAAAAACAGACAATTTATGACATTCAAAATGAATATTCTCTCATTCTTTTCTAAATTATTTAAAATTCTAAATAAATACACATCCTAAATTATTAAATATAGTACTTAAATAAAAAAAATTCAATAAATAAAATACCTAAATTATTTAAAATTATAAATAGATACAAATCCTAAATTATTGAATGTCATATTTAAATAAAAAGTTACAATAAATAAAATTCTTAAATTATTTTAAAGTAAAAATAAATAAAAATCATAAATTATTGAATGTCACACTTAAAAATAATAGAATAAATAAAATTCTTAAATTATTCAAAATTTTAAACAAAATTATAAATTATTTAATGTCCTACTTAAATAAAATATATGAAATAAAAAAAATTCTTAATAAATCAAAATTATTTAATGTCCCACTTAAATAAATATTTGAAATAAATAATTTTTTTTCTAAAATATTCAAAATCCTAAATAAACATAAACTCTAAGTTATTTTATGTGATACATAAATGAAATTTCAAAAGTTTTTAAAAATCCTAAATAAATACAAAATCAGAAATTATTTTATTTTCTATTTAAATAAAGATATAAAATAAATAACATTTCTAAATTTTTCAAAATCCTAAATAAATAAAAATCCAAAAAAATTGTAATCTTATTCTTAAATAAAAATCGAAAATTAATAAAAAAATTAAATTAATCAAAATTCTAAATAAATCCACATCCTACATTATTTAATGTCATTTTTAGATAAAAATCTAAAATTAATAAAATTTCTAGATTTTCCAATATCATAAATTATTTTATGTCCTACTTAACTAAAAATTGAAAATAAATAAAATTATTATTTTTTTCAAAATCATAAATTAATATAAATCCAAAATATTTAATGTCATTCTTAAATATAAAAAAAATAACAAAATTTTAACAGTGTTATTCTACTTCTTGTGAAATTTAACAGTGTTATTCATTAAAAATTACGTAATAAACATCATATAAATTATAATTAAAAACAATATTGAGCAAAGTTTAATCATCATACAGTCAAAAATCTCAAATTACTACTATTAATAAAAAAAATATTATAAATAAGAAAATATTAATGTTATGTTTATATCCAAGTGATTATTATTCCCTTAAATAGAAAAATGAAAACAAATTTTGTTTGTTTCGATTCAGTTACAAGAATTGGAAAGAGATGATTTACGAGAAATGAATAAAAACAATTCCCTCAAATGTTATATATTAGAAATGAATAAAAATAATTCTCTGAATTATGCGAAAAAAAAAGTTAAAAAAATTACATAATATTATTAAAAAGTTAACTACCGTTAACTATTTTTTTGTACAAATATAAAATAACACTTTATATATATTAAAAAAGAAAATATTATATATATTTATAATATAAATAAAAATAAAAGAATTAATTATAAAATTTATAACATAATTGATTATATATTAAACTTAATCTATTATGTTATAACTTGTATAATATATATATATATATAATTATTATAATAATATAATATAATAGTAATAATATAATATAATAGTAATAAAATAAACATATTTATATAATAATAATATAAATGTCTTTATATAATAATTGTAAAAGAAAATGATTTAGTAAAATAAATGTAAAAAATATGAAATAAAAATAATAATATATTTAAAATTTAAAATCGTAATAATATATAAAATAATTAATAAAATTATAAATAATAATAGTAATTAAAATAATTTTTTTAAATAATAATAATAAATTTAAACAATAAAAAATATAAATATAAATTACATAATTAATAATAATTAAAATAAATGGATTAAATAATAATATTAACAATAATAATAAAAAATTGATTTTAATTTTGATTTGATTTTATGAAAATATTTTTTATATGTATTTATAATTAAAATGAATTATTTTTTTACATAAAAATTTATTTGAAGTTGAAATAAAAGTTTTTAATTTATTACATTCCTAAGTTTATAATTGAAAATTTTATTTTTATGATCATTTTTTATATTTTCGACAATGTTAAATAATTTATAGTTTTTCTGAAAATAATTATTTAACAATATCTCAAACAAAATTTATAAACTTTAATTAACTTAAATCTAAATAAAAAAATCTCATACAGATAATTAAATTTATTTTTTTTATTTATGAACTAATTTAGGATTTTTATTTGTTTAGAATTTTGAATAATTTTATAAATTTATACTCTATTGAAATAATTTAAATGTAGTAATGCATGTGTTGAAGAATAAAGAGCATATCGATCCTAAGTATATAACATAAACACCACCTTGAATTTTGAATGGATGTATATAACAATGTTTGCCATTCATCCTAAATATAAAGTACAATAAAAGCTTCTTCATCACAACAGTCAACCAAGGTATCCAATGTATGGAAATTAGTTTCATAGGTGAAAAAATCTGCTTTGATGTTTTCCAAATGGTGCTCCAAATTGGTCACACAATTTTTTAAAACTACTGAGTCAATGTAATTCAATGGCACGCTTTAAAAAAGTTTTGTACAGCTGTTCAAGTTCATAATTGCATGCCTAAAATGTGGATCAGAAGCTGTTGTAGGTAAGATTTGCTCAAAGAGAATCAACATTTCCAATCAAAAATTCAATTTCGTATATAAAAAAAATGTGTGTTGACTTTCCTGGAATGGTGCTCCATTGTTCTGACTTATGGAAAGTGAAAGCAATTGCCCAAGCTGCCAATTCATTAAGCTTTTGGTGGTAGAGCAAAAGTTTTGTGGTTTCCTTTCTCGAACGTTGTTTAAGTTGGCTGACAAAATAGAAAGTTGAATTTGGAAAATAACACAAAAACTGTCCTATTTTTTATTGTTTTATAACAGTCTTTGAATGAAGTTTATGACAGCAATGCACATTTTCTAATATTTTCTGTAATAGTGTATAAAGTCGAAGAGGCATCCCAATGCTGTAAAAAGTATGTGCATAATTGTTTTTCTATATACCAGGCTTATTGTGGGCTTATTGTGGACAATGTGTTGTAACTATCAATTGAGGACAAGAGAGAAATCTTGCAAGATCATTAACTTATGTGTTTTTTTAAAAACATGTGTTTTGGGTTTTCCTTAACGGTGTCAAAAAGATGTTGACACATGCAAAGTTCAAACTCGAAAGCAGAAGAACAAGTGTATTTTGAAGGTGTGTTATACAATTAGGTAATGCAGTTAGTGACAAATTTATTTTTAAACTTTATAATTGGTATTAAAGTAGTTATTAAAATATATACACTTTAGGCTTAAATATTGTAATTTTAAGATAGAATGGTATATGTAACACTAAGCTTTAAGTTTCTTCCCATCTCAATATACTAAATAATAGGCTGGTTATGGATTTGTTCTTTTAAAATTCAATCTAAATCTAATCCATATTTAATAAAATAGCATATTCATTTTCACTAGATTAAATTTATTTGGATTTTTTCAAATTCATTTAAAATAGATTAAATATACTTTGTTAATTAAATTCAATCTACTTTGTAAATTATATTAAATCCAACTCTGTCAATTAGATTAAATCCATCTCGATTTGGGTTCTGGCCGCTTCAACTCGGCATAGACTTGGACCCACTCGACTCAACATGGCCCTAGGTTGACTCAGCTAGACATGGACCCGGGTCAACTCGACTTGGATCCGAACCAACTCAACTTGATGTCGATTTGACCTCGGTTCGATGCCGACTCGACCTAGGCTTGGGCGTCGACTCGGCTATACATGAGCCCGGATCGACTCGGATCGACATGGGCTTAAACCAAATCGACTTGACATTAGCTCGATCAACTTGGCACCACATGGGCCTGGTGCCAACTTGACTCGACATAAGCATAGGCCGACTTGGCTCGACATGGCCTTAGGCTGACTTGGCTCAACATGGGTACGAGTCCACTTAGATCGACATGGGCTCTGGCCGACTCATATCGACATGGGCCCAGGCTGCTTAGATCGACATGAGCCCAGACCGACTTGGCTTAACATGGGCACGAGTTGACTCAGATCGACATGGGCTTAGGTCGATTCATATCGACATGGGCCTAGGCCGACCGAAATCGACATGAGCATGGGCTAACTCGGCTCGACATGGGTCTGGTACCGACTCAACCTTGGCTCCGTGCCGACTTGACTTTGACTAGGTCAACTGATGAGAGTTGATTTTAAGGTTACACATTTTAAGGAGTTTCACTCGTTTGAGTTTTTGATTTTAAACAAATATGGTGAGAAACCCAAAGAAGATTCCCATTGGACACGAACTTAACCAAGTGATTAAATAAGTGTGAAGGTTCACTTCTAAAGGACAAAGAGAAAACACAATTATATGGTGTTGATGATGAAGAGGTGCAAAATTAAAGAACATATGATGGAAAGAAACAAGATGGAAACCGAATAAGAAAGGAAGAACACAAGAACATAAAAAGAAATGGAAATGGCGCAAATAAGAAAGGAAAAAGATGAAGAAAACTTATGGAAAATGGGGCAAGGAATCACACCACTTGGAGGGTGAAGGAATTCCAATATGAGTGGTGAGAAGCCGCCACTTGAGGTGCAACACTCTAAAGATAAGACCCAAGAACAATTTAGAAGAGAAAGCTCACTAATCACCTAAGCAAAGTTTCTCTTCTTAATTCAAATTCAAGTGTCAATACACGAGGCAATAGACCCTTTATATATGAAAGAGTGACTTGGAGGGCAAGATGAGTGAAGGGTAGAAAGAGAAGGGGAGAGGGGCTACCTAGGGGTTTGACTAGGGTCAAAACCGCCCCTTAAGCCTAGTTTATAGAAGCTAGGTTAAAAACCATAATCTTAGGTGCACGTGTCATGAAAAGTGGGCTTGACACAAACCCAATTTTCTAAGTACACTTATATTTGTGCTATGTAAACATACTCTGGCTTATTTTCTTTTTGGACCCCCAAAGTGAGCCCAATTTATTTATAAACATTTTTGTCTTGCAAAAAGACCAGAAGAAAGAACATTTAATGCTCTAGTCTATGCCCAATCCTTCTTCTATTGAGGTCATTCTGACATTTGGTGGGACCATGTCTTGGATATTGAGATAACAAATCAAAGTGTGAAGTGTCTCTTGTGTCCTTGGTCATTTGCTTGGCTATTTGGGTTGTATGACTGACTCAGCTCGACTTGGGCCCGAATCGACTCGGCTCGACATGGGCCAGTGATGACTCGACTCAACATGGACTCAATGCCAACTAGACCTTGGCCCGTTGTCAACTATGCTCGACTTGGGTCTGGGTTGACTCTTCTCAACTTGGGCTCAGGCCAACTCTCCTCGAATTGAGCCCAAACCGACTCAGTTTGACTTGGGCTCAGGTAGACCAACTCAAAATCCAACCAAAAATCCATTTTGGATAATCAAAATATGTATCCAATTTATATCTAATCGATATCCAGTTAAAATGAATTGGATTTAAAATCCAAAAATATAGATTTAGATTTGAGATAAATCTATTTAAATGGATTAAAAATAATATGGATTTAGATAATTATAAATTGGATTTATCAATTTGTATTTTTTTCCCACCCTTAACTAAAAATTCAAGTCATCAAAACCTCAAAAGAATTAAGAATCAAAACCAATTTCTCTCAATCCCAATAAAAAACTAAATCAATTACATGAAAAACCTCAAAACAAAACTACAATGAAATGAAAAGAAAAAGGAAGAAACTTACTTTGAAAAAAAAAGACTTTATGCTCTCACTGGCTTAAACAATTAGTGGCACAAGACACTTAAAAAATGAAAACTTAAATTCTTTTTAAAAATATGAAAGAAAAAGAAAAAAAAGTCAATATACTTATTTCGGTATGTTGTGATTCTACCTTTTTGTGAGATTTAATAATGTCATTCATTAAAAATAACGTAACAAACATCATATAAATCATTATTAAAGACAGTCGAAATTGATTGAGGAAAGCTTAATCATACCTAAAGTCAAAAGTGCAAAATTGGTAAATAGAAAAAACCATAACAAATTTTGTTTACTTCATTACAAGAATTGAAAAGCATAATTTACAACAAATGAATAAAGAAGAAAGCTAAAAAAAATACATAATATTATTAAAAATTTAAAAATATATTTAACTATTTTTTTTATACAAATATAAAATAATATTTTATAAATTACAAAAAGAAAATATTATATATATTTATAATAAAAATAAAAATAAAACAATTAATTATAAATTTATAACATAATTGATTATATATTAAACTTAATCGATTATGTTATAACTTTTATAATATATATAATTAATTATTATAATAATATAATATAATAATAATAAAAAAATAAACATATTGATATAATAATAATATAAATG
>Ga0123342_1006793_pt1 | contig 15630 bp, 8 predicted proteins | sample Turbeawhitnodule_FD_89960 | JGI IMG/M metagenome (GOLD analysis project Ga0123342, IMG submission 89960) | Root nodule microbial communities of legume samples collected from Mexico - Turtle bean Mexico white nodule | ecosystem: Host-associated > Plants > Roots > Nodule | place: Mexico: Nepantla... | reverse complement strand
CAAGTGGGAGATTGTTGGGTATGAAGCCAGGACCAATTGGGTTGGGCTGACTAGACACATGTTTAGTGAGTGGGCTTAATTATTATGTCCCTTTATTATCTCTATTTATCTCTATTTAAAGAGTTCATTGTACTTGTAATTGGTGTGCAACAGGATCTAATGTAAACCTAATAGTTGCCCCGGTGGATGTAGGTTGCAGTTGGCGACCGAACCACGTTAAATCTTGTGTCGTTTATTTTTCTGCAGTTGATTCATGATTATGTGTGTTGTTTCCGCGTGCGTTTTTTCCATCACCTTGAAGGAAGACTACATTAGAGTGTGAGTTTAGGCAAATGTTTAGGTTATAATTTGGCAACATAACACTAATCATTCAAAGGTCAATTTTACATGAGGTTAGCACACTTATTTCTAGTGCTAGGGTCAATCCAAAAGGAGTCAAATGAGAGTGTGTCATGTGACTAGTCACATTCTCCATGCCTTCTCTCATGTGAAGCACATGGTAATTTCATCCTCCTTGTGTGTGACACTTGGGATGTCTAGGGTTTATATTTGGCTTATGAAAACCCAAATATAACCCTAGATGGCTTATGTTATCTTATTTTAACTATATTCTAGTCTTGACCCAAATACAAGAACCAAAACCTACACTACTTAACTCAATACATGGTCCATGATCCCAAATGATGTTGACTTGTCTCCCCTAAAATAAATTGAAACTCAATCTTCTTGTGTCATTCTAACTAAGACTCTGGTTGATGTTTTGATAACTTTGAAAATTTTCTTGAATATGTTTTATACATTCCTTCGACCTATAGTTGTCTTTTTTATTTTACCTAGGAAAATAAACAAAACTCAATTAGGCTCATAAACTACATTTTCATCCTCCTTAATATGGGAATGTTTGTGGTTGATGATTTCCATCATCTTCAACCTCCTTATTTTGTGCTTGGTTTGACTGGATGGTTTTTCAGCAATGACAACTCCACTCACCGTCATAAAGACCACCACTCATACCTCTAAAGCCAACCAACACACCGGGGCAAAGCACCATCCATTGCACAACGGCACCATGACGCTTGAAAACCACATGACACCCACCACGACGAGGCCAATGACCACAAATCTCACCCAAAATTTCAAATCTGTGTGAGCCTACGAAATTATAAGATATTAATATTTTTGCCTCGTCAGCAATTGTCAATTGGACGGCAAGGGTGTTAGCTTTTCGAGATTTTTTGTTGTTGTTTACTTTCCTATGAAGTGAGAGTGCTAACAAACTAGGATAGAAAAATTAGAGGTTTTAGAAGCTCAAAGGTCGGGAGTTATGGATGGTAATGGTCAAAAGTGGCAACATGGACACCTTAACTGCAGTGATCACAAAAACTGACTTCAAAGCAAAGTAATTCATACACTCACCTAAGTTTCCTTGCTTAGTAAAAGGGTTTATGAATATGCCTATAATGTAGCACAAAGTGTATGAAAAGGCAAGAATGATCATCTGAGGAAGTTTTTATGGGTCATGGAACGTTAATGTTGGTGCGGCAATAGTAGTTGCTTGCATGAACTTCGAAAATTTCTTTCACCATTTGTTTAGGACATCTAAAAGAATGTTTTGGGTGGCTCCAAACTCATTTTGATAAGTTTTAAAACATACTTTATTATCTTTCCAAAGCGCATTAGGACACTTTATTTGTCTGAAACCAAATGTTTGCTAAAGCAAGTCTAAGACTTCTTTTACAAACTCAGTTTGCAAAGTAAAAACTACTTCAATATTAAATTTGCCAAACTTCAACCCAATATACTGAATATTAATTCTATTTGAGATCATATGTTAGAAAAGGATTCCTTGGTGATACCATTACATGACACAAGAAGCATGTGAAAATTCTGCTGCTTAACAACTAGTGATATTGTTACACTTTCCGGTACCCATTGTCATGCTATGCTATCTTGTTTACAGCACAGGATTATGTAAAAGGGTACAACCTTATAAAACTTCATTTGCCAACATCTATTGAACAGACATTAGCAAGAGGGAAATTCATTTACAATTTCAATGTTTTCTTTCTTGGATGATATTTGCATCGAGGGGGTGAGAAACAATCAATTTTTTTTATTAATCAATTAAATGATGTACATATAATTACAATGATGGCAATCTGAAAGCAAAAGTGGAAAACGTTACCAGACCTAAACCCGTCTAAAATTTTATCAACTTCCTTCCAACCCTAGGCATAAAAAGCATACTAGTTATTGTATGCGTTCCTCTTAAAACCTTATAACCTATGACAATCCATAGTGAAAGCTCCCTGAATGCCTATGAGCAGCAACAGCTACTGCTGCAGCACCAACTGCACCAAATTGAGATTGTGCCTGCAGCAGTTTTGCATCAATAGAACCAACAGGATCATTTAAGTGGTCTCTCTTCCCCTGTTGATAGTATGGATTAGTGTTAAGATCAATAGCTGGTCTGGCTGGCATGCTACACTGCTGGGATGAGAGTTGATGTTTGCCTTGTGACATATCCTTGTATGTTTCTGAAGTAGCTTTCGTGTTAGTTGGTTGCACCCTATGGAAACAGTGTGGAGAGACGGCTTGAGGAAGCGTGTTTCGGTAGAAGATCCTTTGGTCATAAGCATCTTTTATGGTTCTCCCATTGTCATAGTGCAGAACTGGCCCTACTATTCGACCTGGTTTAGCTGTGGCACGGAAAGAAAAACATTAGTACCTAGTTCAAAATCAGCTTCACGTTACAATGCTATAAGGATTTATGAGCTTTTATATAGTTTATAATTTCATTAAAAGAGTAAAGGTAGCACCACATTAATAATGTAGTTTATACCTGCTGGCACCCTTGGCGGAGGTCGTGAACTCCTTAACTGACTTCCAGAATTTGATTCTACTGATCTCGAAATCTTTGATGCCTCTGCCACCATTTGTTTGCTCTCGTATGAAGCAAAGGATGGCTGTGTACTAGGAGGAATTGTACTAGAGTGAACAGTAGACCTTCAAAAATTAAATGGAAATTATTATACATCAGAAAGTTTTACTTAAAAGTAACAAACTTGACATGGGTGCCAAAACTAATAGCCAGAAGCTAAATACAGTAAAGTAACAATACCAAGCATTGCATGGTCAGTACAAGTTAGCATTACCTTGGAAGGGAGACATGCTTCCTTTCTGGAGGAATCACAGGACCACTTTTACCATGATTTTCCTCAAGATAAGCAAATTGCTTTCTGAATTGATCTATTGCACTGCAAGTAACATATCTCCATAAATAATAAGCATTGCATATAACTTATACATTGTGTTATGTTGCACATCAGTAAGAAAAAACAACGAGTATAAGCTTCAACCTAGGGTAAAGGAAGTGAGTGCCTTCAGTTCCATTCATGTAATCTTTAAGCAACTGGGGATGATATTCCAGTATTTCCCGATATATTAGTTCCCTAACTTCGTCCTTTGTCACCCGTCTCCTCTCAAACTCGAATTCTAATCGTGAAATTGGCTGACATGACGGTTCTCTCTCAACTTTGGCCAAACCCTTAAAGAAGGTATCAGATAGTGCCTGCCAACGATAGATGCATAATTATTTCTTTCAGATTTATATTGAATAAAAAAAGTTAACTTTCAATACAATGAACCTGAATATACGTCACTAAATGGGATACAATATACGGGAATCATAAATAAACAGATACCTCTTGAGCAGTTGGTCGATCCTTTGGATCAAATGCTAAAAGCCTTTGCAGTAGACGAAGTGCCAATGGATCTGCATTCGGAAATTTCTGTTCAAATGGCACAGGAGATTTCTTCCGCATTTCCATCAAGTACTTCCTCGCCTTATCATTTCGAACCTGCATAAATTCAAAACGAAATTAATTCCCAGATACTTATAAAATAGTTTTTCATGAAAGAAACAACACCACTAGCAAGCCCAAATCTATAAGATTAAGTGAAAGATAAACAAAAAAAGAAAAAAGGAAGTCCATACTCCTGCAATTGTTTCAGGTGATGGTGTCCCAAGAAGATCGGTAATCAAATCTAATTGATGCACAACACTTTTTCCAGGAAACAGTGGCTTTCCAGTCAACACCTCTGCAAAAATGCATCCAATGCTCCATATATCAATTGCCGGTGTATACTGCAAAAAAGATTCCAAGAAAATGATTATACTAAAGAAGAAGTGCAATTACACATCCCAACGAAACCACTTCAGAGAAACAGACAAACTGACACAGTTACCTGAAGGACAGATAAAATCAACTTCCAGGAGAGATCAATAGTCCTCCCTGAACAAGAATTATTACAATCTAGGCTTTACTGTTTACTATAAAACATACAAAGCATTTCATACAGAACAGAAATAATGGCAACACCTTTACAGGTCAGGCAAGCAAACTATGTTTCCAATTTCTCCTTTCTGGGAAGCCAAAATGATAAACAGTAAATATTGGTAAAATATCATACGAACTTTAAAACCTTTCAATGCCGAATACTAACCTCCTTTACTTGCCTACCTAGGTCTCAGGACTCAGGTCCTAAAAATATTTTCTTGGAAAATTTTACCAAATGTCCCATCAATTTACCATCATTTATATTGCATGCTACAGCATGTGCATGATACTCAACTCCATAGTTCTATATTACTCTCAAACCAAAAAATGCAATAAGATGTTCTCCCTCATGAAAAATTAAAGGGGAACAAGCCTTGAATAAAAACCACAAAGCCAGCTAAGATTATGATACAACAACATGCAATGATGATGTCCAGAAAATTATTAACTCAAACAAATCTCAATAATAATATCACAATACTACCACACAGCTAAAAATAAGCATATATGCCTCTATAAATGACCTATTTTACATAAATTTGGCCAAAATTATATACCTTAGAAAAGAAGGAGCCACACAGTTCTGGGGCTCTGTACCATCTTGTAGCAACATAATCCTGCAATATGCACCAAATGAAATAACGAGAAATCTCAATATTACTGATTGAATATGCAGAAACAGTTATAACTTCCATACGCTCTACTTGCAATTCAAATTTAAAAACAAAACAAACAGTACCGTCCAAAATGTTGTTGTTGGGGCATCATTAAATGCAACTCTAGCCAAACCAAAATCACAAACTTTCAGTTTGCAGTTTGCATTTGCCAGAATATTCTTGGGTTTAAGGTCTCTGTGATATACATTAGCTGCAACCACACATAAGATCATTTAGAAGCAACTTGGTGCGATTATTTAAGAATATATAACAGATTAACAAGAATGTATATCAAGGCCACACAATGAAAGAGCAAATACCTGTATGCATATACTTCAATGCACGTAGCATTTGATAAAGAAAAAACTGATGGTGCTCACGGGTCAAGTCGTCATTAGCTTTGATGACCTGATGGAGATCAGACTCCATGAGCTCAAAGACAACATAAATATCTTTAAACTCCCTCTTTGAAGGCGGTAACATGATCCGCTTAATATCAACAATATCAGGGTGTCTTAAAAGTCTAAGCAACTTCACTTCCCTGAGGATTCTAATGGCATCAGAGATATGTTCAAAAATATCATGAATCTTCTTTATTGCAACCTTCCCCCCAGTGTGTGTATCAATTGCTGAACAAACAACTCCATAGCTACCCTTCCCAACAACTTCAAGAATCTTGTATCTGTTGGCATCCCCATACTCAGTGAAAAACTCTAACTCTTTAATATCCTGCACATTAATAAATTACACATTCTTACACTCAAAATCAACTAATAACAAATGATTGAAAATTAAGCAGAATCAGCCCGAAAACATTTATGAAGGAACAAAATCAAACTACATATACAGGTAACAGGTTAACAAACTCATACGAATCTACAAAACAATACACAGTAGAATCCGAAAACTATCATTTCACAAATCATCACTAGCAAGATACCACGATTGAAAAGAATGTTAATTATACAAATACTCCAATGGACTCCAAAACATGCAAATTTTCTTGTAAATAAAGAACGAGATTCAGTGACAACAACCACCATTAATCAAAAAAATTCAGCAGATTCGAGCCCAATCCAACAGTGACGCCCATTCAAAATTGAACCCTCCAAACTAAAACCATGCAAGATCCACCAACCACAAAGGAGAAAAACCACAACTTCACATCTAGAAACAAGAACAAAAACGAAAGGGATTTTTACAACAAACACCTCAACACACTCGTATGACCAATTGGTTCATAATTTCATTTTCTTAATATTTTTATTAATTTTCCATTTTCCGTCACACCAGTTTCCAATTTTCCATTTTTATAACACCACCGTGTGCCACATCACCTCACAACACCGTAAAAACTCTGCAAACAAAAGGGGCAACGTGGAGAAAGAAACAACCTTCTTCAGCTGATCTTGCTGCATCTTCTTTCTTTGTTCCTTACTTTTCTTTTTTTCCTCGGAACAGATCTAACACGAAGCAACGTCACCGACCACCTACCGTGTCGGTAACTTCACTCACCAACCAAAGGGGAAACCCGAAACCCCAGATCGAAGATCGAGCCCCAACTTCAAAATTGAGCACGAAAACAAGAAATTGAAGCGATTAACCAGATTGGGAAATGGAGATGAAAAGCGTGAGCAGGAAGGAGAAGAAGTTGGGGGTGTAGCGGAAGCAGAAAGGGTTCAGTGCAGAGGATCTGAGCTCAGAGGAGAGGCAGAGAGAGAGAGAGAGAGAGAGAGAGAGAGAGAGAGAGAGAGAGATCCAAATACGCAGAGAAGGACAATTGAAACGAAGGTGGGTCAAATGTTCTTATTATATATTATATATTTATTTATTCGTCTTTTACTGTCTAATATAAAACTATAGTATAAATAAATGTATAAACATAATAATAATATAATTATTACAATTAGTAACGGTGTAGTGGTAGCACGTGTCTCTTTATAAGTCATAACAATCTCACGCGTATATAAATTCAAAATAGATTTTTCATCCAAAGTTTAAAAGCATCTTATGCCAATATCAAATCACATTAGTTTATAACCTATAATATTTAAGTTTGATTTATTATTTTTATAATGATTATTTAAAAATATGATTTTAAGTTCAAGCATATAAGTTTTAATGTTTGGATCAATTTATCATATAAAACACGTGTCATCAAGTATTTTTTTCAAGATTCAAAATTATATTATTTTTTAAGAGGGAGAAAAAAATTATATTCATTTTATTCAATTTTTATCATATTTATTATTACTATTTCGTTGTAATTTTTAAATGTATATGTAAATTAAATATATATATATATATATATGAAGGATCACAATATTTTGTCTTTAAGCGGCTTTGGTACTAAAAAATTCATACCAAAATCGTGATTATAATTGGTTAAATTTTATTTGGTTAATAGAAAATATTATTAGGGGTATTTATATAGTTTGTAAAATCTTATGAACACTAAGTTGTGTAAAAATTGTTATTTTTAATTCATCACTCAAATATTAAAGTTAATTGCAATAAATATTTTATTTTAACTAAAAATTATATTTAATTTCAATGAATTCCCACTTACAGAAATGGTAAATTATATTATAATAAGGTTTTTATTAGGGCTTAAAAAATTATATGTTTTTTATCCATTAAGATAACCCACAAGACTGAAAAATCTCAGCAAATAGAGTATTACATAAATTAGATATAATATTTGTATCCTTGCTCATAATTGTCATTTATGTTTGGCTCTTGTTTGCTACTTACACTTAATGCAAATATATTTGTGTTTATTATACTTAATGCAAAAATACATTTGTGTTTATTATGTAACTATATAAAGAATAACTCTTTTATGTTTCTTTAAGCTATTAGTCATAAGCTTAACATAAGTAGTTTCATAAATAAATTTTGATTACTATAAGGACATGCATATTTAGCACAAGAAATTCTAAATAGGTACAAAACTTTGTAAAGCTTAACATTTTAGTTAAGTGTGTTCCTAGTAATTTACCACTTAATATAATCGAAATTAAAGGAATATGATAAGACATTTTGACCTAATTATTTGATCTATCACATATTTGGGTGTTTTATGACATTTGAGAAGCTCAATAATGATTATCACATATTTGGGTGTTTTATGACATTTGAGAAGCTCAATAATGATTATATAATAAATTTTAACTCTTTATATTTAGGATTATCTAAACTATCCTTTGTTAGAGTTGGATATGATTATTCAATGCTCTATTTTTATGTTTTATATTTGTTGATTTACAATAAGAAGTTTAAACTCTTATCATAAATAATAAATGAGGGTTTTGAATAAATATTTGATTTGATATTGTCTCTTGAATTATAAACTTGATTAATGGTCTTTGAACTATACATAAAGGAGGTTACATGAAGTCCAACCTTTACCTTTTTATCTATACTTGTTAAAATACTTTTTTACTTATCTTATTTGATAAAATTAAAAAAAACATTTTGTCTTTCTTCATACTTCTCTCAAAATCTTTATTATTTCATTTACGCAAATCAATAATTATTATAGTTAGTTAAGATAATAAAAAGTGTAAAATTATAAATAGAGACTATTTCATTTTGTTACAATCTAGTAACTGGTGCATTTATGAAACATGTAACATGTAAAATTTCTGCTGTAAATGAAATAAATAAATATCTGTATTGTTATAAATAGTGAGGTAATTCATTGCAACATTTTGAATTAAAAATGGCTAACTAACCGGAGATATAATGATATCAAGGATTCCCATTTTATAAATTTATTACAATAATTTTTCTGATTACCAAAATTTGATCAAATTATATATCGCAGTAAAAAATTCTCCATCTTAATATTTTATCTATTAAATATAAAAAATACAAAAAACAATTTGGTAACATATAAAGATTTTATAAATTGTAATCCATAAAATAAAATAAATTGAAAACAATATTTGAGTCAAATTGATAATATATGACAAAAATCAATAATTTTAAGTTTTACGGGTATGCATTTGAAGATGAATATTATAAAATATATATTAATTTATATAAATATTATCTAAAGGATTTGACTTTTTTTATGCGTGTGTTAACTAATTGGTTATGAATATACTAGTCTACTGGTGCAAGTTACCTGCTTGCAAAGTAAACTCACTTATAGTCACCGTCCAAATGTTTGCAGACCAGAGCTTCCAGCTAATAATAATATTCACACGGATCATATTTTTGGTTATCTTCTCACTTTTTATACACGTGTAGTTCAGCTACCACCCTTAATTATTCTTCCACCAAAACTCAAGAACCTTCTTTCAACTATCAAAGATCGAGAACTTATTGTACTTTATTCAATTATATTTTGAATATGTAAATAAGTCTTAATTTTGTTTTTTTTATAAAAATATTATTTGGATTTTAATAATTAAAAAGTAAATCATGTGTTTCTTTGAAATTGTTCTAAGATGCAACATTTAAGAAATAAATTGTATATTATATGTGACTTCCCAACACTCTTTTATTTAATGTTTTTTTATTCGGCACTAAGATAAATTATAGATTTTAATAACATGTTAGATTTCACTTTAAAATCAATTGATTAAGGGAAGTTAGTTAATAGTATAGTTGTTAAATATGTTTTTTTTTATTATTATAATGTGAAATTGGTTTTTATCTTTGTTCTAAATTTTAAACTATTCAAGTATTTATAATATGAAAATTATTGAAATAGGTTATTTTATATATGAAATTGTTCTCGTCGAACTCAAGGTCGAAAATTTGAAGATATTTTCCTCACATGCTACGACAATTAGGTCGATGAAAACATTAAAATTTTAGTCTTTCGTCTCTACCCTTGAATGCCAAAAATGTGTCCTTCCTTTTGAGAGTCTATTTTCCTTTTGTAGTATATCTCTCACTCCCCTATGTGGAGTTACTCGATCCCTCCTTTTGTGGATTCATCCTCGATTCATCTATAACTTCCCTGATTTTTAACTACTTAGCCGTTTCCTTTTTTTAATGGATAAACATTCAAAAAATATTTGTTTTCCTTAAACCCTAAATCCAAGCATTTTTATATGAAACATTTATATGCGCCATGTTGCTCGGTATTTTTTCGATTTAATTCATCCCATTATAATAGAGTATTAATTTGGTATTTAAACCGACCTAACCAAACAACACAAAAATGATTGTTAGTTTTTTTCAAAGATTAATAGTTTTGTTTTTTCAAATTCGTTGTTGTTTTGATTGAAGGTTGATACTCACTATAACTACTTCCAATGGGTTGATGAAGTGAAACCTCAAATTGAAACAATTCCACATACAAAAGAACTCATTCCAACCATTTCCATACTACAAGCACCTGAATGGTATAAAGTTTGGACCAAGGAAAAAAACCAATTTCGTGTTATAGTATAGGGGCGAAAAGCATATTTAACCCATAAATATATAAGTTGAGGGAGGTAACGTAGGACTTCTCATGAGTGAAGCATTTATGATAAATGTATTCTTATATGTGTGTGTATTGTTGTTGTTGTGGGTGGTATTCATTGGCCTGTAGTGGAGATTAGGTGTGCTAAGTCATAATTGAATCATGATCTTTGGGTTGTTATGAACTTAAGTAGAAAGAGTTGGATCCTGACTATCAGCATAACTTTTGGTCAAGTCATAAACGCTTGATCCAACAATTGATATCATAGTCAAGATTTCAAGTTCGTTTCCCAATGGAGAAATTGTTGAGAGATTCTTGCAGGTGACATCAATTGTCCCGTGACGGGGGACAGGTGAGTCAAGTCACAATCAAATTGTAACGCTTGAACTGTTATGCTTTTAAGGTAAAAAGAGTTCCACCCTGATTATTAGTTATAGGTAGGCACTCGATCCAACACATGTAACATTTTTCATATATATGTGGACAACATTACTTATTTATCTTTGGTATACTTTGGCGTGAAATGGAAACGTACATGGATAAATGTTACATAAGGAGTTAAAGCAATGTAAAAATGTATATAATATATTGAATTCATTAGTGTAAAATTGACTTTTTATGTCAATTATTTGAACCAAATTATGTCATTTTCATATCCAACACAAACACAAGTAGCTTATAAATAACTTAATTTACATTGATTCAATAACATGTGCAAAAAAGCGAATATTTTTATGTTGGTTTAGGGAGGAACTAACATAAACACTGTGAAACCTTTTCACATTAGACAAATTGAAATGTCATAAATGTTGCCTTTATCATTTATAACCATTATTTTTTAAGTGTTCTCGGGGGTAAAAAATGATAGTTTATCCATTAGAGAGATATTGCACTCAACCAAAAGGTGGTGGTAGCACAATCACGATGGTGAAGTCCCCCTCAATAATGTGAAGCAAGGACACAAGGCATTCAAGCTGTAACATGCTCATGAGGCTATGCAGGAAAGGGTGAGATAATGACTAGGCAAAGGTACATCAAACTCATCACAACAACGAGGTCCTCCCTCAGCAACATAGAGTTAGGATGGTGAGATGCAAAACTTATGCAGTACTAGCAAGGATGAGGGATGGGTTGCATATGTGTGTTTTTGGCGGCAACAAGGCTTGCAATGTGGTATAGTTGCGACACAAAGGAGATGTAGATGGTGTTGGGTCTTTTGAGGGGAAAACACCAAGGAGATTCAACATAAGTCAAACTCATATAAGGGATTGACACCACTGCTTTATGGGTCTTCTTCCTTGTATGTTGTTCAACTTTCTCATTTTTATTCAATCTGGGACTTAGACTCACTTGAATTTCAAACCATCTCCCCCTCAAGTGTAAGTCCTTTCCATATTGGTAAACTCCCCTTCAAGTGAAAACATTTATGACCACAAGTACCTCTCTAGTGACTATTACTTATACCATCACTTTTACCACAATGGGAACATGGTTTCTTAAGTCAATTACCAAGATGTTCAGTTTGATACTATTATTGAATCTTTCGAGGAGAAAACACCAAGAAGATTCAATAACAATGAGACATGAATCAAATCCCATATAATGCACTAACAACCTCCAATCTAAAACCTTAAGGTAATGGATTTGTTTGTCTTTTTCTTATATGTTGTTCAACTTTTTCAGTTCTACTCAATGTGAAATTTAGACTCACACTTTGATTCTTAATGGAGGAAACACCTGGACAAAGGAAAGAAATGAGAGACAACATTTTTGGAAGGGTTTGAAAAGATTTTTTTTTATGTAAGTTGTATTGAAACAAACGTAAAAAAAAAAAAACTCTTTTATATCAGGTATGATATTTGTTATTCAACATAAAAGAGTTGTTTTACATTTTTTGAAATAAAATTGATGTAAAAATGTTTGTTTAAAATTCAATTTTACAACCATGTTTTTTAAGCCAAATTTTTCATTAACAAATGTAAAAATGATTACATTAATAATGATTTTGTTTTGCATTAATGATTGACGTTTGGACGAATTTGTATTTATTTTTCTTTTCTTATTTTTGAAATTGTTTAAAGGTTAAATTTAACTCAAGCAATTGGTATCACTAAAATGATATCAAATTATATACAAATTATATTTATTGATCACTATTATTTAAATTAAAGTGTGAAGACTCAAATCACTCGAGTTAGAATTTATAAGGCTTAATTACCTTTGTGATCCCTACATTAAGGATCAATAGTAAATTTGGTATAGTGGTTTTTTAAAAAATCAATTTCGTCTTAGGTTTTTTTAAAATGTATGGAATTTGGTCCCTTCTGTTAAATTGGCATGAACGACGTTAAGTGGTGATGATATGGCACATAAAGTGGCTCTCTTATACACACATGAACAATGCATTTAGGTACAAATGGAATGTACATGTAGGTTGGTTAGGTTTAGGGTGAGACTTGCCTTTTTTATGTATGTTGGGGGGTTTTGTCCCCTGCATTAAGCCTTTTTTGGAGTCTATTTTGTGGAAGAGTGAGGGTTTTGCTTAAGTGTGCATGAATGTCTGGGTATCAATCTTCATCATCGTGTAGCTATAATGGATGAGGTTTGCAGCACTATAAATCTGGTCATAGTGGTGCGAGCAAGAGTGCTTTTGTTGCACCCATTTGCGATTGTGGAGATTGTGTTTTTTAGAATAACAACAACTATAAAAATGTTGGGAAACAATTTTGGGTTGTCCTAAGTACAAGGTGAGATTTATTAAACTATGTTTCTTACAAACATATGCATCTTTTGTCCAAGTTATTGATTCATTTGGTTTTATGATTTTGTGAAAAATAAAGTAGGAGTGTGATGAATCTTTTTACGGCAAGTGTACCAAGTCAGAAGTAATAATTTGTCCTAAGGATGGATATCCAACAATGAACAGTTATTTAAAATCCTAATAGAAATGTTTACTATGCATAAGAATATGTGCAATAATTTGATTTGATTAGATATTGACAATAATTTGTATAAAAATTAAATAAAAGCAAAGTAAAAGATTTGTATGAGTCAATTAGGAAAACTGGGATTGGGGTTCATCCTTCTCACTTTTTTGTATTTTGAAAAGCATATAATATTCCATATTTGATTGATATTGATGCCCATATAAAATTATTCATATCGATTCTTCGCATACAAAATTATTAAAAAGTCTCCCAAATATCGATTTCTCGCATATTTATAAAAAAAAATCCTTATCATTGCAAACATATGTTAATAGCAATTAACATTTCAAATTTATTCCTAGCATTCAAATATGTTAAGCATTATCATTTAGGTCAGATGCTTAGAAATACTTTCCAGTCAAATCTAAGGATGAAGATCATGAATAGTTCAAGCTGAGAATAAAATGACAATACCAATCATCAATCAAGAAAAAAATATTATGGATAAATATCACCTCAATATATAAGAGTTTGAACATATTACTTTCAATCCCAAAGAAAATAAGATTCAGGGTGTTTCTCCTTGACGTTTGTCTCCTTTAGGGTTTCCTTCCTTTGGTTTCTCCCAATGATCCCAATGGTGTTTAGGGTTATGCCTCATGCCTTCTAGTTAACCTAATTGGGCTTGGGCTAAGTGACATCTTTATTCATAATATATTTATATCCTTCACCTTTCCTTAAATTCCTGAAAATAAAACAAAATTGGGAATAAATTATTCTTATCAATTAAAGTCCATAAATGCCTATCTTTTTGTATGAAATATTACTGAATTATGACACTTATCAAAGTGGTATAATGTTGGGTTGTAATTTCTTCATATGGGGTATTGAAGATGTTGGTGATGACAGGAATGCAATTATTGCTAGACAAAGGAATAAGATATATAATCTAGGGAAACATTTGAAGGTGTCCACAAAATGGATTCAAATGTTGTTAGTGGTGGTTTATTTTGTTGTTGTAATTAACATTATTATGTTGTCAATGTTGTTAAAATACCGTGAGAAATGTTTGTTGTTTTGGAATTGTGATGTAATGACTTTAAGTAATCTTCAATTCAAGCAATGAGTATTTGAGATTGTTGTCATATTTGATTTCATTATAATGTAAGCTGTATTAATCAAAAGTTGAGGTTGTTGCCATATTTCATTTCAATATAATGTAAATTGTAATAATCAAAAGGTGGGTATGTGTTGTGCAAAGAAGCAAAGTAATTTACCATACATTAAAAAATATTAAATATTTATTACAATTATACCTAAGAAGACATTGTCATAATTAAGTTATTCATAATTGAACTGAAATAAGACATTGTCATAATTAACAAAATAATAACTATACTTGCAAAATATATTGTCATAATTAATAAAATAATAATTGTACTTCAAAATACATTGTCATAAATATATTTTCAATTGAAATCATTCAGAACTTCTACATGCACTCTCTCCTATTTTGCAATTTAAGTATGGTATTAGGTCTAAGCAAGGTTAAAGTTGATCTTGTTGTCCTTCAAATGTTTTAAGGAGGTGGTGCCTAGCCTAGTTGAGATGCTTGGGATGACCGAGTTGGTATAGTTGGATTAGTTGAGGTTGTTGGCTGAGTAAGTGGGGATGGTGGATATGGTTGGGTTGGAACGGTTGAGGTTGATGGTTGTGAATGTGGCTAAGTTGGAAGTTGAAGACATGACTTCCTGTTGTGCCCAAGCCTATTAAATACCACATTTTTTTTTATGTAATATAGATTTGCCTAATTAGGTCTTGTTCTTCATTAACTTTCATCGTTTCAACCTTCTTTTCTTCTTAGGTCCTTCACACAACCTCTTCTTCGTTGGTCGGAGTGCATCAAAATGTTGATCGTTGACTAGGTAGACAATTGGGGAATATACATTTTTATATGTAGTCTTCTTGAACCAATTTGGGGTGAAGTTAACTGCTGAATCAAGTGTGTTCAAGCTTTGAAGAATCCAAACCCTTTGAAGTTTGATGGAAGGCTGGCTGTGCTTGCTGTTGCAGAGGTGTTTTAGAATAGGATCTGGGGTAGATTTTCTGTGTAAATCCACTCTTGATTGAATCCAAAGCTTAAGCATTCTTAAACCTTATAATTGAAAGTGTTTTTCAAACTAAGTGAAAAACAACCTGTTGTTTTGTCGAAACAACCGATTGTTTTATACTTAGGTGTTTTTAGAAAGGTTGAAAACTATTTTTGATGGTTGACTTGCTGT
>Ga0123342_1006792_pt1 | contig 15633 bp, 6 predicted proteins | sample Turbeawhitnodule_FD_89960 | JGI IMG/M metagenome (GOLD analysis project Ga0123342, IMG submission 89960) | Root nodule microbial communities of legume samples collected from Mexico - Turtle bean Mexico white nodule | ecosystem: Host-associated > Plants > Roots > Nodule | place: Mexico: Nepantla... | reverse complement strand
GTGTGAAGTTAGTTGATCCAGGATACAATGGAGTCTCTGCATCGCTTGACATACTTCCATACCCATGCACTTCTGCAAAAGACTCAACTCCCACATCACAAATCATGTCCTCCAATTGATCATCATCTACATCATCATATACTGCATCATCCATGGTGGACCCCACATATTCTTCAGTTACGAAAACACGTGGTAAATTTAACAATTCACCATGTCATGTCCAAGTTTTATAAGATCGAAGAAACCCGTCACATAGAAGATGTTCCCTCATTATCTTAACATCAAATATCCTTCCATTTAAATAGTTAATGCACAGACACCTGATCTTTGCTCCATCATGACCACTATTAATTGCGTTACGTTGTGCAAATTGTATAAATTCTTCTACTCCTCTTTCGTACTCATCACTTATGCGAAGAGAATTAATCCAATTTCGATCCATTCTATTCTGAAATACTCATGCAGGTGATTTTTAATCAGTGTTCTACCTAATGCATTTGTCGAGGGTCGAACACCCCCGGACTCAATACCAGCACGTATTAACTGCCGAAGGTGGAACACCCTCGGACTCAATACAAACACGATAATTCTATTCTACACTAACAACTAACATAATATAAATTTAAATTTAAATAAACACTAAATGATATTAATTTTAAAAAATATAAATTATAATACCTGAAAAAAATTCATAACATTAAAATAAATTCAAAAAATACAACCAACCTTGTGTGTGAAGACAACATTCCAAGGGTGGCACGATGCGGCGGCGACAGTAGACGAGAGGCGGTGGACGCGAAAGCAGCGACAGAGCACACAAGCAAGAAGAAAGGAACTATGAAAGCAATGCAACAGTATCAATGGCAATGCAACAATATGAACGAAAAATACATTGGTGAAGGCACGAAAGCTTTGAAAGAGAGCTCACAAACTTACCACGAAGGAACGAACGCTTCAAGAACAGAAGAACGGGAAGCGCAAATGAGAGCACAGTAAATGACGAAACGCTTCTGGAGAAAGAAAGAGTAGTGAATGACGCGTTTCTAAAGTGAGTTAGAGTAAAAAAAGTTTTACGAATGCGATTATTTGTAAAAGTCGCATTCGTAAATCAAGCGCTTTGATTTACAAATGCGGCTGTTACAAATAGCCGCATTTGTAAATGAACTTAATTTAAAAATGTCACTGTATTTTTTACGAATGCGTCTGTTCGTAAAACCACATTTAATAAAGAGCCCTTGTTTTGCCTTTGTGCACTAGTGGGTTTAGGTTGATTTACATCTTTTTGGAAAAAAAAAATTAAACTAATTAATCAAATCTGAATTTTGATTTTGAGAACCTAAATGAATCTGATTCTCCTGACTTTATAATATATTTTTATTAATCTTAAGCAATGGACTACTTTTACTCAAAATAAAATACATTTTGTGGTTTTCGAACACTTCTAGATTCCCCCTACGAAGCCTTAAAAAGTCAAAGGCTGTGTTTGGAATCTGCCACATTAATGTGATTTTGGATTATGTGTTGGATTTGTTCCTCCCAAACTTGTCCCAACATTCTTCGATCTACACTCGTTTTAAGGACAAAGGGGTGAGAATTATAAGCCACTGAGATTCAAAACATTAGGGATTATTTCTTTTAAGATAATATTAGTTGGAAGCCATTATTGATTTTGTTTTCTATGATTAATGTGATTTTAGTATTTTTTATTTGGAATTAAATTTTAAATCTAATTTAACTTACAAAATTATTCATATAATAAGATAGATATTTATTTATATATTATACACAATGTAATATTTTTAGGATCAAATGTATTTTTAATTTCTCAAAAAAAATTGTAAAGTTCGATTCTAATTTCTTCAATTTTTTTTCTCTTTCTAATCTGAAAACATCACTTTTGATTATCCAAACATTATCTTAGTATTTTTTTCGTCTTTTTAAAATTTATAGTCCACATTTTATCTTTATAACTTTGGAAAGGAACACTTTTGGTTTTTCTTTATACAACAACGTCAAATAGTTTAGAAAACTAAAAGTGTAATATTTTAAAATAAGAAAGCCAAGAAATTGAAAAAAAAAACATTTTCAAAGAAATTAAAAATGAATTTTTAAATTTTTTAAAGAGACAATAAACATATTTCACCCATGTGTGTTTAAGGTGATGATTTGTAAATATTATCTCACAGTTTCATGCATAGACAAAAGAAAAAAAAAAGTGGAAGCATTTATGATAGTGACAAAAGCTTTAAAACCTCATTTGAGTGTCCTTGTAAGAAGAATAAGAAGGGATAATGATATGTTTTTAGCAACGAAAGTACCTAAAAGACTAGCATGGACGCCACCTAAGTTCACTTCATATCATCTTTTTCTTTTCTCAAATCATTGTGCACTTCTACTCTCATTATTATTACTTACTTATTATCATCATTACTATAAATATATAATAATAATAATAATAATAATAATAATAATAATAATAATATAAAGTAAGGTAACTTTAATACGAAGTAAGATTTATTATGAAAACCGCACAAAGAGACATTTCAACATAAGTTATCCACACTACCAACATAATTTACGAGCACTTAGGATAATTAGAGTCAGCGTCATATTAGGTCCATTTTATGGTAATCAGTGTTAACTGAATGAAACTTGAGGAAATTGTGAAATGAAAAAAAATACATTAATTATTGAAATTATTATATTTTTCATATATATATATATATATATAAAGTGTATCAATGTATAATATGCATAGTAAAGATAAGATAATAGTTTGGTGTAATTGTTGATAGATATACATAACATATAGAGTAGTGAATTATATAGAGCATATCTCTTCAATTTGATTGTATATAAATAGTAGATATGCCTTGAATTAATATACATAAATATTCTTTCCATAATATTTTATAGGGTATCATAACATCGTTTCTGGTGACTCTACAAAATTTTCTTTAGTTCTTTTTTTTCTCGATAGTCATGTCTGTCGAAAACTCCAAAGACGTAATTACGAATACATCAAATCCATACTATGTACATCATTCAGATCAACTCAGACAACTACTTGTCCTAGAGAAATTGAATGGCTCAAACTACCCAACGTGGAGCAAATCAATGACTCATGCAATTTTTCAAATACAGAAAGACATTGTCACAATTACTCTCAAGGTACGGTATTTGTTTCGTCATATTACATACAAATCAAGAGCCTTTGGGAGAAGTTAGACACATATTGTCCATCCTCGCCTTGTAATCAAATGAAAGCACACAATGACGAGAAGGAAGAAGACCGTTTAATGCAATTTCTTATGGGTCTCAACACTTATAAAGATGTTTGATCTAATATTTTGATGGTGTCTCCCTTACCTAACATTTGAAAGACATATTCATTAATAACACAAGAAGAGATACAACAACAATTGTCGAAGATTAATTCGGGTAACCATGATGTTTACGCAAATGCAACATGTTTTCTCATAAACTTTAATACTTCAGTAAATTCAGTCTTCACAAACCCATAGATTTTGGATAGTGGGGCAACTGATCATATTGTTTCAAATCCAAAATTATTTATTGATTCAACTCCATCACTAGTTTCTTTGGTAAACCTTCCTACAATCACGTCCAAAGGGACTATCCAATTTAATAGGAATATCAAATTAGATCACATTTTATGTGTCCTTTCTTTTCATTTAAATCTTATTTCAACAAGAAAATCCACTAATCTCTAAATTGTTGTATTGTCTTACTTCTAAATGGTTGTATCATGTAGGATCTAGCTACGGGGGAGGATAATTGGCTCGGGTGAACAACGAGGTGGTCTTTATTACATGAAACATTTACAAAAATTGGCCGACTCTTTTCATGTTTTTTGCAACACATATCTTTGACATATGAGATGTGACCATCCGTCTTCATCCCATTTAAAATTGGCATCTTTATTATTTTCTTTTAATATGTCTACTCATAATAACTATAATATTATATTTGTCTCATTGCTAAACAAACAAGACTGCCTTTTATTTCCAATGTAATAAATACACAACGTCCATTTGATTTGTTACATTGCAATATTTGGGTCCTCATAAATCACCTTCTTATTCAAATGCACGATTTTTTTAACCATCGTCGATGATTTCACTAGATGCACTTGTTTTTTTTTTTTATGAAACACAAATCAAATATTCAACGTCTACTACAATCTTTCATCACATTTGCATATACACAATTCTACATCTGTGTTAAAGTCGTCCAAACAAATACTGGTACAAAATTTCTTTCCATGCGTCAATTTTTTCTTGATCACGACATTGAAACCAACATACATGTGTCTATACCCTCAAACAAAACGGGGTGGTTGAGCGCAAACACCATCATATCCTCACAGTTGCGCGATCTTTTCTTTATTAATCTAATTTACCTATTTGTGTTTTGGGGAGATTGTGTTTTAACCGTAGTTTACCTTATTAACTGCTTACCTTCCCTAATTATGTCAGATAAAACACTCTTTCAACTATTATACAACCAAGTTCCATTTGTTACACATTTAAGTATTTTCGGCAACCTATGTTATACAAATAGTGAATCCTCCAAAACACAAATTTGATCATCACGCCCGATGATCCGTCTTTATTGGATATCCACCTAATCATAAAGGTTACAAATTATATGATCTTGAAGACAACACTATTTTTCACGAAACCATTTTCCTTTTCATAAAACAACATCATCCATTTGACATAAATGAAATTATGTGAAAAGGAAGATATTACATTAATTTTATGATCATCCGAGATAATAAGTGTCCTTTTTTATTTTTTATTTAACTCTTTTATATTAGTCAATACTAAAAATCATTGTAATATTCAAACTTGAAATTCTCCTTTAATGGTTATGCTACTTATTTATGCTACTTATTTATGCTACTTATTTCTTCCAATATTCAATGCATAATAAAGACCAATTATTCTATATGTATCACATAGATAATTGTCACTCACACTAATTCAACCCATTTCATCTTAAAACATCAATTCTGACTACACATCTAATTACAAACATTCAAGAAACATTAAAAAAATACACTTATAAATTTATTTGATAAAATATGAATTATAAATATTAAAATCATTTAAAAAATATAAGTAAATAATAAAATATTAGTTTTTCAACCATTCATTGAACGATTTTACACGTTTATTTTTTTATCATTGGAGTGATTTTGTCGAGGGAATTTAAAATAATAAGTAAAACCTTAAAATTTTTTCTTTCAACACTATCCCAAATACATAAACTAATCATTCTCATCTAATTTAAATTTCACTTTTATACTTCCCATAGTTTTAAATCCCATAGTTTTAAAACAGATGCAATTGTATTTTTTTCATGTTAAAAATGATAAAAAGCAGTCGATTCAATTAAATTCTCAAACTATAATTAACACTTCAGATGAAACTTATAACATTTTTAAGAAAATAACACCCCAAACTAGGTTGTAAAATAAAATACAAAATAAAATCTAACTTCTCTTAGTTCAAATTATTTGCTCATAAACGTCTTTAAGTTATTATGTATCAACGCTTATTTTTAATAGTCATGATTAATTTATTGTCATGCAATCAGATAAAAAAATCATATATATAAAAAAACTTATTAAAAACACAATACAATACTATCAAATTCATCTCAACTTTACATTTTTATAAAATAAAAACAAAAGTAAACATCATATAGGTGATGAAATTTATGCAATAAATTACTAAAGAATTATATTCCTAACTTATATACCAAAATAACCTAAAAACTTAACATTTATTAATTTATTAACATAAATATTAAATTTAACAATTAATTTTTTTAAAATATAAAATTTGATAAGTAAAACATTTATTTTTGTGATGAAACCGTCTAAATTTCAGTCAAACTGAACTCATAACACTGAAATTTTGAGTTATTCGAGGTGAGAAACAAACATGTAACTGAGATTCTTTGCGTTACAAATACTGAAACTGTTGTATTTATATAATGACTGAACATAATACACACTAGAAAACGGTCAATGGAGATTTAATTATAAAAAAACAAAAAAAAACATTATATTATATTTATTTATTTATTTATTAATTAGACTTTATGGCAGACATAGAAAGAGATTGTTTGTTGTATTATTAAATTAAATATATTCATAAATTTATCTTGAAATTAGATAACTTAACAGTGAGGAAAGTGAAAAAGGTATTAAAAAAGGAGGAAGAAAAAAGAAGATATTAGTTGAAAAGTCAACCCTTTTTCTGATCTGAGTCTGGTTCACCCACAGTGATATTGAGTGAAGCCATGGATATTGCTTTATGCTAAAGCATTTCATTCTCATAACTCAAACATGTGCTTGGTTCCTTCAAATCACTTTCTCATTTCACCATTTTGGTTGCAGTCATGATTTGTTAAAACCTAATAATTAAAAAAATATATCTTATTTTTAAAATGAATTAATTTAATTATATTAATTAAATTACAATTGTGTAAACTCATATCTCTCGGTTGTTAAAAGTAATATTTTTCTTTTAGTTTACATTTTATTTGAAATATAATTATTTTAATATTTTTTTATATTTTATTTTACAAGAAAAATTTAAATATAAATATTAATGTACTTTGTGCAGAGTATCCTAATGTAAGTGAATTATACACTATATATGTGAAGAAAAGTATTTTGTGGATATTCAAAATATTCATCAGTACCTCCTATGTCTTTAGAGAAAAGAATAAAAATAAAATTGTAAATTTATAAAATATAGAGAGAGAAGAAAAATAGAAAGAAAAATTAAGTTTTTAATACTGTATATTGAATGAAAATAAATTTGTATGATTGTATTTTGTGAAATCATTCATGTCAAATCAGTCAATTATATTTGTGAGATGAGTTTTTACTTTATTTTATTGAGAATTAGCTTATATAATGGATTCTGAAATTTTGAAATCCAATAAATCAAACAAATTCAACTTGATGATAATTATATAATAAAATATTATTTATCTTATAATTTTACTATAAAAGTAATTTATTTTATCATATAAATATTACTACAATAATCATTATAATTTTATCTTATTAAACTTTATCTCAATTCTATGTAAATTTTATAAAATATTGTGAACATAACTACGTTGTTAGAATCTTTCATATACAAATAGCAAAATAATGATGAAGTTTAATGTTTGTTGGCATAAAGTTTGATATTTCAACACTTCTAGTATTTGAGAATAATTTTTGAAAGAAAAATTAATTATTAATTATATGATAAATTATATAAGTGTGGATAATATAAAAATTAAAAAAATCTAAAAATTAGTATACTTAAATTAGTCCTTTTACAAATATTAAATTGTGTTTTTTTTTAAATCTCACATTAAAATAATCCTAAATCGGTAATGGTCTACATCAAAAAAATATCATAATAATGTTTTTTCTTATTTTTGTTGTATTTTTCAACTAAATTACCTTTATTCTTTATTCTATTTTCCACTTATTTTTTTCTATCACTACTAGTGAAGCATTACACATAATAGTTTTGTTAAAATAATTAGTAATATACATTTAATAGAGTTTAATATTTATACACTCTGTACAACATCAATCAGAAATTTAGGATTTAAAAGTTATTATGAAATTCAATAAATTTATTATATAAAATGCAGTATTTATTTTATTTTTAAATGTTTAATATTCTAATGAATGAATAGGGGTGTGTGGAACATGGGTAGTGCTTGAAGCACGTGCGGGAGGGCACGTTCACCACGCCCACGCGCACTTCATTTGCTCGTGTTTTACACTTCAAACGAGATTTGCTCGCTTTTCAACGGGATTTTCTCGTTGACTTTTCTTCTGTCATCAAAACCAACACAAGTTCCAGTAACATCATCATTCAACATTTTTTTTCTTTATTCTTTTTACCACCACAAATATTTACATAATTATAATTTATTTGTTCCACATCCAATTAATTAAAAAAATATATCCGAATAATCCAAAAAGTTGGAACACATTGTTTAAAAAATTAGTAAAAATGGCATTATTTTAAAACCTATTTAAATTTAATATATAATACTATTTTTTAGTAATAAAGTTGATGGGTGTTTTTTTTTCTCTAAAAATATTAAAACATTTAGTTGGAAAATGAAGATATTAACCATTCACAATCTGAATAACATTTGATAGTTTGATCTATTAATTAAGCATTAATATATAGTACTCTAAGCTTTGCCTTCTTCTTTAATATCTTTAATTATGACACTAACACACCAACTAAGCATATTAAAATAATACATTTTTCCTATAATTTGAAAGAAATAACTTAATGAAGAGAGAAGGAATTCAAGAGTACAAACACACACCCATATTTGTATATATAAAACTTTAAAATTACAAAAGTGAAATCCTATTTATTTATTTATATATATAATGATAATTTTAATGTTATTTTTTGTTAAATTTTATTTTATCGTGTTGTTAAGTTATAACCTCAACCATGTTGAAATTTTTTATTTAAAAAATATATTAATAAATTAAGAGAAAAATATGTAAAAAAACATATGACATGAAGTAATAACTAAAAGAAGTTGCATTAGTAAACAATTTGACCCACTTCATAATTTTTTTTCATCTGATTTTGTGAATTATCCAAATAATGAGCACTAAACCAAAAAGTTTGTAGATTTAAAAGGCATGTATTGAAAAATAGTTAAAAAAGATTTATTAAGAGAGATGAAAGAAATGAATGATTTGGAAATATTTAGAAGACATTGTTTGTTTTAGATTTTTGACCAATTATGGGTAAAATATGTTTACAGCATTTGTTAGGAGGAAGGAGTGGAACAATGCAACTCCCTCCAAACACACCACTAATGAGAGGTTTGAACTTTATTTCTCCACCTTTCTTCAATAGTTTAACTATCACACTCACTCATTTTCTAATATTTTATTATTATTAGAAAAAAGGAAAAGAAAAGGGGAATCTCAAGATAATTGTATTTTTTTATTACTATTCTTCAAAAGCAACACTTTATTATTTATTTATTTCATTTATCTATCACAATATTGGTTGGCCAAGGAAACAAAACAAGTCACTCCTCACTGCTACTTCTTCTTCTCAAGAAGGAAAACTCTATTCACTTTCTCTTTCTCTTTCTCATGAATGGTTAACAACAAAATTAACATTTTCATTTCCCTCTATTCGTTGTTAAAACCATGCCATCGCGTCCGCCGCCACCCTCGCCTCACGCGGCGCTTTCCGCCGTCGTCTCGCACCGTCGAGAGATGATCCTCTGCGGGGCAATCGGCGGTGCGCTCTTCTTAACGGCGCTGATTGTCTCCGTCACGGTCTTCCTCTACCGAAAACTTTCTTACAACCGAACGGCGCCGTTCGAGCACAACCAGCGACGTTTCTCGTACTCTGTTCTACGCCGCGCCACGAACTCGTTCTCGCCGTCGACGAAGCTCGGCCACGGCGGGTTCGGTTCGGTTCACAAAGCGGCTCTGCCTTCCGGCCAGACTGTGGCGTTGAAAGTGATGGACTCGCCCGGGTCAATCCAGGGGGAGAGAGAGTTCCACAACGAGTTGACGCTGTGTTCGAATCTGAAGTCGCCGTTTGTTATTTCGTTGCTCGGTTTTTCTTCGGACCGGCGCGGTCGGAAGCTGGTGCTGGTTTACGAGTTGATGGCGAACCGGAGTTTGCAGGACGCGCTGCTGGACCGGCGGTGTCCGGAGCTGATGTGTTGGGCGAAGAGATTCGACGTCGCCGTTTCGGTGGCGATGGGGTTGGAGTATTTGCACCACGTGTGTGAGCCTCCGGTGATTCATGGGGATATTAAGCCGAGTAATGTGTTGCTGGATGAGGATTTTGGAGCGAAGATTGGGGATTTTGGGCTTGCTAGGGTTAAGGCGGTGGAGGATCTGGGAATGGTGGAGGAGAAGAAGGAAGGGGTTGCGGAGATTGGGGTTGACGAGTTTGGGGTGATGGAGGAAGGGGAGAGTGTGAGTGTGGTGGATGTTGACCGGTCGCCGGAGAGTTGTCCGGTGAGGGTTGTGGATTACTCGGACGCGTCGCCGGTGGGGGGTGATAAACTGAGCGTGGTGTCGGATGGGTGCTTTGAGAGTGTTGATAGTGAGAATGTGAATTTGAATAAGAAGAAGGGTGGTGGTTCAGGGAGGGATTGGTGGTGGAGGCAGGAGAGTGGAGGAGGGGGGGAATCGGGGAGGGTGAAGGATTATGTGATGGAGTGGATCGGGAGTGAGATAAAGAAAGAGAGGCCCAAGAGTGAATGGGTTGATTCGTGTTCATCTTCTTCTCCTAAGGTGGAGAATGAGAATGTGAATGTTAATGGGAGTGAGAAGAGTAAGAAGAAGGAGAGGAAGAGGTTGGATTGGTGGGCTTCTCTTGATGAGGAGAAGGTTAAGAGTAAGGTGAAGAAGAATCGAAAACCGAGGGAGTGGTGGAAGGAGGAGTTTTGTGAGGAGTTATCTAAGAAGAATAGGAAGAAGAAGAGGGGTTTGGAGTGGTGGCAGAGGGAGGAGGAAGGGGTGGAGCAGAAGAAGAAGAGGAAGAGTAAGGGTAGTAGAGGGAGTATTGATTGGTGGTTGGATGGGTTGAGTGGGGAGATAAGGAACAATGGGAGGAGGAATAGCCAGGATTGGGGGGTTAGTGGGGATGTGCCTAAGAGTGGTGGGATCAGTAGCACCCCTAGTATGAGGGGGACTGTGTGTTACATTGCTCCTGAGTATGGTGGAGGAGGGCAATTGTCTGAAAAGTGTGATGTGTACAGTTTTGGGGTTCTGCTTTTGGTTCTGGTGGCGGGGAGGCGGCCGCTGCAGGTGACCGCATCGCCGATTTCTGAGTTTGAGAGAGCCAATTTGATTTCCTGGGCCAGGCAGCTTGCTCACAGTGGGAGGCTTTTAGATCTTGTTGACACTTCTATTCATTCATTGGATAAGGAGCAGGCGCTGCTCTGCATCACCATTGCCTTGTTGTGTTTGCAGAGGTGCCCCGGGAAGAGGCCTTCCATGAAGGAGGTTGTGGGAATGCTCAATGGGGAAGCTGATCCACCACACTTACCGTTCGAGTTCTCACCATCACCGCCGTCAAATTTCCTGTTCAAGGGGCGGAAGAAGGCTCGGTGAGTGTGTTTATCTGTGAATGAGTGGGTCTGTGGTTGTTCTTGTCATGAGGATTAACTTGTGAGAGTGTATGGTTTTAGTGTTAGGTAAACTCTAATTGATTTTCTTGATCACCATTTGTAGAGACTAATGCAGAAATGAAAGGGAGAAAATAGCGAGTTACATGCCTTGTTGCATAGATCCATTTCTTCCCTTTCTGTTTTTAGTTTAGTTCTGGTTCTTCTTTTCCATCATATGACTGGTTTATTCTGACCTGCTTCTAGCTTTTTAATCTGAAAGAACTTTTTGGGTGCATGATTCTGGCACTAATACGTGTCTTTGCCTACACAAAGGTGGTGAATTTCAGGAAATTTGGGGTCTTTTAAAGTCGAGGGAACATTTCTTTTACTTTTGAAGCCATTTGGCTTGGCCCCTTTTTAAAGAATATATTTGTCTAGTGCCTGCTGACTGTAACTATGTAAGATTTTCAATTTTCATGACCTTAGTGTCTGCAAAGGACCCAAGGAAGATTTATTTATCTTTTTGGTTGTTTGAACTTTATAAAGTTGTATGCACATTTTGCCATTGTTGGTAGTATCGGTTTCAGTTGCAGAGCGAACACATCCTGGCCCCATTCGCGTCTTTTACAAGTAATTATGATGTTACTTTGAGCTAAGTGGAGGCTCCACTGTCCCTGGAAATGAAAGAAGAATAATATCATTTTATCATCAGTGCTCGGACCTACGCCAAGCCCTTCACTCATAAGCTTTAATCCCTGTGGAAGATTTATATTGAAAAATTACCCATCAAAAAACCATATATGCTCTTTTTTAGAACCTCAGAAATGCATTTTTTGTTGTTGTTAATATTCCATAATTCCATAGCAATGTCTTCTTCCCCAGTTCCCCAATCCAACAACAAAGATCAAATTTGTCTAAAGTTTCGGGAATGTTTGAACTTGCTAATTCTATTTCTGAATGGACTGTTCTCTCTCTTTTCTGGAACGACCTGCGGATTAAGGATTCAGATACCTGAAATTGCTGCACAAATTGGATAGCGCAGTTTTCATATGGTAAATAATTTATTGCACAATAAATCATCAGTCATATTGCCTGGTATATGGAAATGATTTAAATTTAGTAAATTGAAGAATTAATGAAAACAAATTTAGGAAAGAATAATTGCTCATTTATTCTTCATGAATGTAAAAGCTTTACTTTTTACTTTTTCTATAGTTAAAGTTCTTATCAATATCATGTTAGTCTCTTTTAGTTTTTTTCCATCTTATTTTTAATAGTTTATAGTCTTCATTGTCTAAAGTCAAAGGAACTAAATAAGAAAATAGTGTGGATAAAGACTAAAGGAAGTTATTTGTAAGTGCAATGATAAAAGGTAACTTTTGTTTGATAATGGCGACCAAACCAGAATTGTTACCCTTTAGGACTGATGATGTGAAATCCTTCCAGAAAAAAAGGATCTAGAATGGTGTTTTAAATTGGACTGGTTTTCATTTACACTACAATTGGCATGCAGAGAATTTGGATTTTTTGTGATTACTGTAAAATGCATCTTCTTTTTGCTTGATAAACTTTCAAGAGTTGAAATAATCGACCTTATCCAACATTTTACAATCCCCTCCATGTACCTTTTTTAAATAGTCTGAATTAACTTTCACAAGAACATCCATTCTTAAGTAATGGTTACTTGTGGATCAAATATGGTGTAGCTATGAGTGTAATGTGATTGGTATTGACATGATAAGCTGAACTGCAAATTTTGTACTTTGGTTTCAACAAAACCATGTGATGAAGAGGGAAAATGGTAGGAATATGACAGATGAAGAGAGGTACTATACATTCTTGACTTTTGGGTTTATATCTTTGGATTCCCACTTGAGGACCCTAACTTCCATTGCTGCAAAAGCTTGACTTCTGCCATGTTGGGAGCCATTATGCCAATCCCAAGCAGTGAGAGGACATTTCTAATCATAGTGAAGTAGTGAGTAACAGAGCCTCCAGGTATTCATTAAATAAATGCATTTTTAATATAATTGAAATTTATAATAAACAAAATTTTCTAAACATATAAACTATATGGCAACTAAAATTCTGAGAAATAAATATTTTTTAATATATATGAAGTGTGTTTGAATTTTGAATTTTTAACTATTGATTTAAAAAAAAACACTAAATACCATTTAGAAACAAAAAAGGAGAATCTGAAATTAGTAGGTATAATTGATTAAGAACAAAGCATGAAAGAAAAGTGGGTTTAGATGATTGAAAGATATTTTGTTTCTGGAATAGTTTGTTAATTAAATTGTATTTTCCTGATTAAATACAATTTTTTTTCTTTCTGATATAAAAGGAAGAAAGATTGGAAGAAACTGAACCCACACACTAAACTGTTTTCGATAGCATCTGAGATTATTTCCTAATTTGATTATTTTCGACAATGCATTGCACTATGACTCACTCATTCACGCTACAATTGAACTGTACCTGCTTCACCTTCACGAATCACTAGTTAATCACATTGTGGTTAACTTTATTTTTAAAAAATGTGTTTATAGGACTAGGAATTTATAAATGTGCTTAAACAACGCTATTACTGTTATACACATCTTTTTGGTTTCAAAAACTTTATTTTAGATTTATAAAAAGTTATAAATATTTTAACAATTTATTATTTTCCTACCAAGTCTTTGTTACCCTTTTCACATTGATATTATTAATTTTTAAAATTTTATGTTTGCGATGTTTAAATTTTACTTTTATGATTTTCATATTATTTTATAATTTTTATATTTATAATATTTTATTTGAGCTATTGGAATTAGCATATTCATGCATTACAACAAGAAAAATTGGTTTTAGAAACTAATTTGTTAATGATAACATTAATCATTAATTTAATTAAGGATTAACTTAAAATTTAAAGTAGTAAATAATTGGTAGTCAAGGTTAATTACCAATTTAGAAACTACTTTATAAATTTATAATAAAAAATACCTTAGATATTAATAATTTTTAATTTATAAAATAGTATCTAACTTAATCAATGTAATAATTAATTATTTTTTGTCTCTAAATTAGTTTATATTTAATAATTAATAATTTTTTATTATTTTTAAATTCGTTTATATTTAATGATTTTTTTAGTAATGTAAACATGTATTCAATTATATTTGCTTTCTTAGTGCTAATTTTCTATTCTTAGTTTTTTCTTTATAAGTTAAGTGTGTTTTTTTTTCTTGTGTTAATTTACTATTTAATTTCTCCACAATATGCATTTTAAAAAGAATTTATCTAGAAGTGAAAAAGAAAAATAAAAAAAGTAAGAGTTAATTAAATTACAATAAGAAGCTCTTTATAAATTTATTTTTGAGGAGGTAGGTAGTCATGAAAACTAACATTAATCAAATGAAACTTTTGCATAATGAAAGCCATGTAAGTGAAAATGGAATTAACAACTCAAGTGAACCTAATGATGAGAAAGCTTGACATTGAGAAAAACAATTAATTCCTCCTTTATATATTTATTATCATAGAAACCGGGGAAATTTTACCAACAAAGCAAGTGATATTTTAACTAAAAAAAGTTCATTAGAGAAGTGAATCTTATCTTTTACTTTGGATAATATTTCTAAACATTTTTTATATGCCCGTTATAATATGAGACATTATACATTAGTTACATATTATAATAACCATATCTATATTTATAAATTAGTTTTTAAATTTTTACTTAATTAGTTATCAATTTTAAAATTTAAAATAATTAGTAGTTAGAATCTTGATAACTAATTTGATACCAATTTAAAAGTTAGTTTATAATTTTTTATTAATAAACTATTTTAAATATTAATAATTTTTTTAATTTATAAAATAGTATTTAATTTAATCAATATAATAACTAATTATTTTCTATCTCTAAAATTAATTTATATTTAATTATTTTCTAGTAGTTATTATCATTACCGTAGGCATAAAAATCAAAAAATTAATTTCATTTTTAGCCCATGCTATTAAAAGTTCTATTAGAAGTATCATTAAAGAAGATAAATATTTTCTTGTAATTCTTGATTGTACTCAATAATGACTCTAATAGTATCACGTGTGTCAAGTAATAAAATAGAATTGAGAAATACTTTTTAGACTTTTTAAAAGTATATGAACCATATGGATTAAAACTTTTTAATGAATTAGAGGGTGTGTTAAACCCTCTTGATATTGATTATGTGATAAGGTTATGATAATGGTTTTAAAAACATTTAGGAGTTTAAAGACGATTTCTTGTAACAAACCCAAAGCATTATATATGCTTTCTAGTTATCGTAGTCTTAATATTAGCCTTAGTATACATTCTTTTGTTAAACCAATTTATTTTTATAAACTTAATATATATATATATATATATATATATATATATATATATATATATATATATATATATATATATATATATATATATATATATAT
>Ga0123342_1006791_pt1 | contig 15634 bp, 8 predicted proteins | sample Turbeawhitnodule_FD_89960 | JGI IMG/M metagenome (GOLD analysis project Ga0123342, IMG submission 89960) | Root nodule microbial communities of legume samples collected from Mexico - Turtle bean Mexico white nodule | ecosystem: Host-associated > Plants > Roots > Nodule | place: Mexico: Nepantla... | reverse complement strand
CTTAGTTGGAAAAACACTTTATTTTCTAAAAGGTTTTAAATCACATCAGTTTTAGATTCAACAAAGGAGTGGATCACATTCTATTCTACCCAGATCCCTCCCAAAACACAACAGCAACACCAGGCTTTCATCAAACACATAGGATATGGATTCTTTAAAGCACTTGATCACTCTTGATCAACAGAAACAACCAATTGTTTTGACTTTTCAATCAATTGTTTTTCAAAGAAGGTTGAAAAAGGCTTCAAACCACCACTTTTCTTGCTTTGTGGATTAAAGCCCAAACTAGTTTTACCAAAGACACATTTTTTAGAAGAAAGAAGAAATTCAAAATTAGATTTTCCTTTTGAAAGCTTATCCACAATTTTCACAAGATAGTGAATCTTCTTTTCAAGAGATTCACAATTTTCACAAAAACTTGAGTCACATTTGCAAGAAGAGTTTTTGTAAATCAGTTCCAGGTTTTCAAAATCATTTCTCAAGTTATCCAGCTCTACTTCCAATGCTTTGACTCTATTTTCCAGCCAATTATTCAAGTCTTTCAACCAGTTATTTGGAAGAGCCAGCCTATTAACTTCTTCATGAGTTTCTTTAAAAGCATTAAGAAGTTGGCTGTAGTTTTCAAAATTGATTGAAGTGTTGGAACTTACACTGCTTATGTCAGATTCTCCCTTTTCCATTAAGCAAAGATTTTCTTCTTCATCTCTCGAAGATGAGGTAGAGGAAGAAACTTCATTATCTTGCCAAGAAATGTAGGCTCTCTTGGCTTTGCCTTTCTTTTCACCTTTCTTGCTTGCTCCTCTTTCTTTATTCTCATTGTTGCGGCAATCAACTTTAATATGTCCATGTTCACCACATCCAAAGCATGTATATTTGTTAAAATTAAAATAATTGAGTTTCTTTCTATTGTACTTGTAGGAGGATTGATTCTTATTGTTGTTTTTCTTCAGGAATTTGCTGAATTTCTTCGTCAGAAACCTAAGAGTTTCTTTATCAATGTCATCACTTGAGTCTTGACAGTTTCTTTATTTTCTTGAACATTTAGCCTATTCATCTCCAATGAATGTTCTCTAAGCTTCCCAAACAGTGAAGTTGTTGTCAAGGATGTTAAATCTTTAGATTCAGAGATGACTGTGACCTTAGGCTGCCAAAATTAGTCTAGGAACTTGAGTATCTTGAGGTTGAGTTCCTCTTTCTCAAGCATTTGTCCAAAACTCATAAGGTGGTTGACAATATGAGTAAACCTCTTTTGTACTTCTGTAATTGTCTCCCCTTTCTGCATTCTAAACATCTCATATTCTTGAATAAGAGCATGTTTCCTTGCTCTCTTTATATCATTTGTTCCTTCATGGGTAACTTCAAGAGTATCCAACATTTACTTTGCGAAGGCACATTGTGATACCTTGGAAAACTCATCAAAATTTAAGACAAATGTAATAATATTCTTTGCAATAAAATCATATTGATCCTTTTTGCTTTCATGTTTAGTCCATTGGGACCAAGGCTTTTCAGAAATCACTTTATCATTTTCAAGCATAGGAACAAAAGGACCATTTTTAAATTGCATCCCAAATTCCTTTATCAATTGATTCTACAAAGATCTTCATCCTTACCTTCCAAAATTGCTAATTCAAACCACAAAACTGAGGTGGTTTTTTAATAGATACACCCTTCCCAAAGGGTAGTTTATCAACCATAAAAAAAAAGTTTTAAGATCAAAACTTGAATGACTTTCAAGAACCTAACTCTTGATGCCAATTGTTATAATTAAAGGTCTTAAACAAGAGAGGGGGTGAATTGTTTATGAACGATTTTCACAAATATTGAAGGTATAGTGAAAGCTAATGAGAATCAATCAATAAGAAATCTGTTCAGCAGATTTAATTTTTTTTTTTCACTTAACAACAGAAAATCAATCGGTTGTTTTTGCAAAACAATTGGTTGTTTATAGCAGCAGTTATATACTTCAACAAAAAACAGATTTAAAAAGATAGGGGATAAAAAGATTCACATAGGAAATTTATACTGGTTCACTCTTAGCCAATAGCTACATCTAGTCCCTAGAAAACCTCTGAGTATTCCACTAAACAATCAATCACCTTGATTACAACACACACACCCCAAAGTGGTGATCTTGAACCCTTCAAGAACACACACCACCTTTGGTTGTCACACCACAAAATTCAGAACACCCTCTGAATCTGCACACCAACAGTTCTTACAGAAATACAATGATTAAGAGAGAAAAAGAATGATAACCCTTGATACAATCACAGATTGAATAGAAGAAGTACAATGCAATCATATTCCACTCTTATAAAGAATCCAATGTTTGAAGCAATCTTGGAAAAACTTGATTTGAAAGTATTCAATGAATCAAAAACAACCAGGAGCGTAAAACATATTATATATACTCCAATCAGTTGTTAAAAACATTTAATGCATAAGCCAAATCAGTTTTAAAGCAAACATAATAGATTAAATCAGTCCAACTGAATTCTGTTAATAATTTTCAAAAATCAACTGATTGAAAACACTAAACAATCGGTTGAATTGGCTTGACAACAAAGTCAACCAATTTCAAGTCTTTTCAAATTCTTTTAAAAAACACTAAGTGAAAACAACCGGTTGAAACGACAATTCAACAGGTTGATTTTCCACTTTCTTTAAAAAAACACATTTTTTTTCAAAAGAACTTGAATCAAGTAACATTAGATCAAATCTATGAGTGGATTTACAAATTTCAAACTACACAAAACCCACACACACAAGTAGTAGTAAAGTCTTCAAGCAAACTTCTAGGATTTAGAGACATCAAAGGCTATGTTCAACAAACTAGTCAGCCAAAACTCAGTCTTCATGTGTTTTTCTGACCAAAGCTCTAGTTTATGTTTTGATGAGTTAGAGGTCTTCTTGGATATGTTTGTACATTACTTCATTCTAGAGTTGTCCTCTTGATTGGGTCTACAAAAAATAAACAAAAGTCCAATTAGACCCATTTTTGCAAATAAATTCATAAACAACCTTTAGGGTTTCATCCTCCTTATTATGTGGTTGTGTGACTGGGGGCTCTGCCATCAATATTGCTAAAAATTACATTACCACCTCCTTAAATATGTTAGGCGCAAACCTTATACATTGAGCCGAATCACTACCGAGATCAAGAATGAATAAAAAAGGTATTCATCAGGAAATTCGTTGAATGCAACTTTTGTGAGCTGAGTGGATTTACTCCAAAGGTAATTTTGGTGTAATACTAAAAATTGATCAAGTGAAGCTAAAAATGGTTGAGCTAAACTAGCCTACATTGAGCGGATTTGGCATTTGTTGAGTGGATCTGACCTGTATTGAGTAGATCTGGTATGCGCTAAGTGAATTTAACCTACACTAATTGGAATTATGAAGAAAGAAAAAAAGCTTTCAAAACTTTCTTTTATATGATTTCGTTGAGCAAATTTTTCACAATTTGAAACTATGATTAAAAGATGTTAAAGAATCTTCTAACTAGTATGTTAAACCAAATTTAAATGTTATAATGATCATACTTGATTAGTAGTAGGTGATACTCCAGAAGAGATAGATAAAAGAGAGTTAGAAAAATTGCTTGTATATATTTTTTTTTAATTTAATGACTCTGACATTTATATTTTATATTATATTTAGTATTTAAATAAATCAACTTTAGTTTGAATTTAACTCTTTTAAAAAGCTATCAATAATAAAATAACATGCATTGTAGCATAAGTTATTGATTATAAATTTTTATGAGATAAATATTTATCTATGCAATATGTTTAAAATACCTGTTATGCGTAAAACTATCTTGGTGAATTATGATTCGTACCAATATGTACCATCATGTCAACACCTAAATACTCCTTTGGTTAACACTTACCTTTTGCAGTTTCCGACTTTAATGCTTTGTGTGGATTAGAGGGGAGTGGAAAGTTAAGGGTGCAGGGGAGTGGAAGTGTGAAAATTTGTGAAAAAAGTGTGAAGAAAGTTGAGGGTGTTTGGATTGGGGTATGTTAGAGTGGATATGTGAGGAAAATTTATTGAAATATGTGAGTGATGTGATGGTTGTAAGGATATTTTGAATTATTTTGAATTTTGTAAATTGTGATATTACAAATTTACACTTGTATATAAAAAAAGAAGAAATAAATGATAATTAATTTTGTTCACATTATATTTAATTAAAAGAAATTAAAATTTTAATTATAAATAAAAGAAATTAAAATTTTAATTATAAATAAAAGAAAAAATAATTTAAAATTAAAAGAAATAAATAAATATTTTTTTATATTTAAATATAATTTTATTATTTTCCATTTTATTAATTTAAATTAATTTTGTTAGTTAAGTTAATTTATTTAGATAATTTTAATATTATTTATGTTTTTTTAAATTATGTATGTTATATATATATATATATAAAATTATAATTAATAAGGATTTCCATTATTATCATTACCAAAATGAATATATTTTAAAAAGTAAATGGTTATTTAGAATAGAGAATGAATATTAAGTAGTTGTCAAAATATATAATATAAAGTCATTAAATTTGATCCGGAAAGAGATAAAGACATGTTAATTTGTTTGTAATTTTGAAATTATGAAAAAATGAAGAACATAATAATGTTAATTAGAAAAAGAAAACACATCCCCAGTAATAACATTTTCACCCTTCTTGTGGAGACCTTCAAACAGTTTTCTAGAAGACATATCTTATTCTGTTGTATGATAATAATTGCATCTTGTTTAACTGCAATGTCTTCAATGCACCATTTGAAAAAATTACAGCCTAGAACCATGCCACTTCTAATCTATTTTCAAGAAAAGAATAAAATTGAACAATGAATAAGTTTAAAATAGAATTCTTAAGTTTGTATCAAACCTAATTGAATAAATTTTACCTTATAGTTGGGACAACCCAAAAAAAAATTCCAACATTTTTTTTTCTGTTGCTATTCTCAAAACAACAAACTGTCCACAATCACAAATAGGAAAAACGAAGGCACTTGTGCTCCCAGTAGCATGGGTAAAGGTATCACGTTCTTACACACTACAACCAGTACAACTAGAGGACGATGTGTTCTGATACGCAGACATTGAAGGCCACTTAACCAATGCTGTCGAAGTTCCGTATTTGGTAATGGAACCCAAATATGATTTATGCATAATAGAATTAAAATGTTAAAAAAGTTGCATTCAAAACAATATCATTATGTAAATAAGTAGCATGAAAAGTACCATAAAACCTTATTATTAAATAACAATTTGTCAATGTTCAACGTAAAAAATAACAATAACAATTCATTAATGTTCAACATGAAAATTAGAAGTAAAAATAACAATGACAATAACATAATGATAACACAATTACCTTGATGACGTCGAATGTCATTCAGAGTATCCTTAATTCGGTCCATCCTTTGATCAACCCTGTCAATGCGGGTATTCATGTTTTGTATCCCAGACAAAATTTGAGTTAACAATTCGGTTTGATTGGGGATTGTCGGCTCAGGTTGATCACCTTCAACATGTTGTTGTGGAAATTGATCCTCTTCATCATCTTCTTCGTCATCCTGCTGAGGCCTACCAAGTTGCCATACACCATTGAGCTGAAATATATTTAATTTCTTCATACTCTTTTTCCCAAAATAATGATTCCACCCTAGCATTATTGCTTGATCATTTGACAAGTCGAAGTCATACACCTGCAAGATGCGTGTTAAAAAAATTCCATATGGCAGAAGCATGTTGTTATCTCGACATTTCATCATGTGTTGCATGATGTAATGTGACCAATTAATCAGTATATTATTTTTTATGCACCACATCATGAAAATATCATCATTTAATAGTTGTGCGAAGTTGCTCTCACGAGGGCACACGATATGCACCCATGTGTAATGTAATAGTCGGTCATTCATTTTCAGAGTACCAACATTTCTGACATTCTGACCTTGAACATCTTCACGAATCATGGACGATAATGCTAAAGCTCGATCATAATTACATTCCTCAGGGATCGTCTTAGGGGTTAACTTAACACCGTCATACCTATGATCGACAATGTTCATCCAATCCAATTGATTAATGTGTATTCACTTTCCACAAATATCAATGGCAAGGTCCAAGAGGTGTGATCTTCAGATTTGTATAAAACACTCAAACCAAGTCCTCATAAACTGAAGGTTTCATTCCAAGGAAAGGTTGTAAACGTTGGAAATTCAGAAGGTTTGGAATTCAAACCCTAGAGCAACAAAAAATGGAGAATGCATAGCTTTTTGAGATATGTCTGGTCTTCCATGAAACATATTTTCAAACATCATCATTTGCCGTTTTTTAGTAAAGTATCTTGAATAATCAAGTACTTCTTCAATCTCCGTTGTTGGGGAGAAGGAACGACATGATCTTCTGTTGGCGTTTTACCCTTACGGGTTTTGTGGCGTTTCTGGGATGATGATGCCATGTATAATGCAATTACTGCAATATATAAAAAAAATGAAATGTTAATGACATGAAATATGAAATCCAATTTTAAGTAAAGGAAAGTTATGACAATATCATAAACTGAATAGTAGAAGTTATCAAACACAATAATACAACTTCATAAACAAAATATTATATTCTAGAAGTCCTCAAGTACAATACTAAAACTTGTGATAATAATTATCCAATAACAAACATAGACGGACAAATTACACAAAAAGTCAAATGAAATAAAACGACAACATGTAATTGAAAGACATAAAGGTAACACAGACGCAAATATATGAAATCAACGCCTAGTCATTAATGCAAACAACTTTGTCATACGACCCTCATATGGCATCCCAAATAATTATTGTCCTGGATTACCCTCACTTTTACACAAATAACATAATCGATTATGCTCGACGAAAACATAACAGATAATTGATTATGCGACAAGCATAATCGATTATCCACTATTTTTTAAACCATAATCAATTATGCACTTAGTTCCTTTTCAATCATAATCGATTATCTACAATACAAAACCAAGTCAATGCTAATCTCAGATCAAACAACCACTGCGAAACTCACCCCCCTTCTACTATGATGCCTCACGAACCTCTCCAAGGCTAGTTTACCAATTCACAAGTTTGTAAACATACTTTGAGTTTCTTTCATTGAATTATGAAGTTTCAAAGCACTGCTTTTATATACAACTGAAACAACAATTAATAGGCATCCATCTACTCACCCGTTGCATTCATGTCATTGAAATGCACTTTGTGGTCAAACAATTCCTGACCCAAAGTCAGGAATCTCATGCCATGCCCAAACAGTGCAAAAGTGCATGGCAGTGGACAGTTCTTTGTCGTTGCATGAAGGCACGATCGTTAAGAATGAATGAAGAAAACAAAGGGTACATTGGTAAGTTCTCAAGTGTGACGTGGTTTTCCCTTCAATACTCTTTACTTTCTCTTCATTTTTCACATGAACCACAACACCCTCCACTTTCTCACCATCTCCTCCCTCATCCACATGAATCATCACAAACCTTTTTCAAATACATTCAGTAATTCATTCAATTCCAAACTTATATACATTCTACACCATCTACTATATCTAAATTTCACATTTTCAATCTCAAACAATTTCCAATCTACACAAAAACAAGAGATCCTGCAAGAACATTTGAAACTGGTGACCACGTCATCCCCACATCCAAATCTTCTAGCCTAGGGTTCTATTGGCAATTTAAAACTAGCTTCCCTTACCTTTACTTGAGCAAATGCTCAATAAGAGCTCCAAATCTACCAGAAGCTTTAAAGATAATTAACCTGCACCACAAAGTCCTTATAAAAAATCTAACTATATCACTAAGACCTAAGGTAACAGAGATTCACCCTGAAGCTAAAAGATTTACATGCAGAGCATAGATAGAGACAACCTAACAAGTTCAAAATTGACTCATAGAAGAGCAAAAAAAATGAACTTACTCTATTTGAGATTTTGATCGGATAATCTTATAGATCTCGCTACCAGTAGTCTAATGTCAGACTCCGATAGTCAAATTGATAAGCAAAAGGAGGTCAAAATCTTAAAAAGAAGGGGGAGGAAAGGAAAAAGGAACATAAATGAACTTACTCTATCAAAGATTCTGATCGAGCAGTCTTGTAGTCTTCGCTGCCAGGAGTCTAATGGCGTACTCCGATCGTCAAACTGATAAGCGAGGAGGTTAGAATCTTAGAGAGAAGGGAGAGGAAAAGGGAAAAGAAAATTTCTAGAGAGATGGTGGTTCTTTTTAAAATGAAACCTGAATAACTGAATTTTCTATTTATATGCTCTTTTCATTTTAATAATCAAATATTCAGGTGTCATTTAAAATATACCACTTCTACTCTAAGGTAAATTTCTAGATCCTTACATATAAAAAAAAAATACCTGAACATACTTTGAGTTTCTTTCACTGAATTCTGAAGTTTCAAAGCATAACTTTCATATACAACTGAAACAACAATTAATAGGCACCCATCTACTTCACCCGCTGCATTCATGTCATTGAAATGCACTTTGTGGTCAAACGATTCCTGACCCAAAGTCAGGAATCTCATACCATGCCCAAACAGTGCAAAAGTGCATGGCAGTGGGCAGTTCTTCGTCGTTGCATTGAGGCACGGTCGTCAAGAATGAATGAAGAAAATGAAGGGTACATTGGGAAGTTCTCATGTGTGAAGTGGTTTTTTCTTCAATACTCTCTCCTTTCTCTTCATTCCTCACATGAACCAAAACACCCTTCACGTTCTCACCATCTCCTCCCTCACCCGCATGCAATCATGGAACCAAACGGGGTTGACATTCAATATCCGTCGTCGACAACCGTACCACCCAGATCCAAGCACTAACTAAATATAAGCAAAATATTTTTTTTTTAAGTTTTAAAGATAAATAAACCTCAATATATAATAAAAAATAAATTTATAATTAAATAATATAAAAAAAAATATTAAAATAATAATATTAAGGATAATAATGTGATTGTATAAAAAGTAGAATTGTGTGACAATTAAATTGTCCATATATGGTTATATACCATATTGCTGATTTATTTATTATTGATTTTATGACATGCATACTAGGGCGGTTACATTAACCCGAGAGAAAAAGAATAGAACAGTGGAAGTATTTTTATTCCAGAATGAAGCACTTTACATAGCTTTGGTTATATCAAATACATGAGATATATCATATATATCAAAAAAGAAAAAATCAAATACATGATATACAAAATAAAAGAATTTGGTGTTATTTCTTGTGGTCTTATTGAAATAAGAATTAAATAAATGAAGAAACAATTAGGTATTAATGACCTCATTAACAGAGCAATAGAAGTGTTCAACATTTTGAACTCTTCAGCTCTAAAGAGGAATTGGCAAGTTTTTTCTTTTACGCTGCATACGCTCTTCATTCTTGAGCTCTACCATGCTCCCAATGATGATGTCAGAAGCACTATTCACAATTTCTGACAAGTTCCTGCATGCATTTAGCCATAAACAAGTTAATTACCAAGTTGTTTTATAACTTAGAACCAAACATATAAAACCTTTCAAAATGCATCTGAATCCAGAAATTTAGCATGTCCTTAATTATATACGTAATTATTGATTTGTTAATACATACACTCATTCCACTACAAAGCAATGTGAGCCTACATATTTATAATGGTGCAAAGACAAATAGATATATGGTTAAACGAGTATGCACCACATGACTCACTTAAAGTCTTTTTATATTGTTATATTTTGTGTTTTTTATCAAAGAAAATATTATTTTTGAGAAGTGGACAAGTGCAGAGTGAAAGATACTAATATCCAAAATGTGACCTGACACAATATTATTTTAAAATTATTAAAAAAATATTTGTTTGTGGAGTTGTATGGTCCAGGGTGTGAAGATATGATTAAAAAAGTTGTAGAAAAGAATTTACCCTTTAGAGGAGTTGAAGGTGAGTCCGACGGTGTACTTAACCTCCTCTAGAGCCCACCTGAAGCGGCGGAGTTCATCCTGCGACCACTTAGGGTTGTTGACAAGGCGCAACTGCGAAGGCTTAACGTCGCAGAAGATGGGAATGACCTTCTTGTTGCACCCGAAAAGAAGTGCAAGCTCGTGGAGGCAAAAGTAGGACTCGGTGTAGCGTGGAGACAGAACCGCCACTCCGATCTTGCACTCCATAACAGCCCTATTGATTTTATCAAACAGTTTGTCCCCTGGCTTCATGGTCTTGTTGTCCAAGAAAGGGTTGAACCCGTGCCTCTTCAGATGGTCATACATCAACGTTGCCACCGTCTTCTTCGTGTCCATGCTCCGGTGGTTCAGGAACACGTCACACGGCTCCACCACTCGCCTCGCCATCACTTGTTCTAGCTTTGGTTGGCTCAAAAACCTGCGTTGGAAGAAGCTCATTGCCACGTTACGTTGCATGGTTAAGAAATAGGAATGGATCTGTGTAAGTGAATGAAAGTGTAGCTTGATGATGATTCAGCTCTTTTTGTTTCTTTTGTTGGCTTTTCTATGTGTGGCTTGTGATAATGATATTGGTATGTAATGAAGTGACGGAGGTTCTCTTTTATAGGGGTCAGTAGCGAATTTTTTAATAATATACATTTCTCTTTCATCGACTTTTGGTCTTTCGTTTAAAGTTCTTTGCGTGGGGTTGGAGGGATATTTTCATTCTAGTTATACCTTGGCCTTGGGGTCATTTCATCTTCAAAATCATGGTAAAAGTTCTTGGATAAAAATTACCTCTAGTTCTTGTTTATTACAATATTTTCCACAGAAAAAAAAAGCTAAGTTTTTCCAGTTAAAATAAAAGTTTTAGTTTGTAAAAAAATTGTCTACTCTACCAAACTGTTTTATCTTTGCATCCATGTTACTGAGATGAAATTAAACATGTTAAGATTTTGTATCTAAAAGGTGGTCAAAACTAAAAAATTGTTGAGATTGAAAAGTTTCGTAACGGTTTGTAGATTTTGACAGATGGTAGTTGCAGTAAAATGGACTCCTTCAAACACGTTATGGTCTTTATGTTTGTGGCTCACTCATATGTGAACATTGAACATTATGATGAGAGACGAATAAATGTTTTGAACGATAGAACAAGTAGTTTCTTTCTCCTTATTATGGGTTGGAATATGTTGATGTGGAAGTGCATGAAAGAAATGAAAAAGGCATGTGAAGCACTGTGTGCCATGTCCACTAATTTTCTGCACATGTTCAAAGTAATTTCGTCTTGGCTGCTCCAGGAATTGTTTTGAATTTATTTGGTTTCTTGATTTTGAAGTGTGCATCTGTGGAACATCTTGAATAAAGGGTTTCTTGATTAGTCAAGCATATGTTTGTGTTGATGGCTCAGGCTGTCTCACATAGAATAATTGACATGAAGAAAACTCCAGGGCGCTTCTTCCTTTGACTGTTTGAATAGACAATGTCAAGCCTTGACTCATCACAACTACACATTGATTCAAAAATTTCTATATCAAAATAAACCCAGAAACAAACCAATATACTGTTTCAATTAATCAGAGAACGGTCACTATTTTTTATGTGTGTTTCATAAGTTCACTTTGCTTTCCAAATTCATGTGAATTATAGTCAGACATAAAGCATTTTCCACTTCGATACTGTGAATATTCCTTTCAAAGACTTGACTGAGTTAATTTTGAAAACCTACTTCATTAATTTGCTTCCTTCCATTTCTACATAATTTTCTGAATTATACATCCGAAATTAGACTGCATGTATAGTATTAACAAAAGATATGGATAAAAACTTTTAAAAAATTAATATTAATTTTGTCTATATTAGTTCTTAGTTATTTTTTTAATATGTACCTAATCTTTATTTTTTATACATGTAGTATATTTGTTATAGATCTAACTAAATGAAATGAAAAATAAAGAATCAATAGAATGAGATAAAATTAATATTAACTTCTTTCTAAAAGTTTTCTATCCCTATTCTTTGTTAAGTTGTTTTCCAATAATTTTTCCTTCTCAATTCTGTCGTTTAGCACAATCAATTACTCAGTTATTCTTTGCTAAAAAAAAATCTCAATAACTCAGGAACTTAAATCAAATTATAGTCCAAACTTAAAAAAAATATAAATATAAGTTCTTTTATGCTCAAACGATTATCTCTCATGTGTCAGACCAACATCTTTAATTGTGACAGTAGAGAAACTAAGGTGCATTTTAATTTCTATAACTAATGGCGAAGTTGAGATAGTAAAATTGTGTCCAATATACTAACTAACTATTTGAATGGTCTAAATTAAGGTTAGTTTACTAATTCATGTTTCCTGGATGCATAATACAAAATTTAAAGGGAATTATGGTATAATTCTGGGAGAAAGATCATTCAAATATACATGGTCAATGTAATGTGTCATGAAGTACATATTAAACAAAATCACATGAAACATTGATGTTAATTCATAGCCAGAAAAGTTTTTTTTTTAATTACGTTAATTATGTGTTATTGGTATAAAGTATTTATTAGTTTTATTAATGCATTACAAGAAAATTATTAAATAGAAACTAATTTTAAAGATAAAAAATAATTATTTGTTATATTGATTAAACTAGATACTAGAGGTTAACAAAATTATTAGTATATAAGTTAGTTTATATTATTAATATATAATATTTTTAATTTATATCTAATTAGCTATCAAGATTTTAGTTATCAATTTTAGAATTTAAATAATTGATAACTAAAATCTAAGTAACTAATTAGATACAAATTTAAAATTTTTAATTATAGCTAAAATCTAAGTAACTAATTAGATACAAACTTAAATTTTTTTATTAATGGTAAAATTTAATATTTAGATACTAATAATTTGTTAGTTTATAAAATAATATTTAATTTAATTAATATAGTAACTAATTATTTTTTATATTTAAAATTTATTTATAATTAATGATTTTTTTAGTAGTTATTATAACTAATTTCCTATTATCATCTTATTATTGAATCTCTTTACTAAAATATGATTTTCCTTTTACAAAACTCAAATTTAAAACTTTCTCAACTAGAAAGAGAAATCTTGATTTCTTTTAATTTTAACTTGATTGATGAGTCATTAATAAATAAAATAATTTAACAGAGATCATTGTTCAACAAGCTTAGTTTATTCAAAATATGTAAACAAGTAGTTTAGTCTGGCTTTTTATATAATATTTTCTTTATTATTGCTATTTCTTTTCTTGTTGTTGAAATTCTACTTTCTATTGAATATAAGTATCAGCTGTAAAGTTTATTTCTTTTCTTTTGTATAGAATATTTGATGAATTTCATATTGATTAAAAATAAAATGAAATTATATAAATTATCAAATTTTAAGTCAATTAAAAGTAAACTATGTTTTTGAACGGAGTAGAAATTAAGAGAACGATTTCAATTTTTTCCGACACCTAGTGTATTAAGTATTAGATGATGAAATACCTGATTTTTGAAATTTGTGCTTATTTATATAATTATTGTAAACCCTTTATTTAGATTAGATTTTAAATAAAAATCTATATTTTTATAAAAAATAAATAATTGTATTTTAAATCAAAATTCATATTTCTTAAAAAATTAACGTAATATTAATATAATAATATGTAAAAAAGTTAGAATATTATATAAATATTAAGAAAATATAATAAAGTTATAATTTAATAAAACTAAAAAAATTAAAGATAACATAATATTTAAATTCTTAACATTAAAATATACCTACCTATAATACTTTAATTAAACTTTAAAAATATTACATCCATTTATTATGTACAAAATATTGGAACAAATAAAATTATAAAACTTGATTGCATAATGTGTTTGTGTTAGAGAGTAACTAAAATTCCAAAAAAGTGAATAAGAGGTGCGGGAGATATAAAGAGAGAGAGGTAAAACCAAGAGAGAACAACTAAAATTTTAAAAAGGGAATAAGAGTTCAGGATAGAGAGAGAGAAAACCAATCAATGAAAGAAAATTATAGAAGATGGTTTGGGTAAAGGAAGAGAGAGTTTAATTCCAAAAATTTGAATTGAAAATCTGGATTTTCTAATTTTTAAGATTTTTATAAATAAAATGAAGATCTGATAGGAAGATATAATAAGATGTGAATCAATCTAAAATCTGAATTTAAATAAATAGATTTTTAATAAATTAGTGCAGGTGAAAAAATAGCAATGATAAAAGTAGATGTTTTGCTCAGCCCCAGTGATATTTTTTTGTTAGTCCCAGTGATATTTTTTGTTAGTAAGTTTCCTCTGCACATAATGCAATTGCATTTATAGTTTACTATGAGTGATATCTGGACATTGGGAGATTAGCCCATGTTTTTAATGCATTATTTATTGTTCCATGTTTCAAATAAAGTCAATAGATTTTCACTCAAGAGAGAATTTTTTTTATTTACTAATTCAATTTAGTTTTCTTTCTTTGTACCTTTGATTCTTCGATAGAGTGAACATATTCTCGCAAATGCCTGTTACACTTTACCAGACTCGCTTTGGTTTATCAACTTAACTAGTTCGGTCAATGCTAAACATTCTCCTTAGATGCATTAATTATGTAACGTTTTCATAATAATAATAATAGTAATGTGACCTAAAAAACTTTTTCATTTTTTCTAAATTTGAAAATTCTAAATATATTTTTCAATATATCCATTTTGGTTTTCAATATAAATTCTAAATATGATTTTCAATATTAATATGCTTTGATAATTAAATGATCATATGAAATGATGGCATTGAACTCTTCTCTTTTGCGGTTTTTGGGTGGTTTGCGGAAGCTTAATGGGTTGTAGGTGGATCAAGGCTCTCCTAGGAGGTGTGGTAGCCTTGTAGGTGCATGATAGGTAGGGAAAATAGGAGAGGTTCGGCCAGCTCCCTTTGGTTGGTGAAAGAGTTGAAGATTAAAACCCTAAATCTAGAGAGATTTAGGCAAGGAGTATGTATGACACAAATTTGGCAGCATATCAATACTCAAAAATAATCTTGGATTTACATGAGGTAGACTCCTCCTTAAATAGCCTAGGAGGACCGTAAATGTACATGTAAATGAAAGGAAAATGCTATCCAAATTACATTCAAAAGTGAGCACATGGGAGCACATGGTGCACCTAGCCTTCACATGGCCAGATTTGCTAAGAGAAAAGGAGTAGGTTCTAGAATCCTTCCTTGTGTGGTTGGTCTAAAAGTTACGCCCCTTAGGTCTAGCTAATTGGGTCGGTCCTAAGTTTACTTAGAAATGGATATTTCTAATTAAACTTAGGTTTAACCTTTTTTTTTATCAGCAATAAAAAATAAATAAATGGGAACCACTTCAGGGGTGATCCAACCCTTATACATAAAAAGCTAGCGCCTTGCCAACCTCCAACCAAGGAACACCTTCCAACTTAAATAAGGAACAACCAAACCAACTCAAGAAAGCATTAAACAACCAGCCTCATACAATCCACTGGGTTCAAAACCTAGTTGGGTACGTAAAGGAATTACAACAGGACTTTGCAAAAATCCAAGACCAAACATTTACCTGTACCAGTGCAAATACCTCGAGCGCATCTACCACGCCCCTGTCGAAGGTCACCGAGTTCCTATGT
>Ga0123342_1006790_pt1 | contig 15638 bp, 14 predicted proteins | sample Turbeawhitnodule_FD_89960 | JGI IMG/M metagenome (GOLD analysis project Ga0123342, IMG submission 89960) | Root nodule microbial communities of legume samples collected from Mexico - Turtle bean Mexico white nodule | ecosystem: Host-associated > Plants > Roots > Nodule | place: Mexico: Nepantla... | reverse complement strand
CATTTTAGGTACCACTTTGCATGTTTCAACACATTTACAAAAATATTTAAACTATGCTACTTTGACTAGAAAAATAAGAAAAACTATGACACACTAGAGTCTATGACATGTAAAATGTGTCCTATTGACCCCTATTTGACTATGACTCTAGTGGTTGCCTCAAGGTAGCATTTTGGTGGCCTCTCAAAGGGTTGGTGTTGGGGCCTCTTCCATCAGTTCCTCTTTTTCAAACATCTTTTAAGGACTCATGAGGTGGTTGAAAATATGGGTAAACCTCTTTTGTACTTTAGCAATTGTCTCTTCTTTTTGCATCCTAAAAATCTCATATTCTTGGATAAGAGCATATTTCCTTGCTCTCTTCACGTCATTTGTTCCTTCATGAGGGACTTCTAGAGTATCCCACATTTCCTTTGTGGATTCACATTGTGATACCCTGAAAAAAAATCATCAGAGGTTAAGGCAGATATAATAATATTCTTTGCAATACAATTATATTGAGCCTTTTTGCTTTCATGCTCTGTCCATTGGGACCAAGGTTTTTCAGAAACCACTTTATCATTTTCAAGCATAGAAATAAAAGGACCATTTTGAATTGCATCCCAAATTCCTTTATCAATTGATTCTACAAAGATCTTCATCCTTACCTTCCAAAACTAGTAATTCACACCACAAAATAAAGGTGGTCTGTTAATAGATGCACCATTCCCAAAGGGTAGTTTATTAGCCATGGAAAAAAAAATTAGGATCAAAACTTGAATGACTTTCAAGAACCTAGCTCTTGATGCCAATTGTTAGAATTGTAGGCCTTAAACAAGAGGGGGGTGAATTGTTTATAAAATAAATTTTCAAATTTTTAAGGTACAATGAAGGCCAAAGAGAATCAATTAATTAGAAATCTGTTTAGTTGAATTTAAAAACAATTTTCATAGAAACATAAAAAAATCAACCAGTTGTTTTTTCAAAACAATCGTTTGTTTATAGCAACGGTTATAAACTTCAAGCAAAAACATATTTAAAGAGATAAGGGATAGAGAGATTCACACAGTAAATTTATATTGGTTCACTCTTAGCCAAGAGCTATATACAGTTCCCATAAAACCTCTGAGTATTCCATTATGCAATAAAAACACCTTGATTACAACACACACCAAATGGGTGATCTTGAACCCTTCAAGAACACACACCACCTTTGGCAATCACAACATAAAATTCAAAACACCCTCTGAATCTGCACACCAACAATTATTATAGAAATACAATTATTAAGAGAAAAAGAATGATCACACCTGATACAATCACATATTGAAAAGAAAAAAATACAGTGCAATCCTATTCCACTTTTAGAAAGAATCCAAAGCCTTAAGAAATCTTCGTAAAACATGATTTGAAAGCAATATTGTGAATCAATAACAACCAGAAGCGTAAAACAGATTATATATACTCCAATCAGTTGTTAAAAACATTTAATGCAAGAGGCAAATCAATTTTAAATCAATTAAAACGGAATGAACTAACTTAATAAAATTTTGTTAAGAAAATTAAAAAAATAATCGGTTGACTTTTCGAAACAACCGATTGAATTGGTTTGACAGCAAAGTCAACCAAATTCAAACAGTTGCAAATCCTTTTCAAAAACCTCTTAGTATAAAACAACCGGTTGAAACCACAATTCAACACGTTGATTTTCCACTTCTCTTTGAAAACACATCCTTTTCAAAAGGATTAAAAATCAAATAACCTTGGATCAATTCTGTGAGTGGATTACAAATTCAAACTACCTAAAACCCACACACACAAGCAACAACAAAGCCTTCAACCAATCTTCATGAATTTGGAGACATCAAAGCCTATCTTCAATAGTGATTAGTTTTATTTGTATTTGAAATACTGTATTATGTTGAACGTCTTGGTATTAGGTCCGAGGTGATGGACCCTCGACAATTTGTAATGTGTTTTATAATGTATTATGTTTGTAATATAGTTTTATTTTAATTTTTATAAGTTGCAGACTTTGGTATTGGGTCCGGGGGTGATCGACCCTTGGCAATTTGTTTGTGTTTACATCAACTAAAAATTATTTGATATTGATAGATTAGTTTTTCTATTACATAGTCATGGATCAGAGTTGGACAAATGGAGTCGTATCAGTGATGTGTATGAAAATGGCGTCGAAAAATTTCTACAATTTGCTCAACGGAATTTAAAAGTTGTAAATGGAAGATACTTTTATCCATGTGTTAATTGTGTGAATGGAAGACGATTGGAAATTAGGTTGTAAGAGAACATTTTCCTTGTGATGGTTTCTTGAAGAATTATATAGAGTGGATATGGTAGGGGGAGTTTGGAGACGTAACACCTCTATCTGACAGTCAATCTTGTAATATACATTTTGAAGATCGCATGGAGGACATGATTCGTGATATTGGACAAGATAGTTTCCAACAAGCACACATGTGTGATTCATTGAAAGATGATTCTGAAACACCTCTTTATACCGGTTGTTCAAGTTTCACATGTTTGTCAGCAGTATTAAAATTATTTAATATTAAGGAAAGAAATGGGTGGATCAATAAAATTTTCACTAAGTTGCTCGAATTGTTGCATGAAATGCTTCCAAAAGATAATTCATTGCTCACCCGTATGAGGCGAAGAAGATATTGTGTCCAATGGGTATGGAGTACGAGAAAATACATGCATGTTTTAATGTTTGCATATTGTATAGAAAAGAGTTTGAATCATTGCACAAGTGTTCAAGATGCGGGGTATCACGATAAAAAATGAAGGATGATGAGAGTGAGGAAGATTATGTGAAAAAGGTCCCCTGCAAAAGCATTATGGTATCTTCCAATTCGCGATTTAATCATTTGTTTGCCAATTCGCGATTTAATCATCCGGAAGGACACATATTGGGCCTTTAACTAGGTTCATGGCTAAAAGAATGAAAGATGAAGAAGAAGGAGTTTAGAAAACTCTATTTTTATGGAGAATTAATTTTTAACTTTTCTTCCAAGTTTCCTAGTCTTATAAATTTGTACAAAGTAGTATAGGCTTTATTTTTGGCTTGTATTTTAGCCATTATCTTGGGCCATGTTTTAGGCCAATTAGAGTAGGGTGTAAATAGAAAAATAAAGAGTCTAGCCAGAGTTACAATTGGGCCTCCTTGGACCCAATGCAACTCTAGACCATCTGAAGAGTTTTTAGGGTTAAAGCGTGCACATTGGCTGCTCATGAGCACTATAAACACAAGTGTTAACCCCCTTGTAAATAAGATTTGAATTGATAATGAAAAGTTGCCCTAGTTGCTAGCTCATTGGTCTTTAAATTCTCACTCTCAAGTTTGCACTTCTATTAGTGTTTTGCTTGGATTTTCTTAGGAGTTGGCCTAACCTCTCTTAAGCTTCATCATCATTCTCCATACACCAATACTTCATAGTTTCTTTCACTCATTTTAGCCACCTAATCCCTCCAAATTCCGCACCATAAAATACAAAACAAAAGACTCATAGCAATGCAAGCTAGGATTGCATCATTAGTGATGTAAAAAACCTCAGGTGGCATGCAAATGGAAAAAAAAAATCTGATGGATTGTTACAACATGCTGCCGATTCACCGCAATGGAAGAAAATTGATTCTTTGTTTCTTGAGTTTGGGAATGATCCAAGAAATCTTAGACTTGGTCTTGCAACAAATGGTATGAATCCTTACAGTAATTTAAGTAGCAAACATAGTTAGTAGCCAGTTTTAGTCATTATTTATAATTTGTCGTATTGGTTGTGTATGAAGAGAAAATATATAATGTGTCTATGATGATATCAAGGCTAAGACAACCTGGAAATGACAGATTTTTACTTAAGTTCATTGATCGAAGACTTGAAATTTTTATGGGATTAAGGAGTTGAAGTATTTGATGCATATGAGAAGGTCAATTTCAATTTGCGGGCATTGTTATTTTGAACCATTAACGATTTTCCAGCATATAGGAATTTGAGTGATTTTCGTGTTAAAGGAGATAGTGCTTGCCCGATATGTGAAGAGAACACAAGTTACCATCAACTAAAACATGGGAGGAAAACTTCTTACATTGGGTCACATGACATCTACAAAATCATTAGAGATTTCTCAACGTATTGTAAGTTCATAACTACATGTCATACTTTTAGTGTTACAAACTTATCATTACATATTATTATATTAACACATTGTATTATGTTTTTATAGGATGAGCTAGTGGAGCAAAGCTCACAGGGAAGTTTTGTTCCCAAAGATCGAGATGACATATTGATCGTGGCCATTGGGACTGAAGAACATCCTGGCCGTGTTCGTACGACTGGTTTTGGTGTTAGACAATATTTTGAATCAGTTTCTCGACCTAGCTTTTTTGCAAATGTCAGTCAACAGATGATGGATCAATTAACTACACAATTGAAAGAGAGACTGATTGGACAAATGACTAAGAGCATAAAAGAACAAGTTACTCAAGAGTTAAGAGTTGAATTTGAGCAACGATATAATCCAGCTGAACCAGTGGATGTAATTTATGTTCATGGTCGAGCTATCACCAAAGGTAGTTGTGATGTGGAGGACTATGAAGATGATGACACTGAATCCTTCTACCAGTGCAAGTTATTTGTTGATGGAAATCATCCTCGTGTAGTGGCCATTTGCAGAATGTATCTAGGAGGTTCAACCATCCACACCTTGCCCATGCAGAGTGATTTATCTAGAGTGGTGGTTGAAAAAGTTAAGGATGCATTTGTTGTAATTCCAGTGCCCACATTAGGGGTTAATACAGTGGGAGAGGCACTTGGAACATTTATTGCATGGCCTACAAATCTGATAAAGACCATTTCAAAAAATTATCAGGTATATTTCATTAAGCGTTATTAGTGTTAGAGTGGTTTTTATATTTATAATTTATATTTGTTATTATGTTTTACAAGACTTTGCTATGAGACAAAATGCAACAATTGGTGGTCCTTTAAGCCCTCAAGTCCAACCACAAGTCCAACCATATGTGGACACAATCCAAGAGTTAGTTAGGGTTTCACATCAAATGTTTCAAGATTCTCGTGTGATTCCTTGGGATGCCACATTATTTGGGGTTGATAATGGTGGTATACCACTGTACATAACCATGCAAGATGTCTTTGAAATCATCCAGGGTAATCAATTGTTGAGCATCGCAGTTATTCAACTATGGATAATGTAAGTACCCTTAATAATTACATGCTATTTAATTGAATGATGTTTCATAAATCATGCCACTCATATTTATATTAAGAATGTAGGTATATAAATCAGATAATTATGAACATGGAAAATTTTGATACTTATGGTTTCCTCGAGCCCCAATCCATACAGAAGTCTAGGAATAAAATACTTGATTTTCAGACTTACATTCAAAGATGAATTCAAATATCAAGAAAATAGATTTATTTTTCTCCTTTTATAAATGGGTAATTAAAACTTGTTACATTTAAAGTTTACATAATTATAAAAATGACTAATGAAATGTTTTATACTAGGTCTCACTAGCAATTGATGCTTATTTGCCCCATAAACAACAATGTTATCTGATTTTGTTCACTGCATAAGAAGCCAAGTCAAGATATGAAGATGTAGTACAAAGGTATGTTATTGTAATTTATTCTGAATTACTAGTGATTTTTCTCATTTTAGTGCAATTAATGTATGCAGTGTCTTACGGGGTAGATCCACTTCATCATCACAAAATCTATGTTGGATTTATCCTAAAGTATATATTCACTTCTTCAATAAAGCTATTAAGTTTTACTTTTTTAGTTCAATTAAATCAATTGTTACTTATATTTCATAATAGTACAATAAGCAACAAGGGAACTTTGAATGTGGTTATTATGTTATGCATTGGATGTAGACCATGGCACGTGTGAGGATTATAGACTCTTGGGAGCAGGTATTATGTGATTTTAATTGCTCTAACTTCTCATTATGCATATTTGTTAGTATGAAGACTAATATACTCTTACATTTCTCAGCTTTTTGAAGATTTCGAGCCACTAAGCACACAAAGTCTTGAACAAATCCGTCAGGAATGGGCCAAGTACTTTCTACAACTTAGGAATCAAAACATGCAATGATTTGTATCTTTCTAACATATGTACATTTTCATTAGATGTAAATTATACAATTTTGATTAGTTTCAATAAAATGTCTTTATATTTCTCTCTCTATATAAATCAATTTGACTGGTATTTTGGTTTTATTATATTTACAGGTTTATAAATTATGGTAAAAGTGCATTTTATTAAATTCATAAAAAAAACTGGCACATTTTACACCGATTATGACCATAACCGATGTAATATGAGGCTATAATGTGCTCTAGAGGCACATATTACACCGGTTATGACCTTAACCGGTGTAATATGTGGCCTCAACCAGTTTCAAAACTAGCCCATATTACATGGTTATTCGAGCCAACCAGTGTAATATGTGTCTTACACAGTGCACATATTAATCCCCCATATTACACTAGTTGGCTCGAGTAACCGTGTAATATGGGGCTACATATAACATCGGTTGCTTAATCGATGTAATATGTAATTGACATTTTACAACACCCACATCTACACCGGTGGTAGGACCGGTGTAAAATTCCTTTTTTGCACTAGTGTGATGATTGCAAAAAATAAAGCAAGACAGAGGAATGAAGAAACCGAATTGAAAAGGAAGATAAAATGGCGGAACAATTAAAGAGATAATGAACAAAGGAAAAAAAGAGTAATGGTAGAATTGAAGAGAAAAAAGTAAGGAGTAGAGGAAGCTTAAGGAGTGGAGAGAAATGAAGAGGGATCATGCCACTTGGGGGAGGAAGCTCCAAGATGAGTGAGGATGGAGTCGCCACTTGCAACTATCTCTGCCAAGAAACGACTCAGAGAAAATATAGGAACACCCTAGACTCACTCAAACAGAGTTTCTTTACGTCAAAATTCAATGTGATTTACAAGAGGAGAGACATCCTATTTATAAATATGAGTGAGTGCCTTGGAGAGGAAAAGAGGAAGGATAGGAGCGTAAATGACTACAAGCTTCTAGAAACTAGGTCAAATGTAGCACATGAGGAGTCTTCTAGAATCTAGGTCAAAGGTGAGAACATGGGTGACACATGGGTGATCGGTTTCTAGAAGCCTAAGCTAGCTTATTCTTCTTCTAATTGGGCCAATGTGAGCTCAGTTTATTACAAATTAAACTTATCTTAAAAAGACTAGAAGGAAAAATAATTGGTACTCTGGCTCAAGCCCGGTTGTTCTTCTCCTGAGGATCTTCTGATGGATGGTGAAGCTTTGTGTCTTGGCCTGAGATGTTTGACCTAGCCTTGAATAGTCATTTGGACTTATGGTCAACTTCTTGTAAAATTTGGTCATATCAATTCTCCACAACTTTCTTTCATTTGTCATGTTTCACAACTTCAATATATAAAATTGGACCATCACTCATAATATGGTATACTATGTAGGCATTTGCTTCTTCTTCACTCAACCTGTATCACTTGCAAATCCTTCTATCCAAGTTGGTATCATCATCCTTCTTTCAATTGCATTTACATCCAAACTTCTCTACTTCATTTTTATCATCAATACCCTTGCATTATGTTCATTCCTAACATTACTACCCCTCACATTATTCTCACCACCATTACGTCTTCTTCTAAACCATCACCTTACTCTCACTTTTATGTTCTCTCTAACTTTCATCACTATATAAACCATCATCACCGCAAACAAACAAATTATGTTTGTATTTGTTTTTTTATAATTTTGTTCCCAACATCTTTTTTTCTTCTTCAAATACTACATCTTTACTAACTACAATCCTCTTTCTCTTAGGGTAAAAAAATGTGATAACCCTTTGACTTGTCACTCTAACATAATAGTAATATATTTTTCACACTCGGTATAGAATAGGAAACAAATTAAAGGAAAAATAAATAAAAAGAAGGAAAAGATGAAAGGAACAAATGGCAAACTAGAAGAAGAGGATATATATATACATCAATTAAAAAATAACGGCTCAAATCAGAACTAGTTTAATTATTATTTATTATTATTATTATTATAATTATTATTTTTTGTTAATTGTATATGTGAAAATCCTTGAATCTACATTATCACATTATGGTTTATCAGTGTTTTAAGAATATTAAGAAAATAAAAAATAAAAGTGGCTTATTAAAGAACACTAAGAACATATGTTCAAAACAGTGATATATCAATTTATAAATAACGTGATAGTTAGTATAATGATTAGATACATTAGACTCATACATGCAAAAATGAAAGTTAAACTAAATAAATCTTTGAAAGATACATGGAGTAAGACAAAACAAAACATCTATAATTATGTTCCGAGTGTTTTTTTTAAAAAAAAAAATGGGCGTATTTTTGTTAAAATAATGTTAGCATAATTAATTTATTTTTTAAATCGCATATTATCCCAAAAGATAAAAATCGTGAAGGAAAGTTGTATTAGGTAGATTAATTGTGATTATTAGCCGAAGAAGATACGAGCATGAATGATTGGCTGAATTTATATTTTGATGTGTAATGTATGTTATTTTATGGGTTTTTGAAGGTCCAATGTACTCCTCCAACTAAAAAACAAATCACATACGCATGTAAGAGTGTGGACTTAAGGCAATATACAAATCCAAATTACTACCACAATACGAATCTTTCAGTACTTTAAACACGAATCTTTAAATCAGATGCGTGTTCCAGATCAATTTCTCACTCAACTTCAAATACTGGTTTTATTTTTGGAGACAAGTATATGCGATTTTAAATAAATCAAGTTGGCCATGTCAAAGAGCATGAGTGACTGTTCATTCATTGACGACTGAAATTCGCACTCGTCACCAAATTTTTTAATTATTCAATTGTCAGAAGTAACTTCTCAAATACCCTTCACCTAATGCTTATAGAGAATGCAGTAAGGTCCAAATCGCTGACCTAATGCTTACATAGAATGATGAATGGTGTGTGGAAGTGAGTCCAAATTGAATCAATTAATTTAACCTTATAAAAATCAATAATAAAGTAATTTAATCTTACAAAATTGATAATCTAATATCAGTTTGGAGGTGATTCGATGGTGTCTACAAGGGTTTCATAACAGAGTTCTAATAACAATTTAACACTGAATTGTTATAATTTATAACTGTTAAACTCAACACTGAATTATTTCAGATTACAACTACTAAAAATAAAAGCAGAAATAATTTTTTTACATGTGTGCCCATACGAAAAGGTGCCCATAGGAGGAGGTGGAAAGATTCAAAGTAACATTTTCCTTCCTAATAACTCCAATGAATCTCACTTGGATCAGATATCATATTATTGATTAAATTTAGATCTAATTCAACCTAAAAAAAACTACCTTTACATCCCAATTATATATTATGATATCACTAATTGATATATTACCATAACCAAAAGTAATTCTCTATTCCTAGCAAGATATTTGATGCACCACCATAACCAAAGTAATTCTCCTTTCTTAGCAAGATAAATGGAGGGTGGAAATCGACAACATTGTTTCAAACAATTAATTTATCATTGATGACCCAACAATTTTCCTACAGGTCGCATATATGATTCCAAGCATTACCTGCTCTGCTTTGACTTATTTATTCATTCACTTTTTTTAAACATCGATAACTTTCATTAATATAGACATTAGTACATTACAATTTACACCATACAATGTCGGAGAAGCAGTTCTGTCCGCATAACATAATTATTGTTCCATATTCATATACATGACATACAGTGCAGTACACCAGAATATTTATCAATTGAATTAATGGGCCTTGGTTGGTAACGAACCAAAGTGATTACGGTGTTTCTTCCTACACCCCATCAAAATTCTTCCTGCACCCCATCAATATCTGAAAAGACGATTTTATCTCTTTTTAAAATAACTTCTGGATTAGCATTTTTTGAATCTTCCCAGGCACCCCTTTTCAGAATTTATAAATATATTCCCGAAAAAGTTTCCCAAAATTTCTGGAAAGAATTTTCGGGATAAGATTTTCAGAATATGTATAATATATTTCGAGCTGTGTTTTCCAAAAATAATATTTCTGGAATGTATTCCAGAAAAAACTTTCTGGAATGAGATCTTAGATGGAACATTTTGACCATTTTACATATTTGATGGGAGTGCAGGAAGAACTTTGACGAGGTGCAGGAAGAAACACCCAAGTGATTAATAAAAAAACATACTACAATTCAGGACTGTTTCATTGAACTCTCACAACATGCTCTGGCTAGAGATAAAATGGTTTCTTATTACCAGATCGACTCGTGACACACAAAAGGACAAGTTCATAAACCTCCTCAACAAAAAGTATTTTAGTGAGAAAAACAAAAAATATGACAATGTAATAAATGGTACTCTGTTTTCTTACCGAGAATAAAAGGCAGAAGTCGTGAAGTGTACATATCATTCCATATTCAAGTTGAACAAAAGTATTGCTACTATGTGCATTGTTTTCCAACCATGTGATGAGTTTGGTACTTTACTATGAATATATACTACAATTACTAATAAACTTAGACCGTGCATATACACCATTTACAAGCAAAACGAGGGAAGGCGCACCTAAAGCTCAACCTTTCTTTGATTTGAGCTGTAACCCAAGTAGAACAAGTCCCCCCGAGGTAAATGCAGACAAGAACGTTGAGAAATAGAAAAGAGCAAGCAATGCTCCCTTTAAAGACTGCAGCCGAATATTTATAGATTTTGATAATCAGATGCCAGTAGTTAACAGAAACAAGTTGAAGTGATGCGAGTGAGAAGTTATTTCACCTTAGCAAGCAGCAAAGCATTGTCGTTTGCATACTCCAAAGAACTGTCAGGAATGTTTTGAATTCCCTGAGCAATTTCCCACGAAAGAATCCTATGTTTCAAATATAAACAATAACTAAGTTTTCCCCGTCTCTATCCTTTCTCTTATAAAACTCTAGTTGAAATTGGAAAACCTACCCAAACACAAATCCAATTACAGCCCCGATATTGGCCTTATCTGGTGTTATTTCGACCTGCAACTCTCCAAACTGCAATTGGCAATCAGGTTACTAATTTTTCATAGTTATAGTTTCTTATTGCATAAAACGTGCCATAGACAGAATAATTACAGACTTTCAGCACCCTAGTCTCCTCTTTCGGTTCTTCAACTGTCACTTCTGACATTGAACTAGCACATAGAGCTCTACCAGCTGCAATCATTGCCTTTGCAATCTATGATAACATTGCAATATATCAGTATTATTGAGATAAAAATCAATACTTTAACTTTGTTGACATAGATTTCTATGTATAATAGTTGAGCCATATTTGTGAAAAAACAAAAATCTAATTAGACTCCTACCCCATGTGTTTCATTGATGCCCTGAAATTAGGTCATGTTTGGCCAAGCTTTTTTGGTCTTCTCTTCTCAAAAAGTATAAGCTTCTCAATTAGCTTCAATTAAAGTTACTTTTGTTTTTAAGAGCTTTTCTAGAACATTGTGTGTCGTGACTTCTTCTAAAAGGAAAGTCCGAAATCGGCTATGTCAAATGCTACCTAAGTAATCACACTTCAAGCTATGAAGTACATACAACCCCTAAGAGCTTATTAAAGTGAAGTACTTTATGGTTCCCTTCCGCAGTTCCTCTTTGGTGATATCCTAAATGTGTTTCGACACAATATATGGTTTTAGTGAGAGAAAATAACTTTAAAAAGAAGTTAAATTATATCATATGGAGGGTAAATGACCCCATATATAGCCAACAAACACGAAAAGAGCACAACCATTCATTCTGAACAGATACCAGCTAGTTATTTCCCAAAGAAATTCAATCATTTTCTCATTACATCAAAATGACGAAGGCCAGAGAGATCCACGGGCACAAAGGGAATAGAGTATAATACCTTTTGTGGCTCACCTTGGCCATACTGTCCCATTGATTGAAACCTTCTTCCAGCAGATATCAAACGCTTTCCAAGTGCTAATCAGCAAAAAGAACAAAGACATCTTCAAGCTAAGTTCTCATGGGTTTGGCAGAACCTCATTGATTACGTTCTCATGGGTTTACCTGATTTGGCAGAACCTGTCAACTTGGCCTCAATTAAAGGAATCTTTTTAACTAAAGAGTGAGATGTTGCTGTCTCAGCAAGTTCCCACGCTCGAGAGAGGTTTAGCAAAGTCTCTCCCAACTCTTGGCCACACTGAGAAAGTATATTTATTCCCATTAAACAAATATAACCATTATATTTGGGAATGGGGAATACACCAGACACACGTAACACAAAGTAGAGACATCTTTTGGAGGTAATCAATGGATTAGAGCATCAAATGAAGTGCTTCAAGATAACAACCACGAGTATATTGACTGTTATGAATAGAAAGCTAAATGACAAGGTCAACAACCATTAGCATTTCATATTGTAACACTCAATCTTAATTGGAATCAGAATTGGGGTCGCAAATTGTAGCCAGTAATGAGTACCAACCTCGTCTAAAACAGGTCCGTTTGAAAGGTCGAACGCGGCGTCGTTTAGCTTCACAAAATTTGAAACAAAAACATGATTCCAGAGGAAAGGGGCATTTTTATATCACTATGGATTGATAATGGAAACGATTGCATGATAATGCTGACATGGGCAAAGCAAAGAATTTCATGGCACTTACGTCTAATCGAAGATCACGGGGAAACTGTGCAAAGTAATCAGGAGGAAGATCTAAATTGCCCTGCAACGAAAACGCACACGAACTCTTGAATCACGAATTTACATTGAGAAAGGAATATTTGGAAAGTTGAAAATTTAAACGCAGGCAGAAGAGAACGTTAAATTGGAAGGATGGGGTATGAATGAGTTACAGCAATTTCTTGGAGAAGAGTTTGAGGGTCAGGTTGAATGGATTTGGGCGAGTCGGATTCAGTAAGAGCAAAACGCACAGTGAGAGGTTTGGGAAGATAAATGGTATTGGTGGCAGAAACAGGAGTTGCGAATTTCAGTGAGGTTAGGGAAGCCAACTGATGGGGGTAACGGTGGGAAATAGGAGCTGTCAAATACCAGAATTGAAGCGCAGCTGAAGCCATTCTTTTCTTCTTCCCAGCGGATTGGATTCAAGCTATGCAATTCGGTGTCTACCACTCAAATTCCGGCACAAAATTTTAAATTACCCTGTCATTTCATTTATCTGTTTGTTCCTTTTGTTGATACGACACATTAGTTAGATTTAATTAAATTATACAAAAATGCTAATGTACTTAATTAATTTTCATTATTATTAATTTTTAAAATTACTGTTTTACTGTTAAAATATTTGATAAAATTAAGTGATGAATATTAAATTATAAAATATCTTATAACAAGCAGGATGGAGTAGTAGATAAATGAGTTTTTTTTCTTACTTTTCAGAAATACAAAACTTATTTTAAAAAAATTGGGGGCGTAGTATTTTACTACCGCATTAAATAAGATAAATATTTTTCGTTTTACTTGTGTACAAGTGAACGTTCTAGACTATAATGAAAAAGTTATCAAAGCTCTAGCTATACGTTTTTTATATAGTAGGTCTGAACAAAGTGGCATGAGGATAGACATACACTTACTTAAGTGTGTGAGAAAAATTCTTTCTACATTCAACTTTTTTTCATCCATAAATCATATTCAAATTCTTGTATAATCCGTAAGTCTAAAAAGTATTTTTTTATAAAAATACATTATGTAATTTAAAATCTTTTAAATTATATAATTTTCTATATTACATTATCTTATCTTAAAGTATTTTTGAAGTATACAATCTATCTATAATACAAATAGAAGACACTTCCAAGGTAAGTTCTAAAAAAATTCAAAAAGAAAATTTTTTAAATTTTAACTAAAAATAGCAAACTGAAACTCATTATGGGAGTGATAAATGGTACGCCGTAGAACTTACACGTGTGCAAAACTCCATTTCTTTAAATATTCCCCTTCTTTATATACTTTCAGCATTTCTCTCTCTTCTATTTCTCTACTTCTCGGTTTCTCTTTCTTTTTCGTTGTCTTTTGGTTTCTTCTTCTCTGGGTTTCATGTATGGTTTTTCATTTCGGCTTTCTTCATTTCATTTCGGCTTTCTCCTTCTCGAGGTGATTATTGCTTCTGTTATGTGGATTTTGTTCATCTCATTTACGATTTCTTTGTTCCACAGCATAAAAATGATATTTTTTTTTTGTTTTTCTTATCAAAGGTTTGTTCTTTTCATGTTTCTGCTAATTCTTTTCATCTCTTTTACTATTTCTTTGCTTCTTAGGGTTTGGACTACTTTGGGCTACTTAGGGTTTGGACTTCCACTCCAAGAGATCTCTTTTTTGTTCTTAAACTTTCTTTGTAAAGTTTTTTAGACTTTTTTTCCATCTACATTTCAGTTTGTGCAGCAACTAGTAGTGGAAGTGGAATAGATTTTCGTTCATATCCATCGTATGTTCAAGCACCAAGGTGAAATCTTTTCCTTCATCTGTTCTTTTGTCCTCATGGTTGTTTTCATTGTTCCTTTTTTTGTTGATTTAATCGTTTATGGAATTTTTTATTGGGCTACATAGGGTTTAGACTTCCACTCCAAGAGATCTCCCTTTTGTTGTTAAACTTTCTTTGTAAAAAATTTTACACGTTTTTTCCATCTACATTTCAGTTTCTGCAGCAATCGTTAGTGGAAGTGGAATGATTTTCGTTCATATCCATCGTATGTTCAAGCCCTAAGGTGAAATCTTTTCCTTCGTCTGTTCGTCTGTCCTCATGGTTTTTTTCATTTTCCATTTTTTTGCTAATTAATCGTTAATGGATTTTTTTTTTGGCTACTTAGGGTTTGGACTTCCACTCAAAGAGATCTCCTTTTTGTTGTTAAACTTTCTTTGGCAAATTTTTTACACCTTTTTTTCATTTATATTTCAGTTTGTGCAGCAACCTGTAATGGAAGTGGAATGGATTTTCGTTCATATCCATTGTATGTTCAAGCATCAAGGTGAAATCTTTTCCTTCCTCTGTTCTCATGGTTGTTTTCATTGTTCATTTTTTTTTTGCTGATAAAATCGTTAATGAAGTTTTTTTTGGGCTACTTAGGGTTTGGACTTTCTCTCAAAGATGTGCAGCAACCGGTAGTGGAATGGCTACTTATTATGTCCCTTATTTGATAACTCTTTTAAGTTTACTTTGTTTAAGGCAAAATCGACTTCTTTTGTTATTTCATATTACTTCATTAATGTATTTATACATGTGTTTATTTTCTTTTAGGATCTTCCTTTTGCTTTTGCAAATTATATTCGGGAAAACAGGTTAAAGTATGTTGTCCTTCATCAACATACTTGATGGATTTCCTATGAGCTCTTCTTGGATGATTGGTAGAAGATGGTGCGGAAGCTTATGGATGAGATGGACAAGGTCCTCCTAGGAGGTGTGGTGACCTGGAAGGTGCATGAAGAGTATGGACATGGGGAGGTTCGACCAACCCCTTTGTAGGTGGTGAAAGGAAGATTAAAACCTAGAAGCTAGGCAAGGAGTAAAGTATGGCACTAAATGGGCAGCATAACATTACTCAATTTAATCTTGAAAATACAAGGTGTAGGCT
>Ga0123342_1006789_pt1 | contig 15638 bp, 9 predicted proteins | sample Turbeawhitnodule_FD_89960 | JGI IMG/M metagenome (GOLD analysis project Ga0123342, IMG submission 89960) | Root nodule microbial communities of legume samples collected from Mexico - Turtle bean Mexico white nodule | ecosystem: Host-associated > Plants > Roots > Nodule | place: Mexico: Nepantla... | reverse complement strand
TGTAATATATAAAATATATATATGGTGTGTTGTGTGAGTATATAATATTAAAAAAAAAAAATGTTATATTAATGTGTAAAAATATATATATATATATATATATATATATATATATATATATATATATATATATATATATATGATACCTAACAAAAACCTAATCTGATGGAGATTGTGAAAAAATAGAAATAGGTTATGTCTCTGCAAAGGAAGTTGTTCACGGTTAACCATCAAGTAAATAACGTGAGAAAGAAAGGAATTGCAAGAGATAGATTGAGAAAATAAGATAAAAAGAAATTGCTCACATAGGGACTCTCATAGATCAAGGTAAGTGTTTATTTGTATTATAATGGATGTATGGAATGTGAGAATCATAGTGCATAAGATCATTGTGATGATGATGTGCATTATTGTTCATTAGTGTACGCTTTGATTTTACAGATACTTGATCAACAATTAAAACCATAACTTTTTTATCATGAAATCTCACTAAATAATAACACATATTAGGTAACATTCACATGTTTATTTTGTGTTCCTTCTAGGAAAAAATTGAAGCTTATGAATCAAGTGCAAATACTGTAAAAAGATATTTCAAGTAAATATTTCTTAGCTTTAGGAGCTAAAGAACACACAATAGACATGTATAAGGACTTTGTCCATCTCAAGTGTTTAAATACACTATACATTCATATCATAGTATGAAAACATGTCAAAGTACAAAAAGAAAGAGTTGAATTGTGTTTTAAATCCTTTTAAAACAAATTGTAATATATTATATGATGATATAAAATTATATTATCATTTTACTTGACAGATGAACTGTCAAAAACTTTTCTTAAGAGATTCCAACTAATGAGAAGCGTTAGAGGCAACTTCAAATTGACAAACGAATTGTTTGAAAGCACTTTCCAAATCTTATTTTCGCAAATCTTTTCTTCTAAGATTAGTTAATGTTAAGCGTTAGAGACAACTTCAAATTGACAAACGAATTGTCTTAAAACACTTTCCAAATCTTATTTTCGCAAATCTTTTCTTCTAAGATTAGTTAATGTTAAGCGTTAGAGGCAACTTCAAATTGACAAATGAATTGTCTGAAAACACTTTCCAAATCTTATTTTCGCAAATCTTTTCTTCTAAGATTAGTTAAAGTTAAATAACATGTAATATGAAGATGTGAGGGGGAAAATATTTACATTAAATATTTATTGATTATTAATTTACTAGTTATATGATTATTGATTTAGAATATTACTTATTTTAGTTAGTTTTATTTTTTAAAATATTTATGTAACATTTTTAATGTAAATATAGCATAAATTTTTTTATGAATAATCACTAAATTAATTAAAATTATATATAAAAATTAAAGGGTTAAATATGTTTTTAGTCATTGGACTTTCAAGCTAACTTGTTTTTAGTTTCTAATCAAAACTCTAGACTACTTAGATCTTTGTGTTGTAAAAACTATATATTGAAATATGTTCTCATAAACATGATGTTAACATTTTTTTCACGTGTCAAACGTACTTAAGTCTATTAAAATGTACACATCAACGAAGAGTCATTATCTACATCATCATTAAGTTGTCATGCCCAATTCCACCAAAACTTATTTATATAAATTATTTTATATAATTTTTATTTTAGTACATAAATTAATTTTAATTTATAAATAAGTTTATTTTATTTTTTCTAAAAGATTTTGTGGTAAAACCTTTTCAGAATATAAAGATTTGTTTCATTTAGTACATTACCAAATTTTAAATTTAAAGAAAATAAAATTTGGAATGAGAAAACAAATTATTTATAATGATTTTTAGAAAAAGTACATTTTTTGAATTTTTTTTAAGCTTGGAAGTGATATATACTCTCAAATTGATAAATTCACTTTAAAATATAAATAAAATACTAATTATAATATATTTTAAATAATTATTACTTTTTTATAAATAAAAAATTATGTAAAAAAGATTAGAGTTAAAATTAATTTTAATGTCTAAACATTCATGTTGGTGTAGACAATGAATTTTTGCTCACGTGGACGTTTTAATAGACTTCACGCTAAAAAATTATTTTTAAAAGACGTTAACAATATCTTCTTATAATCTTGATTTATTCCAATAGTTTTCATAATATAAATATTTAAATAGTCTAAAATTTCCATCAAAAGACTAAGTCAATAACCCATCTCTTAAGGATTCTTAGGTTTTTATATCCTCAAACTACTATGATACAGTGATATATAAGTTGCAAAGTTATATAAAGCTATATAAAAGTAAACAATATAATGGTTGATTTTGATATTACTAAGATTATAAAATCTTTGGTAAGCTAATATGTATACGGTTAATGGGTTAAGAAACCATTGATATTTTATGGTGTTAACAGGGTAAGAATATAGATGATCTTTGGTTAATTACTTACATCGAAGGGTTATCATTTAATTTCTAATTATTAAGAAATTAAAGCCCGATGATGATGATGATAAAAGAATTAATGAACTTCTTGTAAAAACTTACAAATCATTATTCAGAATAAACCATATGTTTATTGGTCCACCAAACATTACTGTAAGAAGAACCAAAACAAAACAACAAACTAAAATATCAAAATTTCATCTATATATATATATATAAAAGCTTACGGACATAATAATTGTTAGCAGTTGTTTAATTTAGTATAACATTATTCTCCAGTTGGTAATCTCCTTAAAAAAGATATTGTTCCAACGAAATCAAAGTTTATTCTTAGATAAAAATCTTTATATAGTATTTACAGGCCTCCTAAAGTTTTGGCATTGTTATACTAACTAATATTTCATCATTTATATATATTTCCTGAAGCATGAGGGGGAATTGCAGAGAACAAAGAAATGGATTTGCAATTGAAAATGATCACAAATGCTTTATTTCTATTGCTGGTTTCTTCTTCTGCTACAGCCCAATTTGGAGTCTTTGATATATCAAAATATGGAGCAGTCCCTAATGGAGATATAACTGAGGTAAGATTTTGAGTTTCCATAATGTAAATCTTTTATATAAAATTGGATATATATATTTAAACAAGTAAATATGATTAATATCAAATTTTAGTTTTCATATTTTTAACTCTTTTAAAAATAGTTTTTATCGGTGATGACTTCGGACTGAATGGCTATGCTGTGTGCATATTTACATGTCAGATTATTATATGAATTATTGCTAAAAAAATAAATTTATCACAAATAAAATTACTTTCACTATATACATAAGCTTTATAATTGATCAAATAATAATTATAATTATAATTTGTTATTTTTTCTTTAGGCTTTGACAAATGCTTGGAGTGATGCATGTGCATCAACAACCCCAAGCAAAGTTGTGATTGCAAGAGGCATATACAACTTGAAACAAATAGAATTTAAAGGTCCTTGCATGGCTCCTATTGAGGTTCAAGTTGATGGAACAATTAAAGCACCACAAGACCCAAACCAGTTAAATGGAGATGCTCAATGGATTAAATTTACATATATTAATTTCTTAACCTTGTCTGGTGCTGGAACTTTTGATGGTCAAGGAGCAAATGCTTGGACCCAGAATAATTGTGCAAAAAATAAGAGTTGCAAGAAGCTTTCCATGGTAAATAATGTTTACATTTTCAATATTTCAATTATTTGAAACTATTTAATCCTCCTATCTTTCTTTTTCTTTTAAACTATTTAATCCTCCTATCTTTCTTTTTCTTTTGCATTTCAATTAAAAGTGACACATTATTAAATATTATACTTTCTTTCTTCACTAGAAGATATTTTTTAAAAAGTGACACTTTTAATTAATTAGGAATCACTATTAAAAATTTTAAAAATAAAAACTAATCTAGATAATAAAAATATTTAGTTGTTATATTAATTAAACTAAATATTATTTTAGAGATTAAAAAACTATTAATATCTAAATTAGTTTATGTTATTAATAAATAGTTTTCAAGGTGGTATCTAATTAGTTATCAAGATTTTAATTTTAGAATTTAAATAATTAATAATTAAAATTTAGGTAGTTAATTAGATATTAATATTTTTAAAAAATTTAAAATGATATTTAATTTAATCAACATAATAATTAATTATTATTTTTTTATTAAAATTGATTTTTATTTAATAATTTTCTTAGGAAAGATTAGAATAAATAAAGGTAGTGAAAGATTTACACTGTACAAATAAAAAAATTCACTCAACAACCCCAAAAATTAATATTTTAATCATATTTATTTTATTTTTAATTTAAAATATTATTATAAATAACATATGATAATGATTGTTTTTACCAAATGCTTTAATCTTAAAATGAGTTTTTTTTTTCTATTGTTTCATAGAACTTTGGTTTTGGTTTCCTCAACAATACGATTGTTCGAGACATAACATCAAAGGACAGCAAATATTTTCATGTGAATGTTTTGGGATGCAACAATATTACATTTACAAACTTCAACATTGTTGCACCTGCAACTAGTCCCAACACTGATGGTATTCACATTGGAAGATCAACTCTTGTGAACATTGATAACACCAACATTGCCACTGGTGATGATTGCATCTCTTTGGGTGATGGTAGCAAACAAATCACTGTCTTGAATGTGACATGTGGACCTGGACATGGTATTAGTGTGGGAAGCTTAGGAAAATATCCAAATGAAAAACCTGTTGAGGATTTCTTTGTTAGCAACTGCATATTAAACAACACAGACAATGGTGTGAGGATCAAGACTTGGCCTGATACTCCAGCAACTATTACAGTGACTGGTATGCATTTTGAGGACATCAAAATGATTAATGTCAAGAACCCTATAATCATAGATCAGGAATATTGTCCTTGGAATCAATGCACCAAACAGGTACTTTACTAATAAAATCACCCTTCACTACAAGTTAACAAACATGGATATATATATAACACAAAATACTCACTTAAAAGGCTATCATTCATTGTTAAGAGAATCCACTAACAATTTTTTTTTTCAATTATTGCAGAATCCATCAAAAATTAAAATAAGCAATGTTTCATTCAAAAATATCATTGGGACTTCAGGAACAAAAGAAGGAGTTGTTTTGATTTGTAGCAGTGGTGTTCCATGTGAAGATGTGATGCTTACTGACATAGATCTAACATTCAATGGAACTAGTGCTGCTGCTAAACTGTCTAATGTCAAACCCATAATCCAGGGAAAATCACTACCACTGCTAAATTCGTTACTTCCAATACCATAATTTAAATTCTAATAACCTATAAGTCATCCTCTTCCTAGCTATAATTTCTCATAAATGTTAACTGTAAAAGAAATTCTAATCCTTTATTCCAAACTAAGTTTATTAACATATGTATATATATATGTTAATTGTTGGTTCTAATCCTTTGGGGGGAAAATCTCCATTTTAATCCTTAAGAGACTAAATTTTAATGATGCACTTTGTTTTACTAAAGAAATAACATCTAGATTCAAGTCAGGGATTTCTTCCTCTTTTTATTTGAAAATACATATTGGTCTTCTGATAAATAGAAATGTCATACTTTGATTTATTTTTGTTGTTATGCTTTTAATAATGATTAAAAAATGTAATATATATATATATATATGCCCCAACATAACATTAATATAAAATAAAAGTATTGTATTATTATTATTTAAATCATTATCTTATTTTAATTTTTACAACATGCATATATAAAAGTTAGACATAATTAGACTCCACCATCCAATATTTTTATGCAAATGTCCACTCAAATTTGAAGTTTCCAGTTTTTGTTAAATAAAAGGATTACTTTATATTAGAAATGCTTTGATAAAAAATCTTGTATAAGCTATCTCTTTTGAAGTACTTCTATATATAAGCCAAAACCTCAAATCACTTAAAATGAGTAAGTGCTTCAACAATATAATATATATATATATATATATATATATATTATCTGATATTTTCAAATGTGATACATTTATTGAGAAACAAATATAAATTTTACATTAGCTTTGATATTTTTATAAGTTAAAAGAGGAAAGTAAGTCATCTAATCTCAATAGTGCAAAGGTAACTAAATAAGAAAAAATGGAAAAAAAGGAAACAAAATGGACCTTACACATGTTAGGAGAGAGAAAAATACTCCTTTCAAGATTTTTGTTGAAATATAATTTGTGTGTAAAAAAATTAAATATAATTTATAATTATATTCATTTAAATAACTTTAAACTCGTTTTAATAGATCATTTAAATTTTTAAATTATATTTTTAAAATTTAAATTTAATCGAATTAATTATATTTAAATTAGATATGGATGGAATATTATTTTAAAATTAAAAAAAGCATAAATCTATATAAAAAAATACTTGATCAAGATAATTCTTTTTCTTGATTTTAGCTAATTACATTTTCTTCTATCAAGAAAGTGAATATTTGAGTTAAACTATAGTAGATATGTTGTCATATTGATCTTGGATAAGCGGACAAAAAATAAGGACAAAACGTGTGTAAGCAATTAAAATAAGAGAAAGTTAAGAAATTAAAATATATAATCATTACAAAAACATAAATTTTGAGAATTTAAACCTTCTTCGTATAAAGCAAAATTTGCATGAAAATAATCAATTATGTTTCAATATAATTGATTATATCTTCATATATATGTTATATATTAAAACATAATAATTATGTTTGAACATAATTAATTATGTTAATTTTCTAATAATATTTACGTATTTATATTATAAAAAAATTAAAAAATATATATAATATTATTAAAATAACTATTAAATATTAATTTTTTTCTCACCTTTTCTCCATCCAAAAAATTTTACTCTTCCCTCTCTTTCTTCTTGTTCTTTCTATCTCATCCTAATCATAAAAGGGCTTAGTATTTTACAAAAGGAAAAAAATATATAGTAACGTTTATAAAATAAGATCAGTAGTAAAATTAGTCAAAACAAAGTAGAAATGAAATAGTGGATTCTATATAATTTGAAGGGAAAGTTAGAGGATTTGGGTTAAAATAATTAGAAATAAAGAAAGTTTATGAGTGATGTGATGAGTGTGATTGAAATTATATTTTTTTTAATTGGTAAAAATGTAAGTTTATAAATTTATTTTTATATTTAAAAATTGTTAAAAATTAATTTGTTTTATTTATTTATAAATTATTATTTTTTTATCATTTTTATTAATATAATTATTCTATAATTTCTTTATAATTAAAAATATATTTATTTTTATTATTATTTATATTTATAACTTATTATTTATATAATATGATCAATTATGTTATTTTATAATAATTACTTTTTTATAATTTTATTTCTATTTTTATATTTAAAGTTCAATTCTATTTTAAATAAATAATAATTTAAATTTAAAATAAAATAAAAAAGTAAAAATAATAAATTATAACTAATTAATGAAATAAATATGTATTTATTTAATTAATTACAAATTTCTTCGCAATTCTTGGAAGAAAGTTTTAAATACAAAAAAAAAATCGATATTTGTTTTTCTTCAAACAGAAACAACCAACCATTCAACTAAAGTTGCATTAAAGTGGAACCATGGTTAAAAGTCATAAAAATTTATATTGTTTTTAATTTGCTTTAATTCTAATATTCTAATATTTTATATATGTTGGTGTGCTGGTTGAAAAGATTAAAAACTGAATTCAATTATCTGAGTCCTGTGAGATACACAGAATAAATGCTACTCTCTATTGTCACCTAGGTCCCCTTAGCCTGACATTTCGGCTCACTGTACTTTTTTTTCCTGAAATAGTATCGTTCAATTTGAGAACTAACTCATGTTTTGGTGGCGTAAGACTTACTCTAATAAATCTAATAGTTCGAATTAGGAATCATGATAAAAAAAATTATAATACATTTCTCTAATAAGTCTAATAGTTCTACGTGAATTAGGAATTAAGATAAAAAAATAATTTATATATACCTATCTTTTTATGTGTGTTATCTTTGTCATATTTACTGTAACACCTTAATTAAAAAGCACTCAGAAGCCTCCCACCATGTTTTTTTTTTTCTTCTTTCTTTCACTTCATATTCTCTTCTCTTTTTTTTTTTTTTTAATTTCTCCTCTCAATTTTTATCTATTTTAAAATCCGATCAGACCACATTGAAGTTGAGGAGTTAAGAAAAATTTCTACTCGATTGGATTTTTAAACCGAGTAAGTTCATTTTTTTTTCTAAAATAACTTTGTTTCCTATTTTTTCTTAGGATTTAGTCATCAATCTTGGTGGGTCAGTTGAGAAGAGTAATCCTCTCAACTTATTCTACTATATACTGAATTTATATTTTCTTTGGATAACTTGCATTAGGCCCTTAAAGTTTGAAGTTTATCGGGAGGATAAAATTCTAGAAATTGCTTGGAAAGCAAGCAATTAAGGTAAGAGAAACTAACTTTAATTTTTAATAGCACCCTAGGCTTGAAGATCTGGATTTGGAGGGAACGTGGTCCCAATATTCAAATTCTCTTGCAGGGATGTTGTGTTTTTATATATTGTGTTGTTTGTTCATATATTATTTAAATTTGTAGAAATATTAGATTTTGATGGTTTAGTATTTAAATGTTATTTTTTTATGATAAATAGATTTTTGAATGTTGTGGATCACATTTTGAATGACATTGTATGATGAAAATGGTATGGAATTGAATTCATACATTTGGGATAATGTATGGATTGATGTTTGTTCTGCATTAAGTATTGATGTCTATGTGATAACAGAGATCTCCAAGTTTCACGGATGATCTTACGTCACATAGATTAAGATATCAGGTGGTGAGAAGCTGATGGGAAGTTCATGCACACTGTGACATATGAGATGCACGACTTAGGTTATATTGAACTTACCCTAATCTTTTCTCTTTGATTCACTGAATCTTTGGATCAGGTGTTAGTCTCGAGTAGGACTTATTTAATATGAGTCTTCCAGAAGACATTGTTTGTTGAATATCCTAGATGTGTAGATCCATGTGAGATCTATGTAAATGTTTTATTGTTAGGATTTGAAGAAGATTGAATAATTGAGAATACACAAAGATCACTGTGGAAAACCAAGTTAGACAGTGCACCATTATGTTTTTGCCCTTGCTTTTTATGTTCAATCCCAATTTATTTGTGTAATTTGATTTTGAATTTTCACGCTCTCATTTTTTACCTCCATAACACACAAACGAATACATAAGTGATTATAATGTTAAATATAATTGATTATTTGTGAAGTGCAACTAGTCACATAATCCATTATATGTCTAAAAATAGTTGATAATTGATTATATATAAAAGAAAAACTACTAAAATAATCGATTTTGCGTCTAAAAATAGAAAATCGATTATGTGTAAAAAAATAATTATAAAAATAGTGAATTGTGTATCAAAAATTAATGAATAATCGATTATCCCAATCTCTTAATCGATTATGTAGTTGTTTGTTAAATTTACCTTTGTGAAACTTATTTTGATTTTGTTAATTTTTTATGTTATTATTGTAACATTATTTTAAAATTAATATTATTATTTTATAACTGATTATTGTTTAATTAATAATATTATTTAAATTTAATATAAATTATGATATAATATCTTTAAAATTATGAATATTAAATTTATTTATTTGAATTCCACAATTTCAAATGTCAATATATATATATATATATATATATATATATATATATATATATTTTTCACACACACTTTTTTTATAAATATGAAAAATTCAAATTTAATTTTTAATACAAACATAATTTCTTTTTAATAATTTTTTTTTCTCACAAATTAGCACAATCTACTTTTTGTTTGAAAGTCTATTCCAACATAATTTTGAAAATAACGTTTTGATTACAAAAGAGAAAATCCACAAATAAAAAAATAATTTTTTAAAATTATGTTTAAAGAAATATGATTTTATATATTAATTTTATGACAACTTTTTATGTTAGTACCGATGTTTACTAACTCGTAATTTTTTTTACAAATATTAATTCAACAAAAATAACTGACAAAATTTTAATTAACTCAAATATATTAAAAAAAAAATTCATATTTCGTTATTTATAATTTTTTAATTACAAGAAGAAATTTATAAACTTACATTTAACATCTTTAAAAAATATTCTCATAAACATCACATCACTCACAAATTCTAATAAATTTTTCCTTACATATCTACTCTAACATAACACAAAACGGAAATAAAACTACCAAACTTTAAAGTAGACAATGTCTTAAATATAGTGATTGACTTGAAGTTGGAACTGTATATTTTATTTCCCTAAACATTTTTTTACGAGAATACTCTATCCCAAAGGTGATATTCAATCATGCCAGATGGTTCATAAACAAAAAGTTTTGAACTCAATCTGAGAAAGCATGGCATCATACCAAGAAGATGCTTTCTGCTTCAACTTCTAATATATAGCCTTCATTCACCATCTATAGTATATTATCAACCAGTCTTTCTACATATTTTGTTACCTTCATTCAACCAAGAGCTACAACGCATATTTCAAAGGCTGTGCTTCTATCCTAGAACTGCAGAAAGTACACATAACGGTTCTATCCTAGAACTAAAGATAAACAGCAACACTGAACTGCACAATATACCCTTCACAAGTCTCACCGGTTATACATGTATGTATGTGCACAAGATGTTACTTGTGATGAATATTGCATGTAACCAATCATTTACTGCTAGAGCTGCCGTGAGCTACTTCTGCTGATTGAAGTCCATGAAGTTAGGGTGGTTCTGTCCAGAGGGAGGAGGAGGCATGCCAACTTGTGGCTGGTGTTGTGGTTGCTGGGGTGCAGAATTACTCAACTGTTGCATCGCTAACTGGGAAGCCAACTGGTTGAATATCCCACCAAAAGAAGAAGGGTTGCCTGCTGCCATAGCACCCAAACGAGTACTCTGTGCCCTAAGGCGCTGCAGTTCTTCCTTCAATGCCTCATTCAGATCTGCAATTACATAGTGTAGCCATGTTGGCATTCATGTGTTAAATTTGGAATAAACAAATATAAAATCTACAACTTGACATATTTCAAGGAAATTTTTTCCTGGACTTGGATAAAGGGGGTGACATAAACCCATAAAAATTCATGAGACAATGTTCACACAACAAACTAGTCATGTGTATTTGTCCATTTTGGTATGAAATGACTGATGGACAGGAACAGCACATCTCCATTTTTTAAGATATAATAAATATGAAGTGATGCATACCTTCTCTAAGCTGTGCTTCTTGCTCCAAAGCCTCTAGACGCAGTTTGAGTTCCTTATTCTCTGAAGTCAAATCTGTGGTGTCTCTCTGCATCATATGAGAAATTCATAAGTTTGCTGCTTATTTCTACTTTCATTTGTAGGCATGTGTACAAAATTGAATTTAATTAAGAACAGACATTGCCTCGTTATTTTTATCAGAAGAAATGTATAAGTCTAAAAAGCTACAGCAGTCTAAAGTAAATATATTCTTCAATATTCTGATACGCAATATGTTCTCTATTGTTGAGAACACTTGATTGAACTACATGCCCTGTGATTCTATTTCTAAAACTACATCCAAATTTCATAGCATTTCCGCAGTAGCTGTCAGGATAACTCTCTACAACAAAAATTTGCCACAACTCTTTCAAACAGAACCAGAACAGCATAATTATCAGTTTTGCAGTCCTCAATTTATTTTTTACCCAAATTCTTCTAAATGAAATACAAATGTTTTCATCACAATTCTTTTATTCTTTTTCTAACAGCTATGCATATGTTTCATTACCAAATTCTTCTTTACTTTCAACTTACCTTATTTATCACGAAATCAGACATTTAAACAAGTATAGCCCCAGTGTTGAATAATCAGTTATGACTTCTCATATGACTGGAACGTATGCACCAAGAATCATTTCATGTGTATGTTATTGTAATAAAAATGAAGCCTATAATTGGTTTGTGATATAGCAAGCAGCCACAAGCCTATATATGGTTTACTAGTCCCCCTGATAAAAGACGAACTTTTTGCTTAAATATAAGAGAAAAATGCAACTGCTTTCAGAATACATTTGAAGATACTAACAAGCAATATATCCACTGTTGAAGTTTGCTCTCTGGTAATTTGGTCCTTTTGATTTTAGGTATTTATGTATTAAGAGCAAAGTGCAACAGTAAATCTCCTCAAACTGTCACAGACATACATCCCTTGAGGTAGGAAGTAAATGAAAATTAACGCATGCATCCTCTTTGATTTCTTTCCATGTGACAAAAAAGATATAAAAGTTCAGATAAGCATGATATAATTGTTAACAGGGACATTCCTGTAGGGTAAGGGAATCACATGTAAATTTTAGAAACTATGAGGGATGTTTCTGTAATAAGAACAAAATGCAAGGGATGACATAGAGAGTAATTTTATCTAAATTTTGCCAAACCAAGGACAATTTTATACATATAACAGAAAATTTTAGCAAACATTTTGCATTTAAAGAAAGGGCCCTTGATAATGTGTGGGATCCATAAACTGCTGTGAGCTTGTGACCACACAACTCAAAATCAGCATAAAGTAAACCTACATTTTTGTTAGTGTGTTGGGGGGCTCCATCAAACACTGACAAGAACAAGTTACCAAATTCATCCTTATTCATCACAAATAGTAAGAGCTTAAAAACCATCACTAAAAAGAAAGGACATACCTGAAGCATGGTAAGCTGTGCAGAAAGGTTGGTTGCTTCAGTCTGAAGTGTCTGCACCTTCCTCTCCAATTCACTGGTGTAACGAATCTTCCTCTCCTTTGATCTAGCAGCAGACTGCCTGTTAGCAAGAATCCTGCAAACGGACAACATTCCAAATCCAAACCATCAGTGTGCATCAAACTAATCATTTTCTATTAGATTTCCACAATCCATACACAAATTTTCTTACTATTGTAAAAAAAACGAAGAATCCTCAAATTCCTATAACCTAACCACCTGATTATCCAGCAGAAAATTGTGCATTACAAAGCAAAAGGCACGCATAAAAACTCAATAAAAAAACACGACAAGATCAGTGCATCTATTAATAAAAATCCTACAAACACATAAAACATCCCGAACCAAAATCAGTGCATCCAACCAAGATTTATTTCTAAGTTCCCTCAATATCCAAACACCCCTTTACAATAATAACATATTTTTCATAACCACCACAAGCCTCTGACTCTCTAGTAGGACCTCATATATCCACAAGTTTCAATCTTTTAAATAAGACTAATCATCAGTGCAGGATTTAGTGGCACTTCTTGCAACACCGCAAAAACAATAAAACTTCATATAATTTGTAACCATATTATTTTCAGCAAAAACAACTTACGTAAAACGATAAATTAAAGGAAATACTTAACGAAAAAATGAAATCAAGATTGTGACAAGAATAAGGCTTAAAAAAACAAATAAATTGCAGTTAAATTTATTACTACAAAAACACCAAGAACACAAACATGAAAAAGGAAAAGAACCTCTTAGCTCTCTTGGGATCAATAAGAGCGAGTTCAGCGAGTTTATCAGGAGCCATAGCTTTCTTCACGCCATCTATCATCATCGCCGAGTCCGCCTCAAACGACGTCGTCGAGGACCCGTCCATGGAGTTGCTGTGCCGGTGGTGCCCCACCCTCCGCTCGCCGCCGTCCTTCCCTCCGCCGCTCCTCTCCTCGCTGCCGCCGAACCCGTACCCGTCAAAGAAATCGGAGCCCACCGACAGACTCCTCAGGTGTCCCCCGGTGGGCGCCCCCGCCGGCCTCGGCCTTCCGCCGGACTCGTCGGAGTCTACCGGTATCGGCACCGTGCCGGAGGCCCCCGGCGAAGGCAGAGGAAGCGGCGAGGGGAGCGTGGAGATGTCGAGGTCGGAGGCGTCGAAGAGGAGCAGGTCGTCGAAGTTCGCGGCGAAGCGGAACGACGTGTCGGAGTGGGAGCGGCGGTGGTGGGACCCACGCTCCGGCATGCGGTCGAGGTCCAGCGTCGCCGGCGGTTTTCCGATGAACTTCGGGTCCATCGAAGTCTCAATAAAAATCCAATCTTTCTTTCTCTTCTTGTTCTTTTTTCTTTAATTGTTCTTTGTTGTTCTTGGTGTTGGTCTTGGTGAAGGTGAAGAGAGAGAAAGAAGAAGAGGGTTGTTCAGGTGGTTGTTGGGTTGTGGTTGTGTGTGAGTTTGCTGAGGAACAAGTGGAAGCAGACAAGAAAATTGACTTTAGTAAACAAAAGTTGAGAAAGTTGTGTTAAGGCAGGGTCTCCAAGAGCATCATCAGTGTTGGGATTAGAGATATCTGACGGCAATGTTCATTGGTGGCGTAACTAGAGTTGACACCATTTTCAATTTGGACTTTAATTCAAACAACATTTTATTAGTGGAATCTATTCATTACAAAGCCTTATTATTTATTTACCTTATTTTTCTGGTTTGTCATCCATTATTATTAATGATAAAAAAAAATAGTACTACTCTGTTTATCAAATTTTTTGTGGTATTCAAAGTTTCATAATAAAATTAAGAAACACCTATAATGAATTTATGGAAATTAGCTTGTTAAAAGAGTTAAGAGGAGTAATTCCTCGTCTTTTCTAAACTAGTCAAGAGTGGCCTTTTTTATATAATTTTAATATTAAATGTAAAAATTAGAAATAAAAATAAAAAAATATTTTTTAAAGTAAACAAGCTTAACAGAGACTTTTCTTTTTAATATACTGTTTTTATTTTTAGTTATTTAAATAATCTATTCTACTTTTATTTACTTAAAAGTACCATATACTATTTAGAGAAGAAGAGAAATTGGTTATTTACATTTCTTATCTTACTTTATCAAATTTTTAAAATTTTACAAAAAAAAAAAAATATGGTTGATTATTCAATTGATTTTTTTGTTTGTTTTTTCTTAGAATGATTTCAATTTCTACGCATGGATATCAAAACTATAGAAAATAGTTATATTCTGAAAATTACTAAAAATAAAAATTCATAAGTAGAAAACCAGATTATTGTAAGAAAATAATTAATGAACGAACAATTTATTCTAGTAATAAAACTTTAAACAAATTGATAAACTAAGGTAAGACATCGATTTTGTACATAACGGATTATTTAAGTAAATAAAAATATGAATAGATTATTAATAAATAAATAAAGAATAGTACATCAAAATAAAGTAACAGATGAATTTTGTTCTTTTAAACATTTTAAAATGATTTGTTCACTTTCTTTTATTCTTTTTTTAAACATCTTGTCATGGCTTCACTATCAGGGAGAAATAATATAACATCCCATTGATTGATTGAAAAAAAAGGTAGAGAGATACAGAAAAGAAGTAATGCAAATGTTAATAGGAACAATTTTTTTAACACTGTAAATTTGGTTTTCTCTGTAGCAAATGAAGTTGAGGTAATGAAGTCTTCGACCTCTATCATTCAACCAAAACATATCAATAATCTCTTCACTGCTATCATGAATATCAATACCTCTTACTAAGAAAAAATATATTTCATATTTGTTTAAGAAAAAACAAATATTTTAAGAGACGTGCAGCAGGAAGTTGGTATATATATATATATATATATATATATATATATATATATATATATATATATATATATATATATATAT
>Ga0123342_1006788_pt1 | contig 15639 bp, 13 predicted proteins | sample Turbeawhitnodule_FD_89960 | JGI IMG/M metagenome (GOLD analysis project Ga0123342, IMG submission 89960) | Root nodule microbial communities of legume samples collected from Mexico - Turtle bean Mexico white nodule | ecosystem: Host-associated > Plants > Roots > Nodule | place: Mexico: Nepantla... | reverse complement strand
GGCCGCTAGGGCGCCCTTTTGTCCTTCTTTGCAGGAATCCACAGGTAACCAGTGGGAAGGAGTCCCTAGCTGACGGTTGAGGTCGCGCACGGAGACGTCCCAGGTCAACCGGACGGAACAGAAGTCAAAGCAAATCAAGAAACCAAAATTATCAAAAACAACACTACATTGAATTGATGACAATTTAGGAGAAACATGACTAGACAAAACACAATTGGATTCAAAAATCAAAATGACTCAAATCAACACAATATGAACCGATTAAAATTGCAATAAAAACTCAAATAATCCAAAAACAGAACAACAAATCAAATCTATATGGAATCCTACACAAAATTTGCAAAATAGAAGCTCAAGAACAAATTGAACTTGAATGCACTGATTGGATTAAACTAAAACAACATCTAACACAAAAATAAACTCAAAAACAACAAGACAATCAAGGATTCATGAATAACAACACGGATTTTAATGAACACAAAAACTAAAAATGAAATAAGGCACTTATCTCTTGAAGACCATGGCTCTAGATACCAAATGATGAAGAAGTGCCTTCATTGTTTGTAAATTGTCGGTGATTAACAGAAGCTTCATGGAGTGAAAACGAAACAAGGTCCTCCTAAGAGCTATGGTGACCTTGAAGGTGCATGAAAGGTAGGGATTGAGAGAGGTGAGGCCAACTCTCTTTGGTAAAGGGGAGATTTGAAAAATCAATAGCCTAACCTAAGAGGTTTTTGGGCAAGAAGTGAAATTGGCACAATTTGGCAGCAATTCACTAAGTATATTAATCTTGTAAAACTAAGAGCCAAGGCACTCCTTAAATAGCATTGGAGACCGGTTTACACAAGGTGAAAAAGAGAGGGAAATTCAAAGCTATGCAAGAGTGAATTGGCGCCTAAAATTCAGCACATGGGAAGTAAGTTCTAGAATCTAGCATGTGCAAATAGATCTAGAACTTACGCTCCACCTTGGGCTAGCTTGGGCCGGTCCTAAGTTTAATTAAGAGTTTAGGAAACTCTAATTAAACTTAGGTTAGCAGTTTAGGTACCAATTTGCCTTTTTAACAAAATTACAAAAGAAGTATTCTATGCTACTTTTGACAAGAAAATAAGAGCTATTCTACACTAGAAATTATGGCCTCTTTTAGCATGTATAGATTGGCCCGATATGACATGGTGGTGGGCTCTCAGTTGTAGTGGTGCTTGGGTCTCTTCCATCATCTTCGCTAAACTATCAAGATAAGATATATAATAATCGATGCCAACACTTCATACAACATTATATTCGGATGGTCGTCTCTGAACCTACTCCGAGCAATAGTATCAACTCCACACCTTGCAATGAAGTTTCCATCCGCATCCGGTGACATACTTATAGTACATATAGACCAGAAGGTCGCACGGGATTGCTATGTCGCCAACCTAAAGGTTGAATTTGTTGGGTTTATTAGTGTCTAAGTTCAAGAGTGTATGGGTGAATTGATGTTATAAAATTTTCGCAAACACAAACTGGTTTACAGTAATTCTGAAGAAAAAGAACAGATTGATATTGAAAAGAACAAATTTATTGTTCAGCACACTTTATCAAAACTAGAACTGATTCAGATTAGTATTGAGATCAAACAAAGAAATTTTCTAGAACCATATGAGTTATTTTTACAGGAGCTATAAGAACAAGATTTATACAAAGAGATCAACACAAGTTCTTTTTATACAATTCTTTAAAGAAAGTGAATCATTAACAAAAATATTGTAAAGAAATTGTTTGTTCTTAAAGTAGTGAACACTTAGATTCAAAAAACCTAATTGTGATTAAAAGATTTTTCAGAACAAGAAAGAACAGTATGAGCAAGCCCAGAAATAACATATTCAATTTTAAAAGAACAAATTTATTTCCTGACAAATTATCCAATTAAGCAGTAAAAAGTGCAGGGATTGAGAAGAATGATGCAATCACAATTTATACTGGTTCACTCATAAATAGCTACATCCAGTTTCACCTCACACCAAGGTGAAATTCACTAAAGCTGAAAAACCCTATTTCAGCACTACTTGCACTTCAAGAAACCCTATCAAGAAGTGACTTACACAAACACCTTTACACAAGAATGAATTAAGGAAGGATAACACCTGAAAGAAGATGCAAGAAACTGAAAAATAGTAGCCCAAATTGCAGCACAACAACACCAACACCTTCACCAAGATTAAGGGACCCAAAGAACAAGCACTCTTGAAGTTCTTTTTGAAAACCTTTCAAAAACTCATTCAAATCCTTCTCACTCACTAAAAACGTTTGATCTCTGTTTAAAACGTGATTGCACAACAAACTTTCATGTGAGAATAGCCTCTCTTTATATAGAAAACAATTTCTAACAACTTTTCAAAAAAACAGTTAAAAAGTTGTTATAAAAAGAACAGGTTAAACATAAACTAAACAGATTGTTTTCCTGAAAATACTTCCAGCTCATCTCAACAGAAAAAACGGTCTGCAACAAACTGTTTTGTGCCCTAACAGAATTTTGAAAAAATTTCAGCAGTTCATAAATAAATCTATTGTTTTCCAAATCAATAGATTTATTTTTGTGCAGTTACCTGATTTTGAGAAAACTTAAAGTAGTTTTTAGGAAAACATTGAATCACTTCTTGTGCTTGATCTTACCACCTTGATTAGGCATATAAGGTAGGTCATGAAGCAAAAGACAACCTTAATCTCACTCTAACTAATATACAAGATCACCTAATAACATCACTACAACCTTCAAAGCAAACTTGCTATTTTCTACAAGTACACACTAAAACTTGACAGAGAAGAACCTTCATCCATCTTCAACAATCTCCCCCTGTTTGATGGAGACAAATCCCCATTGTTTTGCGTAGCTTTGAAGGAAGCTCATGGTCAATACCTATACTGCACTAGATTCCAGAATATACACAGAAAAATCTTAAAGATCAAACATAACAGGTTGAAGAAGTGTTATACCTCCCTGTAACTTAATACCTGAACTTGCAGCAACTTACATTAGCTATTCTTCAACTAACAACAACTTGTATTGAGCTATTATTCTTCCCTTTTGGATTCATCAAACAAAATGGGAGAATAGAATAAAGAGAAACACATAGTAGCCATACATGATAGTTCAAAATAAAAACCCCATAAAGTGCTATTACAATCCAAAAATCAAAACACAACTAGTGCAGAAAATTAAAAAGCAAATTGTTCAACAAGACATAAAAGTGAAAGATTTGAAAAGGATCACTTGTGCTTGTAGTAAAGTTCAGCTAGTTGCTTCTGGACTCCTTCTATTTGATAGTCTAGGTGTTGTAACCTAGCTTGAGTTATTTCAAAATAGGTCTTTTGATCATTTGTGAGTGTATCAAGCCGGTCAAGAACATGTCTTTCAAACATTGATAAAGGTTCACCTCTATACTCATGTGCTTGATATGCAACCAATGCATTGTAATTTGTGGCAGCAACATATTCATTCATGAATGAATGAACTGGTGATTCCTCCCTGTGATGCATAGATGGTTGAGCTGGTGATTCCACCCTTTGTGATAATGAATGATGCATCATATATCATGATGCCTCTACAGCTTGCACAGTTTCTTCTTCCATAAGCATTCCAGCATCCTCTTCCTCTGCATCTCCATGATTGGAGGCTTCATGCTCAACTCTGTGAGCGACATTCCTTTAAAAAACCCAGTTGTCTTCCTCCTTATTATGAAAACCCATTTTCATGAGAGTAGAATCGTCTATCTCACTTGCTGCTTTGATAGTGTCATTTCTTTTATTTGTAGTATCCACTTCAAAATAGTCAATTAGTTTGGATACAAATATTGCATATGGAAAGCGATAATTAGGAAGCCTTGTTGATTTGAGCATATGTTCCTTCATAGTACTCACCCAATTTACCTTGAGTTGATTCATTATGCAGTAAAGCAATATCAAGTCTTCCTCATGAAGAACAACATGATTGCTACCTCTAGGAGTGAGTTTTCATGGAATGATGTGAGCTAAAAGTCTTGGAATTAAAGTCAAATTACCTGCATGGAATCTGAACACTGGTTCAGTAGGATTTCTCACACAACTTCTATTGAATCCCAACAGTATTCCCTTTGCTCACTTTCAGCCCTGAGTACTTAATTCCACCAATGTTGCTCGAAACCTCTCTTGTGATTTTCAGCTTCACTCATTTCACATAGGAAACAAGATTTTTGCCATCTTGAACAAGGTTACTATAGAACACCTTCACTAGGTTTGGATAGACATTTCCAATCATTTATAGGAAGTGTTTCAACTTTTGATGCTTGATAAAGGTTTTTTCTTCTGTCAGATTTTCACTCCTCAACCATGAAAATTCCAGCACCTTGGGTACATTGATTTGCTTCCTTCTTGTCTCATGTATGAACTTTGTCATAGCTTCAGAATCTCCAGCAAACCAGTTTTCCAGAATGCCTTGGTTGTTGTTAGGTTGCTCTCTTGATTTCTTCCTTCTATGTGAAGAAGATGCCATTACTTAATCTGTTTTTATTTGTACCTATTCAACAAGAGATATAGTTCCAGCTAGAAAGAATGTTAGTGCAAAGTTCATATTATGAAAGATAAAACCTAATAAAGTAGAGAATGTGAACCTGGACAACTTATAGCAAAGAAGGAAAATGTGAGATAAAATTGGTTTAAACCAGATTTATATAGAGTAACAAATTATGTTTCAGAATTCACGGGTTTGAAAACAGAATCAAGAAACCAGGTGTAGTACAAATTTGATTCTATGTAGTACAGAAGGGTGTAGTTTTGGATGATGCAAGAATATATTGAAAACATGTTTCTGCTAACAAATCAAATCTGTTGCACAATAAATGTATCAAATCAGTTAGGATTTCCACACATGAATGTCATAAACATGCTGGTCAATAACCATAAAAGTAGTCAATGATCAAAGAGAGAGAGAAGTAATTATTTCTCTTTCCTAGTCATAGCTGTGATTCTGAAACAGGAAAATCAAAACATTAAAGAAGGAGATAACAAATTTAAATTCTTACTACAGTGGACAGTTTAAGCTAATAATACCCAATTCATTTAATAGAAAGTAAAACCTATATTTAGCAAGAGGTTTAGTAAACAAGTCAGCTAATTGAAATTCAGTATCAATGAATTTGATATCACAGGTTCCATTAGTTATATGTTCTCTTAGAAAATGATGTCTAATTTCAATGTGCTTAGTTCTTGAATGCATAACTGGATTCTTAGACAGATTTATGGCACTAGTGTTATCACAGTTGATAGATATTTTATTTAAAAGAATTCCAAAATCACTTAGTTGTTGCCTTAGCCATAGTGTTTGAGCACAACAACTTCCAGCTGCTATGTATTTTGCCTCTGTTGTAGAAAGAGAAACACAGACTTGTTTCTTGCAATGCTAAGAGATTAGACTTGATCCAAGCATGTGGCAAGTTCCACTTGTGCTTTTCCTATCAATCTTGCAACCTGCAAAATATGAATCATTGTTTATGTGCCTGCTTTAATCCATAGAGTGCCTTATTGAGCTTGTACACGTGCTTTTGATGTTTGTAGTCTTCAAATCCTAGAGGCTGAGAAACAAACACTTCTTCATTAATATATCCATTTAAGAATGCACTCTTTACATCCATTTGTAATAACCTGAATCCTTTTATGCTAGAGAATGCTAAGAAGAGTCTAACAGCTTCTAGTCGTGCTACTGGTGCATAAGTCTCATCAAAATCTATTCCCTTTTCTTGATTGTAGCCCTTAGCAACTAGCCTTGCCTTGTTTCTGGTGATAGCCCCATGTTCATCCATCTTATTTTTGTACACCCATTTGGTTCCTATGATGTTCATCTAAGATGTTCTTGGAACTAAATACCATTCTTCATTGTATTCAAACTGGTTTAGCTCTTCCTGCATAGCTGCTATCCATTTGCTGTCTTGTAGAGCTTCCCCCATATTTCTTGGCTCGACTTGTGAAACAAAAGCCACTGTCTCGCAGAAGTTGTTAAGAGAATTCTTTGTTGAGACTCCTTTTTCAATTTTTCCAATCATATTGTCAAGTGTGAGATCCCTGGAGTTTTCCACTCTTTAGGCAATCTTGCATTCACAACAGGTTCTTTAACATCACATGTATCAGTTGCATCAAAATCAATAGATTGATTCTTTTGAAGAATGGTTCTTAAATCATCTACCAGGTTCATCCAAAATAGATTTAGGTAAATAACAATCAAATTCATCAAACACCACATGCATAAATTCTTCCACAATAAGCAATCTTTTATTATACACCATGTAAGCATGTGCATTAATAGTATAACAAATATGTATTCCATCATCAAATTTAGGATCAAATTTACCCAGATTATCTTGCCATTATTTAGAATAAAGCATTTGCAACCAAAGACCCTAAGATGACTAATCCTAGGCTTTCTACCTCTATAGAGCTCATAGGGAGTTTTCTTAAGAATAGGTCTAATCAAAGTTCTGTTAAGTACATAAGAAGCAATGTATACTGCATCTGTAAGTTAGATTCATTTAACATGGTTCTCGCTAATTCCTCAAGTGATCTATTCTTTCTTTGAACTACATTCTGTTGGGGAGTTCTAGGGACTGAATAACTATGTATTATCCCATGTTTTTCACAAAACCTATCAAACTTAGCACTTTAAAACTCTCCCCCATGATCATTGTTTTTTTTATCAGCAAAGAATGAAATTAATATAAGGGGGATACAAGAGGGGTATCCCAACCCTTTTACATAGTCCAAGGACCACAAAAGTGGTTTCCAAATCAACCAAAACACCATATAAACAAACCAATAGTTATTGTTTTCTGCATAAACTAAACCCTGCACCAGCAATCACCCTGCCTCTATAGGTATGCTATAAGAGGTGCATATTGGAACACCAAAACACTCCATAACAGATACCTCCATCAAGTCCTTAACATTCCTATTGACTCCCTGGCAAAACCAGTCAACTACTTCTTTTAATGGCAGCCTCAACTAGTGTTGAAGCACGCTTTAAGCCTGTAGCAAGGACTAGTAAATCCACCACTTCAGCTCCTTCCAGTTGCTCCATATTGATACATCAACTTCCAAAGAAGATCCAACAACTCCACTGATAGCTAACAGGTAAGGCCTTGAATTCCCCTTCCAGGTTGGCATATAAACCTTCTAGCACATCTAATAGTAGGGGCACACACTTTTATCAGAATTCATCCTCATCTACCCAGTTGCCAGAACCCAAATTCTTATGCTTAGACCTCCTTAGCTCCATGTGTTCCCTGTTATGTCAGCTAACTCCATCTAACCCCACCTTTGATAGATTCTGGCTCTTGTGTACTTACCTTGGTTCCATATTAGCACATCAAACCGTACCCTGAAATTCTGAACAGCGGTTTAATTCCTCCAACTGTTATCTTCCTTCCATTACAGTGTAGACCGAGAATGTGAGGGTGTGGTGACAAAACCTGGATGTCCTCCATTTCTCCCTGCATGCATAAGAACAATGATATAACATCCCTTACATGACCTTCTCCAGCAGCTTCCACAGTCCCTGATTACACCTAGATACCCAGAGTACCAACGACAACCAACTCTGGCTTTACAGATATCCAAGCATAAGGTTCTCCAGTGGTGGACAAGCCTTATACTAGCTACACCAACTCAAAATTACAAGCACCACAATGACATGGGTGGTTTGGAAATATGCCCTTTCCGTCTAACACCAGCTCCAAAACGTGACTCCTAATCCCACAAACACCTCCAACCAGATTCAAATCCAGCATAGGCCATAACAGTACAAGAGTACCCCCTGCACGTCCTCCTTAGCATTCCAGGACAGTCCAGGACGCATAAGTGCAACCCTCTTTCCGTTCCATCCTACTACACCTACTTCATAACATTTCTTGGCTCCTAGGGGTCCTACTTATAGCTTCTAATGCAAATAATTGGGTTCAGGATCCAGTCTACGAAGGAAAAGGTAAAGGAATGCACCTTATGCTTCATCCAGAGCCAGGATTTGAGTTAAGCCTTCTGAAACACTTCCTCCGCATCTAATAACCCCTGTTTGAAGACAATCAGGTTCCTTTGATCCCAGATACACCTAATGATAGATGCCCAAACACCTTTCCATACCAGATTTTGCTTGTTACTGGCTTTGCTCAGATAGAAACTCAGAAAGTGAAAATTTAAGTCATTTTGTTGAACAAAAGAGATACCTATCCATTTAAAGCATAAGGACCATACCCTTTGAGCGCATTTACACTCCAAAAAGGGATGTTGGCAAGACTCCTCCTTGACCTGACACATTGCACATAGGGTAGAGTCCATCATCACCCTTCTCCTGCTCAAACACACCCTAGTTGGGATTCTACCCAGCAGCACTCTCCAAGCTGTCGCGATCACATTTGGGAATGCCTTTGCCTTCCAAAGAAGTTTAAACACTTTGGATTGGGGTCCTCGAGATTGCTTGGCAAGGCACTCATAAGCAGAGTTCACAGAAAATAACCCTGGTACTTCCTTCCCCCACACCTGCACGTCCGCGTCATTCCTTTTCATTGGTTCCCCTGATAGCAGCGTAAAGAGATCTGCTTCCATTGAGGATTCCCACACAAATATGGCACGCCTCCATGTCAGACTCCATCTCCATTCTGAATTACTCCATACACCAACATCACCCACTGCTTGGCCCTGATTTAAGGACAGGGAAAACAACCTAGGAAACAAGGATTTGAGATCAGAACTTCCAACCCACACTTCCTCCCAAAATTTTACTTTGTCTCCATACCCTAATTTCCAGCTTAATTCTTCTTGAAACCATCCTTTTCCTCCTCCCTCCTTGCATACTTTGTGGAGATCTCTTCACCACTAGGATTGGAGTTTGATAGGTGTATGGACACTTCCAGGCTCCAGCCCACACTTTTGAGCCCAAAATCTCCTTCCACCTTCCCTCCTCCCCCATGATCATTGTGAATCTATTTTATGCTATTACCATTTTCATTCTGCAAAACCTTAGCCAGTTTTTTAAAAGCTTTATATGCATCATTTTTAGAAGCAAGAAATAGAGTCCATGTATATCTTGAGAAATCATCAATAATTACCAAGGCATAGAAATTTCCAACTAAACTAGCAGTTCTAGAAGGTGCAAACAAATCCATATGCAGAACATCCAAGGCCTTATTTGTAGAAATCGCATCATTTGTTTTAAAAGAAGTTCTTGTTTGTTTACCCTTTACACATGCATCACACAATATGTTATCTTGAAACTTTATATTTGGTAAACCAGAAACAATATCCTTAGATTTCAATTTATTCAAGGGATTTGCATGGATATGAGCTAACCTTCTGTGCCACAACCAAGACTTATCACTTTTTGATAAGAGACATTCATTTTCAGAGCAATTGTTCATGATATTTAAGAGATATATGTTATTTACCCTTTTACCTGTGAACAACACCTTACTAGAAGTTTAATATGAAATTGTACATGTGTTTGCTTCAAAATTAACCTTGTAGCCCTTGTCACATAGTTGACTAATACTTAGAAGACTATGCTTTCGGCCAATACCCTCTCCTGGTCAGCCTTGGACGCCGCCACTGCCTGTTGGAGGGTGTTGAGGGTTTCCATGAGTTGCTGTATGGCATTGTCACCTTCCTCCTGTCCAGATGAACCTTGTCGAGTATTCGTTATATCACCTAGTAACTTGATCAGAATTGTGGATGGGACCTAGTTTTATCAAGCCTCATGGTGGGCGCCAAATGTTCTTGCTGGTTGACCCGGTCGCTCGTTGACTTCAAAGACAAGTGGTGGCTCCGCCTATTTCTGTTGGATTATGTACTCCCCTTTAGATGCGGCTCCATTGAAATAGAGGGGGCCCTACCTGTTGATTGCACTCCGACGATCAAGTCAGTACTGAGCTAAGAAACAATGAGTAAGTAAGCAAGTAGTTTCAGTCTGAGAAACGGTGTACCTTTACAAGGAATCTCAAGTCCCATTTATAGACTACCTTTAGGTTACTTCATTGTAACAACCCTTCTCTCAAGAGAACCTTATCTTGAGTGAAAGTAGGTTTGATGGGAGGACAGTCTGTTACAATGTGCACAATCTTAGTGCAACAACTGCACAAAATCTTTCTCCTTGGAGTGCATAGTCTTAACAGGATGGTCGCCAGGGTACCAACTCATGTACCAGCACCACGGGGCCCATCTTTTTACTGTAGGCGTACTAACCTTCACGTATCATGCATGCAACTTATTCCCGAAAACCGCCAACTTAGACCCGAATGTACTATATCTTATATGTGAACAAACGAACTGTGTTATCTGTAGAAGTTCTAAACTCAAGGTCGAATTCTCTCCAACTTGGACGACATGATATAATCCAAGAAGACAAACAGATGACCAAGGACTTAAGAGACAATTCACACGGTGAGCAGTCATCTCAACAATCAAGTCAAGGCCCCACCAAAGATCAGAAAAACCTTACTAGAAGAAGAACGGGGCATAAACCAGAACATCAACTCTTTTTTCTTTTGGTCTTCTTAAAAATAAAAACATGTTGTAAATAATTTGGGCTCACTTTGGGGGTCCAAATAGTAGAATAGGCTAGACTAGGTTCATTTAGCATAATAGTGGAGTGTATCTATCATTTTAGCTTTTGTCTAGTCCATTAGGGTTAGAATGTAGCCCTAGCTTTTAGAAGCTATGCCTAAGGGATGGTTTTGACCATGGTCAACACCCTAGGCAGCCCCTCTCCCCTTCATTTTCTACCCTTCACTCATCTTGCCTTCCAAATCTCTCCTTCCTATATAAAGGGTTCCTTCCTCCATGTATTTACACATTGAAATTTTAAATAAAGAAACTCTGCTTGAGTGATTTGAGAGTCTGAGTACTCCTTTTTATCTTAGTCTTATCTTGGGTGGGTAGTATCCTAACTGGCGACTTTGGGTCTTATCTTGAGTGAGTGACATCTCAAGTGGTGGCTCTTGCATCACTCATCTTAGAGTCCCTCTGCTCCAAATGGTGTGAATTCCCTTTCTAATCCATAAGTTCTTTTCATCCCTTCATCTTTTTCCTTCTTTATTTGCGCCATTATCCATTTCCATTTCATGTTCTTTCCATTCAGTCATTCTTTATCATTTTAGTCTTGTTTCGTTTCCTCTTTTATGTTCTCTTCAATTCCACACCTTTGCATCATTCTCACCATATTATTGTGTTTTTGTCTTTGGCCTTGTGAAGCGAACCTTCACACTTACTTAACCACTTGGTTAAGTTCGTGTCCAGTAGGAATCTTCTTAGGGTTCTCACCTTAAATTGCTAAATCCAAAATCATAAAAAAAGAGCAACCAATAAAATGTGCAATCCTAAAATAACTCACATCACTGTGTGTAAATTGATTATTTGTTGTTAGGTGCCAAGCTGTGAGTATACCATGAAGTTACAAAGGTCGTACCTGTAAACCAACCCTCCAAGGCGAAATAGGTGCACGAAAAGAGTAATAGACCGGACCAACCCACAAAAACGAAACAGTCCCTCCACAACCAGTCATCCATAATATCAAATAAATCCTTTTCATCTTTGGTATGTCTCAGTAAGATTATCGGAGTAAGCGCCATGTGTGTGAATTGATTATCCATTGGCAGGTAAGATGATTTGTCTCGGTATGATTATCCGAGTAGGTGCCTTGTGTGTAAATTGATTATTTGTTGTCAGGTAACTTGTCTTGGTAAGATTATCTGAGTAGGCACCTTGTGTGTAAATTGATTATCTATTGGCATGTAAGACGACCTAGCCTGGTGTCAGTACGACTATCTTAGTATAGGCGCTCTGCAGTTTAATTTGTTATGGTTAAGTTGTTTTATTTGAGGCACGGTAAGACAACCTATCTCGGTGCAAGAACAAGTTATAGGCGCTTTGCAAGCAGATGTCACGGTTAAGTTGTTTCGGTGCATGGTAAGGGGAGCTATCTTGGTGAGTGAATGATCAGATGATCAACCGAGTAGGTGCTCAGCGAAACAAATCCTGGTGAGATCAAGATATATGGCCCCGGGCCAAGTTTGCGAGATACACCTATGGAAGTCGAGAGTGAGCATAGGCTTGTTGTAGCTATGGGTGTATAGTTCATCAAAAGGTTAGTTCTTTGTTAGTTGAGGACTCCACGGTTTTTCATGCTTAGATTTTGCCTAAGTTGCATTCTTGTTATCTTTATTACTTTATGCTTAAGAGGTAGAAATGGGTTAGTCTGCATGTGTGTGATAGTAGTGGTTATATTTGAGCTAGTTGAAGTTTGCCATATGATAAGTTAAGTAGCGAGCACCCGTGAATAAAAGTGCACAAGATTCTCTTCTGTTGTTAGCACCATGAGTAAAGGTGTCCGTAGGCAGAATATTTTTTTGTTATATGTTTTCGGTTGAGATTATATTTTCATAAGCCCGGGGGGCTTGTGTACTGGACATGAATGCTTGGGACCTTGGTCCAGGTAATTGGGAGAGGTCAGCTCAGTGTTTGGGTCCAAGAGGTGGGTCGTGAGCTCAACCCAGATGTTGGTCAACCCAGAAAAGGTAGTTAAGATAAAAGATAAAGAAATATTTTATTTGTAATCATATTATTCTGAAGATGAAAGATATAATTGTTATTGTTTAAATTTGTTATCAAATTATTCTGAAGATGAAAGATCTAATTATTATTGTTTAAAACTGTTATCATATTATTGTGAAGATAAAGAGGTATTTTATCTCTTGTGTAATATGCAAGTTAGTTATATATTAATTAATACATGTTGGTTACATATTAATTAATAGTTGTTGGTTGAAAATATAAAGTTGTTAAATAAAAGAAGCAGCGTGAGTAAGGGTGCACATGTAAACAAAATATTTTTCTGCTATTAGCACCTAAGGTTAAGTGGTGTCCCATTAGCAGGTGATTTTTCTGTTAAAAAGAAAATATTTTTCAAATTTTTTATTTGGAAATGACAAGAATTTACCTTAGTCCTACGTATTTTCATTCATAATGAAAAATTAAAGTTTACATAGTTGAAAAGATTAAACTATTTGAAAAATGGTTTACCAGTATGAACTGGGCTTTTGAGAAAAAGTGAAATAAATTTTTGAGATAAGGTGATCCGACAAGGATTGATATCACTCCTACGAATTTTTGTTAAGATCAGAAAATCAGGGATTACGCACTCTCCTAGTAGGAACTCAATTTTTTTGGGAAATATTTGTTTGTTTGTTGATATTTTTAATTTTTAATTTTTTTGTATTTTTAAATTTTTTGGATTATATATTTTTTAGAAAATAAGATTTAGTGGGTCTGTAAATAAAGGTAGGGTGTGTCAAATAGAAAAAGTGCTGGGCCAGCTGAATGGGCCCAGGCTTATTTGGTAAGGAAGGTGCTGATATCCAAAGTTCAGTGCAAACAGTGAAGTTGCCGGGCCAGAATAATGGGCCAAGGCTTATTAGGTAATGGTGGTGCTGATATTAAAAGTGTGATGCAAACAGTGAAACTGCTAGGCCGGATGAATGGACCCATTTTTTTGGTAAGGGTGGTACGGATATTGAAAGTGGCGATGCAGACATTGAAATTGCTGGGCCAATGAATGGATCCAGGCTTATTTGGTAAGGGTAGTGGTGATATTAAAAATTCGGGTGGTGAAAAGGAAAGTACTGGGCCAGAAGAATGGGCTCATGTTTTTGGTATGGGTGATTCATATATGGCTTTTTCTTCCTGCACCCCTAAATTTTTCTTCCTGCACCCCCACAATTTTCTAAATCCCGAAATTGGCCTTAATATTTTATTTGAAAAAGGACACCATGATTACCGAAAATAGGAATCTGGGAGTGTGCTACGGATTCAGCAATCCGGAACTGAAGTTTTTTTTTCCTGATGAGGGGGTGTTCTGGAAGTAATTTTTGCATAAATTATTGATTTCAGGATTGCTGAATCCGGAAGTCTAATTCTATTACGGACTCATGGATCCAGAATGCTTTTTTTTTTAAATTACGAATTTTTGAATCCGGAATGCATATTTCTGTTACGGATTGGTGAATCCAGAATGTTTTTTTGAACGATGCATATTTTGAATTACGGATTGGTGGATCCGAAATTTTACCGGAAATGCCAATCCGAAATTTTTCTGGATTCCATAATCCATAATGCAAAAAAATAAATATAGTTCAAGTGCATTTTAGGGTTTTTAAAGAATAATAGGGATAATTTGGTCTTTTCAAAACATTGTGGGGGTGCAGGAAGAAAAATGTAGGGGTGCAGAAAGAAACTGGCTTCATATATTAAAATGTTGGTAGTTTTTTCCTGCACCCCTACATTTTTCTTCCCGCACTCCCACAAAGTTGCGCAAAGACAAAAATGTCCCTATATGAACTGTACATTTTTTTTTGTATTCCGGATTATGAAATCCGATAAATTTTCGGATTAGCACATCCGGTAATCTCCCGAATTGATGTTTCTAGTAGTACATGAATGATAGTGTTAATCCAAAATAAAAAATGCAAAACATCCATAATTGAAAAAACCATTCCGGATCCGCCAATCCATAATTCAAAATATGCATTTTGGATTTAGAAATCTGTAATTGAAAAAAATCATTCTGGATCCACTAATCCATAATAAAAGTTAGGCTTCCGGACTTAGCAATCCGGAAATCAATAATTTATGCAAACTTTGCTTCCGGGGCACCCCCTCATCCGGAATGCAACATGATTGACTTCTGGATTGATGAATCCATAACACACTCCCAGATCCCGAAATTGTGGGGGTCAGTTTCGAAATTTACAAAATTGTAGGGGTGCAGGAAGAAACTGTCTAAAATGTTTTGCACATAGTAAATTTTTTGGACTAGCGGAGTGGGGCCAGGCTTATTTGGCAGAGGGTGACAAATAGCAGAACTAATGGGCCAGTAGAATGGATCCAAGTTTATTTGGTAAAGTTAGTGCTAATATGAAAAGCTCGTTGCAAATAGAAAAGGGATTGTGGGTGGGAATATGAGCAGGAGTTCCGGAAAGAAAAGGACCCAAAATTTGAAAAAATAAAATAAACAGCAGGCTCCACAGGTGGACCATTTTTTCTCTTTCTCTCGACTATATCTTCCTGCACCTTCATATGTTTTTCTTTCACGTAATTTTTTATATTCCAAAAATGTGTTTTTGTAATATTTTGGATTATGGAATTCTTTTCCAAATCCGTATTTTAATTACATAATAAGAATTAAAAATATATTTTCATGTTTTTATATGACGTTAGCATAACAATATACGGAGCATCAGAAGAAACCGTCTTCTCTCTTTCTTACGTGCACCCTTTCTCAATTCCAAGAATAACATGCAATTCAATGAGCAAAAATTGTGAGGCATGTGTGACAAAGCTAAAGTGGTTAAGATACACCTCCGAAGAATAAGGAATACGCGTTTAAAGAAGATATGTTCCCTGGGTATTTCGGAGCACGATTGGTAAGACCTATCCATAACCACCCTGAGCCCAAGGGGTAGAAAACCCATTAGGCAATCCTATAAATACGGTGCTCAAGCCAGAGAAAGGTACGTTTTCATTCACTTACTAAACCACACTTAGAATCTCATACTTACTTGAGCGTCGGAGTGCCTTCGCAGGTACCCT
>Ga0123342_1006787_pt1 | contig 15639 bp, 5 predicted proteins | sample Turbeawhitnodule_FD_89960 | JGI IMG/M metagenome (GOLD analysis project Ga0123342, IMG submission 89960) | Root nodule microbial communities of legume samples collected from Mexico - Turtle bean Mexico white nodule | ecosystem: Host-associated > Plants > Roots > Nodule | place: Mexico: Nepantla... | reverse complement strand
TTTTTAGCTCAAATCATTCATCTTTAATCCAAATCTCCAATCTTCCTTAGAAATCTGCAATTAACACCAAATTTGGGAATAAAATACTCTTATTCAAATAAAGATCATAAAAAAATGTAAAAATGTATAAATTCATAAATTAGGGATTATTTTATATGTAAATTAGCAATAAATCCTCATAAGTGCCTATATTTTAATATGAAATATTACTGAAATTAGATACTTACCAATAGTGAACATATATTTGAATTTTACATTGTATTCTAAAAGTAAAAAAATAAATTAAAACAAGTCCATATACTAAACCAATCCAAAACATAAAAATATCTTTATCACATAATAAGAATATCCTTATCACTTCCTACCACTAGTGGTGGTGCAATACTAGATGCATTAGAGTACATATGTTATTGATCCTATAAACTTTGGGAAACTTCAATTGATTTATAATGAGAAACTCATTAAATAAATCAAAACTTGGTATTATTTGTTATCATAAAAATCTTTGGTGATATTTTAGGCAAACATTTAGATGTAGACTTGTGTCTAATCTTTGTATAAATTATTTATGTTTTAAAATATGTCATCATACTTACATTCTTGAATTTACAACAATTTGTATGGGCAACTAGTTAAATATTAGCTACTAGTTTATGTTGTTGTATGTGTAGTTAGGTAGATTTTGAGTTGTTAATTTGCACTTAGTTATGATCCAAGTTCGTATGATTTGATATCTCTTTTGAATGTTTTTTTTTTCAAATCTATGTTAATTTTAGTTAGTTGTTTTTTTTTTTAAATCAATTGAAAAAGTTTTTGTTCAAGTCAGGTGACCACAACATGTTGATTTATTGCGACAACCGATTGAACTACACTTACGATTTTTAAAAGGATTTAAAAATGATTTGTTTTTTTTTTTGTCTTTTTTGTGAAAAAAATCAGTCAATTATTTCGATAAATGAATTGACCTTTTATGTTCAATTTTTAACAAAAAATGAAAATAATCAGTTTGTTTTAAAAATCAATTAAGTGATTTTAACATAATTTTATTATGTTTTACAAACTATTTTTAAATGCTTTTAACAATTTTCATTTAATAATCAAACTATTTTTAACCATCTTTTAAAGACTATTTTTTGATCATTTAAAAAAAAGACATAGTTTATTGAAAACGTTTTTCAAGAAAGAAGATCAAATAGATTTTAATCATTCTTGAAGTCTTCAATCATTGTTTCTATGTGAAATAGAATTATGGGATTTTTGTTATATTGTCCTTCAACTATATACAACCTAGGTGTATTCTATTTCATTCTTTTAATTCTATATTGTGTGTAAAATAGTTTCAGATTGTGTTTCTGAAAATTGTGTTTTTGGTTGAGAGTGTTGTGTTCTTGAGGGGTTCAAGATCAACACTTTTGGTTGTGTTGTATTCTATTTTTTACTACTTAGTTTTTTTAATCAACAATAGACAATTGAATTAAAGGGAACACTTCAGGGGTATCTCAACCCTTATACAAAGAAAGCTTACAAAACAACAAGCATAAAGATCTAGGTTCATTTGGCTCTTGTTTTAACATAACAAGAAATAGCCTAAAACTAAAGAGATCATCTATATAAAAGATTACTACAAACATTCCCAAAGAACAACGACACACACTCAAACAAACTATGCTTAACACCCTGCTACTAAACTTGAAAACAACAGTGCCTAGGCTCCAAAAAGAACATAAAAAAACACCTTAATTGCAGCAAAAACAACATCAAAATAGCACCAAAACTGCAGCAAAAAACCAACATTTATACAACATAAAACCAGCAAAAAACAGTACTAAAACTGTAGCAAAAAACCAGTATTTGTACAACATAAAACCAACACCAAAAAACCAACATCTATACAACAGAAAACCAGCATCTCTGCAATAGCAAACCAATGTCTTTAGACCCACGTATGACTGCATGCATCTTGACTCACCACCCTCCCTGAATACTGAACTTACATCTTCTTTGGCCAAAAAAGAATCAAACAGCAAATAACTGCATCATTCAAAACCAGCAGAGGGCCAATCCATAAGAATCAATCAGTTTGTTTTCTTCAATTTTTGACTACTTAGTGAATTCTCAGTGGTGTGCTGGGGACTACATGTAGCTTTTGGTTAAGAGTGAACCAATACAAATTTCTCTATGTGAATCTCTCTTCCCTATTCTGATAAACTATTTTATATACTCTTTTGTGTGTTCTGCATTAAGCAATCTGTTGATTCATAAAAATAACATGTTTATATTTTTCACATAACTGTTAATCTGTTAAATAACCAGCTGAACAAATAAATGAACTGATTGATTTAACTGATCTTTTCAATCTACTTCCAGTCTTTGGGAAAATCTTTCGAAAACAATTCTCCTCCTCTTGTTTCAACCATACATTCTAACACAATTTGTGTTTCAAGTGTCTTAATGCTAGCTTTGATGCTTTAGTTAAAATGACAAGGTATTCATGATCATTTTAATCATTAATTCCTTTTATGATGGCTAAATTTTGGAATAAAATAAAATAAAAAATTGTGGAGGTTATAACGGTTAAAAAATGTACTTAATTTTGAAAAAATGTTGGTGGAAAAGGTGTTGCATATGATTGTCACACATTGGGCTGATAAGAGCCTAATTTTGTTGAAAATTGGGCTTAAGTTATTACATATGAGGTTGTTGAAAAGTTGACTCTTTCTTCCTGCACCTCCATATGTTTTTCTCTCAGCTCCATAAATTTTCATATTTCCAAAAATATCCTCTATAATATTCTAGATTACGTAATCCGAAAATATTTTTTCAAATTCGTAATTAGCTTCTGGATTATATAATCTGGAAGCCTTTTTTTCAGATGCATGATTAGTTTTCGGATTACATAATCCAGAAGTCTTTTTTAGCTTTCAGATTATGTAATCCAAAAGTCTTTTTTCAAATGTGTGTCCGGATTACATAATCCGAAAGCTACTCTATGGGAGTGACACAAGAAGGATAAAAATGTATTTTCACGTTTTGTATGGGGATGGAAAAAGAACATATGGAGGTGCAGGAAGAAACAGTCTGAAAAATGTTTTGTTTTTGCTAGCCCTCACCTGAAGTTGGGATGATTTGTCAAATTAGGGTGGTACTTGTTGGTGGACAAATTAACTACTTGATTTTTTGCAACATGTGGTATTCCATTTTTTGTTGATTAGAAACAAAAACTTGTGGTATCTCCATATGTGAGTTGTCCATGCCTTGAAAATGTGAACATTCATGTGTAGCATGATTAGATGAAGTACATATTCCACAAGAAACACGAGAAAATTGGAATTTTGTCGTTGTTAGTGATTTCGATGAAGTACATGTTGTGGTTGCATCATTTGCTCCACCATTTATTTTGTAGTTGCTGGTGCACCAAATTCAAGTTAGTTTCTTACAGTTGTATTTCTGTCATGGTGAACTTTTTTGATTTTGTTGCCATGGTTTCAATCAAACTCCTTCTCATGGTTGGAGTTTTGTTCACAAAAGTCTCTCCACTTAGTGTATCTATCATACTCTTATCTATAATAGTCACATCCTCATACAAATATTGGATAGGAGTTGCTCACTAATTTGATGGTGAAAAAAAAAAAGAATGTATTCATGGGATATTGCACTAAAATAAAAATATCATATATTACGATAAAAAAATTAGTCATTTGCATTGGATATGACTTGTTTTAATTAACAAAATGACTTGTATATTACAAGGCTATACTAATAATATGCATAAACATTGAGGGTTCTAACAAATAAACTCATAATATTCTGTTAGTTTTTTTATTAAAAAGATATACTCAGAAAATTAACTCTAAGCGATTAAGTTCTTTTTATCGGTATGTGATAGTTTTTTTAAGTATTTACGACAATTATTTTATTAAAAAATAACTTTAAACTTACTTAATTTTATAATAATAATTTATAAGATGTTGCATTCACTTATACATTATACATTATAAATTATTCTTATTTTATATGTTACGAACTTGTACATTATAAATTATTCTTATTTTACATGTTACGAATTATTCTTATTTTTACTCAATGTGGATATACTACATGTTGGACGTTTATAGAACTTGTAATAGCAATTTTCTTGAAGTAACTAAGAGTGAGGTTGCAACTTTGGGTAGGGCATAATGAAATAGAGGCGAAGCTACGTTTCATAGGCACAGAAAGCAACAAAAAGAGCAAGAAGAAGAAAGGCTGTTAGCAAAACGGGAAAAGAAAATAAAAGTAACAGGAAATGAAAGGTAAAGCCTAGAAGGTTGTTATTTGTCAAGTGTTAAAAAGAGCTAACGAAAACTTTCACTATCCCCTTTGTTACTTTTCAGAAACGTAGACCACAATGAAATCACTATTTTCTGAGGGAGCAATACTATCTGCACAGCAATCACATATCACAAAAAGTTGTGAAATATAAAATGACACATGAACAGTTGCACTCAAACTCTCGTTGGAATACAACAATGACGCAGCAACACTGTTATTCTTGGGATTATAATGTCAAAATGTTGATGTCATGAACCAAGAGAAATAAAGACAGAAGATGAGTCAATTATTTGTTGATTGGAAAGAAGAAGTGACATTTGTTTGGAATAATCGATGAGGCTGATGACATTTACAGTTAATCAAAATCTTGACTTGTAATGAAACTGTGGAAGAGATGATCCAAGTCACAGGCACCATGGGCAGTAGAAAATGCAAGATGCATGATTTAGAAAGCAAAAGGGAGTTGGAAGTTGTCAAGTTAAAAGCTTCGAACAAGAGTATGATTGATGTAGGTAAGATGAGCTTGGTATGGAGAAAGGTCCTACAAAGATCGAAATTGATGCAAAGAAGGTGTGAAAAGTGAGAACAAGGTCATGTGAGAGTGTGAGGAAGTGCATGGAGGAAAGGAAGGGATGAGGAAGGGAGTGGGTATGTGTGTGTGAAGAAGACGGTGGTTTGTTGGGAACCTGTCTTTTGTCTTATAAATGGTGGCACGTGATGCTCACGGGTCCCCCACGAATGTCTGTCTTCGATCCCTCCAAACTTTTAATCAATCAATAACCATCTTATACCCTCTCTCATTCATATCTTCTATTACTATCACCACTTACTCCCTTAGCCTACATCAATGCATCAAAAAAACTTTCTTAAATTCTAAACTATAAAACTGCTTCTGCTGCCTAACATTAAATGCACAACCATAGGTGGATGGAACCATACCACTCGGAATTATGCAATTATCTTCAGGACTATCTAATGCTTTTGGTAAACCCTAATCGACAATTTCGTACTGTGTTTTTTATTTTTATTATCAAGAAATCATATATATAGGTATGAACCACTTCAGGAATGATCTAATTCATATACGAAAGACTAAAACAGTCATACATCACAGTACCTTTCAAACAACTACTCAACTAACCCTTCCAACAAACACAAACAAACTAAATCGAGAAAAAACAAGCCAGAGGATCAAGATACTAATTAGAATAAGAGAAACAAGAAGAAGAAAATTTAGAAGTAATCCAAAACCAAACCTTCAACTGATCCAAAACATTTTACCTTTAAAAATAATTTTATTCCTGTTACACAAAATCTCACTAATCACTATTTTCCAAACCTAAGTTGACAACGGGTCCATTGCTAGTGTTATGGAGATTGGAGGGGAAGTGTTATGATCCTATCCATTCATACCACAGCTAAGCTTGATAGGACCCAACTATAGGTTGGGAGTGAGTGAAGATGAATTGTTAGAAGAAGTGGCAAGGCATTAACTCCAAAATTGCCCTTATCTTTCATATCTTAGTGGTACCCACTTTGTATTATACTTCCTAAAATGGGTCCCCATAGTCTACCCCACCATCCATTAGGCCACAGTTTGACAAAGGCCTCACTTTGACTACAGAAAATTCTGATTGGGCTTTTCTCAATCAAAATAATTACAATACACTCTTATTCCTTAAGGTAATGGACCTTTAACAACCTAATGTACCCTCAATAGTTTGAAAGGGAAAATTGAATGGGTAGTGATGGCCACATAAATTGAAGTAAAATTTCAAAATGTTCTCATCAACCACCATGACTAATCAAGGTGATGTTATAGCAGGTTGTGGCATTGAATGGACTGATGGGAAATGAAATTTGGGTATTACTGTTATCCCATTATGCCTTTAAATTCCTTAGCTAGTAGTTTGTAGTCACCAGTTGTTTCATTTAGGCGCAATAAATTCTCTCTACAAGGACCAGACCCCATTGCTGCACCAATTTTGCACGGAACCAAGTGGGAAGAGGATAAGAGGCACTATTTACTGAAAGGTTCTCGAATTAAATTCACACCTTTTGGCTCAAGGACCATCCTAAGGTGCTATGTAAGACTTGCAACACCATAACCATCATAGGGACCAAAAACAACTTCATTATCTAATCCCTTCCCATTCTAATTCTTCAGTCACATTTTGTAATAAATTTTCAGTGCTTTTATGAACTCCTTCCATTTCATATCTATAATAGTTTCTCCTTAAAATTTCAAATTAGGAATATGACACAGGTTTAGTGGAATTTTTCTGCAGATTTTTGTTGTTTGTGCACTTCTTAGTCTTCCGACCTGAATTCTTTTTTGAGATAATCATTGTTAGGGTTAATTACCGTATTCGAAGTGTTGTTCATTTTGGAGGTCGGTATTTCGTCACGTTTTGTTTTTAAAAACGTTTCTCGGTGAGTTAAAGAAGAAAAATATATTTAAACTGTTATTGACCTCAACTTCTAAACGATGTGAGATTATATTAACGATATCGAAATATTTAGAAATGAAGTTCAACCAACCAAGCAACTGGTCATTTCTAAGCATGATTTTGTGAGGAGGCAGAGCTACCAGTGCCCATAAACAGTACACAAGTTAAGGGACCTCCACAGTATTATAAACAATTTCCAAATAGACACGCCACATGGCTAACAACCTAGCCTGTATGATTTCAAGCCTTGGAATATGTATGTATTAGGAAACCATAATTGCTACTTCTGCAACATAGTTTTATGAATCAAATATGGAGATTCACGTGTAGAGGTATATGGCAATTACACTACCAACTCTTGTATAATTAGTATCTTTGAATATGTTAAACGCACCTTTATTGGTGATGATTGTTCAAATTCTAAGTGCTTAGGAGGTTCTTATATTGAATTTGAAACTTTTGAACGCAACCGAATCAGATTTGGCAGAATCCTATATATTATATTTGTGTGTTGTCTGTGTAGTCTGCCAGCGCAAGAAACGCAAGCTACAAAACATTTTAAATTGGAAAATCAATCAAGGTCTGAAATCCAATGCAAGTTGGTGAAGTTTTTTATACGGAAAAGGATGAAACCATAGTAATATTTGGTTGTAATACGACACAACAATGAGGATTATAGAGAATGGACCACGTGCTTCTTCAAGAGGATATATTCCATCTCTGACTCCCACCTGTCCCTAGCTGTTCACTGCACATTGTGACCGTTTTCTGTTAGCACTCAAGGACGTAATATGATTTTTTGGTGTCAGATCCGTAACCATGTGCACACAAAATGTTTGATTCCTTCTAACCAGAGACACACAGAGATTGTAGTCAACGTTAAACACAATTATTATTACTAATATATACTTATAGTAACTGTTAAGTGGGTTGATGTACAAAGCATAATCACTACGTGTTCACATGACGTGAACACTGTTCGTGTAACTTTTATAGAAATCGTCATGCAATTAGAAACTTGTTTTCAATCTTTACTATGTGCAGAATTTTATCGTACTAACTACGTAGTAGCATAAGGAAAAGTAGTTTCTTTCTTAACTTAAAGTAACTGGTATATGTTCATTGATGTAGGGTAAAACCATGGAAGAAATAATAATCATTAGTTTATAAGATGTACTTGTAAGGGGTTAAGAATAGTAGTTGTTAGTGATTAGACAAATGATTCATCTTCTTTGATAGTGTTTTTTTTTTTCTTCTTCTTACATTTAGGCTTGGATTTTTGGTTGGGAGTGTAGTTACAAGAGAATTTTTCGATGCTAAAGTAAGTATTCAATATTTGAATGTTATTAATATTATACTACAAGAAAATTATGAAATAAAAATTAATTTTAGTGATCAGAAATAATTAGTTGCTATAGTCACTAAATTAGAGACAATTTAAGAGACTAATTTTTTTTGTTTCTAAATTATTTTTTATTGTTGTTAAATGATTTCTAAATTGATATTTAATTAGCTACCAATGTTTTTGCTACTAAATTTAGAATCTAAATAATTGGTAGTCAAAACCTTGGTAGTTAATTAGATACCAATTTAGAAACTATTTAACAATAATAGAAACTAATTTAAAAACCAAAAAAATTTAATTTCTAAAATGATCTCTAATTTAGTCCGTATAACAACTAATATTTTTTTTCTCTAAAATTGATTTCTATCTCATGATGATTTTCTTGTAGTGTTATAATAAAATCTCTAATGTGTTTATTTATATTATTTAAATTAAATTTTATCATTAATGTATCATATTTAATATGTATAATCATACAAATAAAGTTACATGTATTTTTTTTTACCTTAATATATTTACACTAATAAGTCCGACAATATTCGATATCCAGTATTATAGATAAAGGAGAATAAACAATTTCTATGAAAGAAAAAAAAGAACAGATTTTGATTGTGATCTAACTCAAACAAGAACCATGGTAGGAAGAGGACAAGTTTGACACGCATACACAACATTTTTGCATGTTAATAGGCATTCACATAGAAAGCTGAAGTAAAGAGGAAGCAAGTGGGCTAGGAGGAGCCACATGGCAGCCAACACTGAAGCTGAATTCTGAGAAACCTCTGACCCAAAACCCGAATATGATTTTTCATAGTGCTGTGAATCAGTGTAACAAACCATGTCGTAACATCATGTGGCAGCTCCATTTTCGGCGTTTACCGAGGAATGCCCCTATTGTTTCCTTCAAATCACCATGCATTACCCTTTGGTCTCTCTTCACTCACTCTCACGAACAAACACTAAAATATGTTTTCATTATTGTTATTATTATTGGATATATATTGTAACTACAATTATGTGCAAAACCCATGCCACAAGGTCCTAGACCATGACTCACCTCACATGCTAGTGTACGCCTAAAGTTAAGAAACTGCAAATTTTCCTTAACCCGACATGTCTTTGTTAAAAGTTTCTTTCATATAAAAATTTAGTAACTGTGAAGTTTATTGGGCCTAGGAATGTGAATGTGGATGTGAAGTGCCGTTGTCAGTGCATAAAGCCACTGACAATTGCTTTATTAAATTATTCACCCAGCTCAACATAACGAGGAATGATTTAAAGTCAACCTCTTCTTGCACGTCACCTATGGAAATTTTTGCATAAGTTGATTATTTTGGATTGAACAGTTTGGATAGTAGTGAAATTAGCAACCACTTAAAATAATTATGTGAAAATCTGTTTATGTTTGCACATGTTAGTGCACACTTTGCTTGAAATTTTGTAAACTTATAACGGATTAAAAGTGAAATCAGCTTATATCTCCCCACTGGTTCGGGAAGAAAATGCACTCAAGTAGTCTTATTTGACTCAACGAGTGATAGAATGATCGATAAATCACAAATAAGTTCTATTTATTTCTCTAGTCACATGTTTCAATCACAATTTTATAAGATCAAGACCAAATTAATGTTTCACAAATCGAAATGCAGATAGAATTTGTTGAATCATTCTCCTCTCTCTAGTCACAAACTTCAATTAAAATTTCATAAGGCAAATGTCAGATTGGTGTTTTGGAAAGATTAATCAAAACATACAAAGAGAAAGAGAAATGAGAATGAAGCTATGTTTTTAATGAAAGAGGGAACGAAAGAGAAAAGAAGGTGGGAAGTACGGTACATTATTTAAAAAATGTTGTGAGAAAGTGGTGTGAAGAGAGGATTGAGGTTTATGTGTAGTAGAGAGAATCAGATCCAATAAGGGATATATTAAATGGAAAAAATTTGTGTACACCAAAATTACGGTTACCAAATAGTTTAAAGAGGAATCATCTTTATATATAGATATAAATATTATTAATACTTACATTATTGTTAACAACCTAGAGAATGTTCTTAAGTATATATTTTATCTGAACTATGAAATATATATCAACTTAATCTATTCTCCCTAATCATTATATAGATGTATGTCACCTTAAGTTGGACTTTAAATAAATCAACATCAAATTATGAAATAGTTGTAATTAATAAAATTATATTAAAATAGTTATAACCAACCAACATATTTATAGATGATAAAATTGCCTTTTTTTTAATTATTAGCTAATGATAATTATACTGGTCGGACATGTTTGGGGTCTAGCCCGCACTTTTGCATGTTATTGACTCGATTAACTTAAGAAGGAAAATACTTAGTTCGACCCATAACAATAATGGGCTAACGATGCGTTAAGAAGTCAGTCCAAAAGTTGGCAAAATATATTAAAAAGGCAGCAACAAAAATAAAAATCACTGAATATGTAACTGAATTAGTTAGGTATAAACATTTATCCGACGAAAATAAACAGTTAGAGATAATGTTCTATCCACAGTCCTAAAATAAAGAGATATATTAACAAAGTATCTTTAAGATCGTTTAACTCCTAAAGGGAGGATATATGAGTATTATAAAAGGGCCTCAAGACCCTTAACAAAGGTAAGTGTATTTCATACACTACACTCATACTCATATTTATATGTTCTCACTGACTTGATTGATAACATCTCAAAGCAGCAACAAAAAGAAAAGCCCAAAATCCACCTCCAGGACCAATCCAGATAATAATAATAATAATAAATTAATAATAATTATCTGAACATGTGAAATATAATATATATATATATATATGATATGTGATATTAAATTAGATATTCTCTTTTTATTTAAAATATTTATTTTACTTTAAAAAATATCATTAAATAGAAATTAATTTTATAAATCACAAATAAGTAGTATTATATTGATTAGATTAAATATTATTTTTAAGACTAAACATATTAGTATCTAAAATATTTTTTATTAAAAATAAATTTTATAAACTAATTTTTAAATTAATATCTAATTAGTTATTAATTATTTTAGATTATTAATTGTTTTTGTCAAACATTTTTGTTTAATGGAATCAGTTCATAAGCTTCCAGTTTGCAAGTTTGAACAGTCCTATGAAGTTACCTTTTGCTAACACACTGATTTTTTTTTCTGAAAGACGAATACAAGTTACAAAATTATGCAAGTGTGTTCGTACAACAGTATATTTAATTTTTAACCATATGTTTTTTTATCAGCAATATGTGTGGGAGAAGATACAGATTAATGAAATATAAGGAATGTTCATAGAAGCATCAACAAATAACAAATATAAAAGAGTTGCTGCGTTTGAAAACTTCAATAAGCATTTCTAAAGTCCTCTTTTCTCACTTAAAATGTTGTGTTGCACTTAATTCTTTACATTGTTAGATATAAATGAATAAACAAATATGCATGTGATTTGGCACCAAGAGGTCATGTTTTGAAATGCTTCATTTTTTAGGTGATTCTCAAATGGTCAATTGTTCTCACCTGATCTCATTAATTAGCATATACAAAAATTAATGCTGCAATCTTTGACTAATATTAACTAAAAGATATTCTTTTTCCAAAGAGCAATGATACCACATATTAGCATGCATGAAAGATATGGATATGCTGTGTCAGTGAATAGGAACTTGAAGGAAGGGATTGAAGGAAACCTACAAACCTAAAGTTCAGATGATGATAACCTGGGTTGGTCCAAGTTTTGGGACAAAATTTTGCATTAGAAATAATCAACAACGAACAAAGGGAAATGAAGTAATATATTTTAATCAACAATTGGTTATATTTTAATCAAGTGATATATTTTAATTAATAAAGATATTGTTATGGGAATAAAAGAACTATTATCTTTCTTCTTAGTCGATTGGTCTATTTCTGTCTCTTTTCTTCTCAGAACAGCTTCACAACTCTTCCTTCTCTCTTCTCCTCCTTGTCCTTGTAAACTTCAAGCTCGGATGGTACCTACAAAAGATACTCTGACACTCAAGTGAGATCTCGACATTCAGTGTTCGATGCAATTAATGCGTGATGATGACGTACCTTTTTCTCTTGAAATGTGTAACTATTTTATATAATTATCATAGGTCCTGTTATTGGACCGAATTAAGACTTTTGATCATAATTAAGAGTGTATTACCTAACGTTTAATCGTGATTTGGTCTGGTTGATTGATCTTTTGTTAGAATTAATCATTTTGGTCGTGTTAGTCGGCTCTAGAAGAATACTGAGACCTCTATAGATCGTTCGGACCCGGCCGGTACAGTATGATGACCAATTCTCACTAAAAACTTTATATTATATTATATTATATATATATATATAATTAATGAAAGAATCTTCTTCATAAAATAAACTTAACTTAAATATAAATTGAAAATAAAAATTTATTCACATAATTATTTTTTTCACAATTTAATTCAAATAAAGTAATTTTAATTTCTTTAACTAATTTTCTTTCCTATAAGTAATTCACCTACAAACTCGTCTAAAAGGAAAGTTCTAGGAATGCAAATCTTTCTAGTGTTTACACCTAGAAGGTTGATCCAAATTTTAAAAAATAATGCTGAAATCTTGCCGTTGCAGCTGGTTTTCAATTCAAAAGACAGAAGTTTAGATAGATAGCTCTAGAAAATAAATATTTTTGTATCTCTTTCTAATTTTTCACATTTAATTAAATCACATGCAAAACTTATAATGTCTCTTTAGTTGTTGATTTTTCCTTTTCTTACTAACATTGAGAAAGAATTTAAGTCGGTTTAATGTTGACTAAACCAACAATATTTTTGTAATTAGTGTCAACTTAACTAATACATTTTCATATAATATAAAATTAAATATATATTTTTTAACTTTAAAAAAAAAAAACCTTTTACGTCAAATTTTAAATCGCTGTAATGTTTCTTTATAGTGTTACTTTAGTGAAGGAGCTTCTCCAATCACTTAGAAAATTGGAAAGATGGATCCCACAAAAGTTTTGATCAAACTATTTAGGGTTCTATCAACTATGATTTTCTTGAACAGTTAACAAGTACACAGAATTAATTCCGTATATGGTAGTGGGTAAAGTATGATTTTCAAGTTGGGTCCCATCTTCTTTGCAATTATAATACTACACTGTTAATGGATACCTGCAAATCGCATAGAGCCACACATCTGTGAAAACCATAGTGCATCTAATTCAGATAATAGAACTCAGAATATTAGGGACTGAGTTATCTCCCACTTGCTTATTTCCAGCTATTCTGCTTTTATTCAAACACATATTTTATCCTAATATCATATATTAAGTATTTTTCTTTTCATATATTCTTAATTTTAATTTCAAATATTGTTATTACAATTTATCTTAATATTCCCGAATTGTTCCTGTCTTTTCACTCCACTCACACGGTTCGTTTTGGTGTCCGAGAGAGTGAGATACTCGAAAAGATGTTTCGACACTCAAGTTAGTTGTGATTGTTTTTTAGTAATTTAGTTTACAGATTTAGATAACATCACCTTTCACCTTTACGAACCCCTTATATTTGTATGGTTCTTATATGCTCAGAGAATTACATAGGCTCAATTGTCGCTTAACCACACTTTACAATCCCTAATTAAGATTAACGCGCTTATCCTCATTTATGACATGGACATCACTTTGCTTTTACATCCGTTTGGATATCTGACAACTTGGACGACTACCAGTCTTATTATAAAATGGTCTTTAACCTACTTGAGAGATTGTTTTATTATTATCCAAATTATAAATCAAGCGTTTGACTTTCACCAATTCCAAATATAACAAATATAATTCAGTTTAAAAGTTATATCAAAAACTTATTTTCTTTAGCAATCTCAAATCACTCTTTTTCTTTTTATTCACTACAAAAATCTGGTGATCTAGGAATGGGCCAAAAGTCAACACTAAATAACAAAAGTCCACACAATAACTACTTTAGTGTCAGTTTAACTGTGAAAGAAAAGAAACAAAATGGTTCTACATTTAGGCCAACACTATACAGTGCCGTCTAAGGAAAAAGGAATGTTTTTAAGGTTAACTTTTTGACATCAACAGTTTCATTCACTTACTAATTCAATGTTAATAGCACGGCTTTTGTAGCCACTGTTCAGGAATGATGGTATACAATTTTAAATATATCAACCTATATATTAACCATGTATTATACATGAATATGAAAGGTTATAAGGTTTGTCGTTATAACATGTTTTCAAAATTAAATTGATATAAAAAAATAAACAAATAAATAATCGATTTAATTCAATAAGTATAGAAATAATAGGTTTTAGTACAATAAAAAAATATAAGTATAACAATTTTAATTTTACTTCTACTAATTTTGTTTAAACTCCTTAATGATGGAGGTAATGGAGTATGTATTTAATTTTTTGTAATTGATAGGTGTGTTTATTAAGAAGAAAAAGTAATGTTTGAAGAAAATATTTTGTATCTTCTTTTTCACTTTTTGTAAATTTAAAATGTTTAGTGATTTCTTTCGAGGTAAATGATATATTAGTGTTAATTTTCTTTTAATAACACACATTATAATTATTAAAGACTAAACATATACTCAATTATCTCAATTATTGATGGGTTCAAACAAAACTACGAAACTAAAACTTTTGTACTAAAATTCTTATTATTTTTATTGTACTAAAAATAAAATATGTCAATATTTATTGTATGATAGTTCTATTTATCTAAAAAAAACTTTATCCCACAAAACACATCAGTTAAAACTTTTTTTTCTACTAAGCAAAAACACTTCCTTGAACTCTTTACATTAGCACTTTTTGAAAATAACAAAAAAGGGGAGAAGATTTGCTTATGTTTATGAGATAATGCACATTTTCGTTCTCTAATTCTTTAACTCGGAATGTGTTTCCTATTTTAATTCAGAGGAACTACTTGGAATGTCTTGTGTTTCAACTCATTCACAGTGGTAGACGTTTCCTCCATAATGTGTCCAGTAGACACTTCTAGTACATTGTCTACTCTGTGTAACCACTAAATTGTCTAGTTAGATTATCTACTTTGCCTAAAAGCACAAAATTAGTAGAAATAATAGTTAAGGCCAAAATAAACCTATTTAGATTAATTTTCTTTGCAACAAAGGATTTCTACATGATTTTAGTCCAACATATCTATGATTAAAGCTATTAAGTGTGAGTAAAACTATGCTGATTAATATATACAAGTCTAAACACCCGAGGTATGAGAGATTTTCTAGTGCAAACTATATCACTTGGTTCATCTTTTCATTTGACCTACCTTCTTATTTGGTCAATCCTAATGAATTCCATTCACATTTTTCTTGATTCCTTACTCACTAGTGCAAAAAGAATAAAAGGATACGCTTTATTTAGTGCGGCTTTTGCGCTACCCGCTTTCGTAAAAAACGCGGTGGCATTTTTGAAATTATTTTGATTTACGAATGCGGTTTTACCTTTAACCGCATTCGTAAATCATTTTTTACCTTA
>Ga0123342_1006786_pt1 | contig 15640 bp, 8 predicted proteins | sample Turbeawhitnodule_FD_89960 | JGI IMG/M metagenome (GOLD analysis project Ga0123342, IMG submission 89960) | Root nodule microbial communities of legume samples collected from Mexico - Turtle bean Mexico white nodule | ecosystem: Host-associated > Plants > Roots > Nodule | place: Mexico: Nepantla... | reverse complement strand
TTATAATTATGTCATGTATTTTTTACTTGAAATTAACATGATTACATCATCAATAATAATAAAAATAAATACTAATTTATGTTTATAGATTCAACTTTTATGTTGTTGTAGAGTTTAATTTTTATTTTTATTTTTTTCATTCTTAAAAAAAATAATTTTAAACTAAATAATTTTAATTTATTACTTTTTTATTTTGTAAAAATTCATTTCTTTATTCATTAATTATATTTCTAACTATTTTAAATATTAAAAATATTTATTTTTTAATACATTTAAAATTAAAAATTTTATTTTTAATTTTTTTTGAATTTATTATTTATTTTTTAAATGGTGCTAGATAGGAAAATAAAAAATAAAAGGGTGCTAGATAGAGAAATAAAAAAAAAACGCTAAATAAGAAAAAAAAAGTGTTAGATGAAGAAACAAAAATGTAAATGATACTAAATAAGTAATTGAGGTAATTGAACCATGTACGGTGATCACAATTTCAATGATTTATTTTATATTTTCTATTTTCGCTCATTACCGTTTCAATTATAAGTGACAATAAATAGTAGTTGATCTCACAAACAAATAGTAGTTGATCTCACAAACCTTGCCCTGTTACAATATTTTAATTTGAGATACTTAGGAACATTTTTTGTATGTGAAATATAAAAATCACTTTATATATGTTCTATATAACAAATTCAATAATTGTTTTATTTTACTATTATCATAATTTTTTTTTCAAACTCAATTTAATATTTGCACGTTTTTTTATATGCTATTCATTCTTTTAAAATTGAATTAATATATTTTTCCATTGATGGTAATATCTTATCCTAGTCGCGCGAATAACAAATGATAATTCATTATTTATATTTGAATTTCATATAATAATTTATTTTATAAATATCATTATCTCTCTAAACTTTTTTTTTTCACGTTATTTCTAAAATTCTGAAAATTTTCTTATGTGTATTATTTATATGAGTATATTTTAAATGTTTATTTAGTGCTTATAATTGAATATTTAAGTGAAAATTGATGTTTTAAACCAAATATACTTAGTATTGATGTCATCAACGATGATTATTAGCTTAATTGGATTGTGATGTGTATAAAATAGTAAATCATTAATAAAATAAGATATTAAAATTTCACTATAAACTAAAATTCCAGTTATAAGAAATTATAGAAAGTTCCTTTATCTATACTAATTAGGTGCATATAAGGAAGTACAATAATTATTATAAATTATCCTCAAATCTTAGTCAATTTTCATCTATTTTTTTATAAACATGTTTAATATATATCTTACACAAGTTGTTAAGTGATATATAAAAGTTGTATAAATATAAATGATATAATATTAATAGTATAAACTTGTAAATTTCTAATATTATTTTTTTACATATTGTATGTGTTATGATACAATAAAATATTTTACGTTATTTATTATACTATTTTAAAATACTAAGATATATAGTTAAGTTTTTGTTTGTAAAATATATTTATTTGGAATTACATATTTCAGACTTAAAGTTCGCAAAATTGTTAGTATTTAAATGTGGTGTGTGGAACGTTACACTATGTACCAAAAAAGCAATTTTAAATGTATTTCAAAATATAACTATGCTCTAAATATGCATATATGTGTTTTCTTATTATTTTTCATATCAATACAACGATTTAGCAATATGCAACTTAATATAAAAAAAACTGATTATAAATATATATCATCTTCAAAATCCAAATACATATGCTTTGTTTAACGTTAACTGAATAGTTTAATGTAACTTTTTAATTTATCATTTTTATTATTTTTTTAAAAATCACTTATTAAAAATAACAATATAAATTATTTCTTACAATTATAATGATATTTATATTTTTTATTTGTGTCTTATATGTTTTAATTACAATGTAATTTGCATATTTAAAAGTATTATTTATTCTAGTTTTTAGTCATAAAAAATAATTTTTCACTGTAATACAAGGATAAAATATTAATAAAAAAAACGCAACCTTAAATAAAGTATTATAATTATACTATTTTTTGTGTGTTTTTCATTTTATATTTTGTTTAATTCAATACATTTTCCAAAAATAAACTAATAGTATTTGAATTATACTCCTTCCCATTATTAACCTTTTCTTTTGGGCCTAGTTTTTTCCTCTTAAATGATTTTGAGTATTTAAATGTAATATTTTTTTATTACAAATATGGAAGTGTTATAAATACAATTTAATATAAATCTAAATTTTATAATTTCTGAACGCTCAAAATCAGTACGAGCAATATTACTAAAATACCCTCGTCGAATCTAAATATTACATCATTATTCCTGGATCCAAATCCTCTTCCCAAGTTCGTAATAGTCAGTGTCTGGGACATCCTGAAACGGCAACGTTTTCTGCTCTCCTTCGCGTGCACGCCGGCGTGAGATCCATTCTGCCACCGGCGATCTCACCTCCACCGGCGCTTCCGCGTTCAAATCGATTTAGCATCGTTTATTTGCCAAATTCTGTCCTTCATTCCGTAACACAGGTTCCCCACACTCAGGTACATTCAATTGTGGAACCTTCACTTTTGAATATTTCTCCTAATTCTATGACGTTACTTGTTTCGCATTGAATTCCAATTCCGTTGCACGCATCACAAGGTATTTTAGGAAGAGAATCAAATGTCGCCAAAATTAACTCTGTTTTACGTTTATTACGTAACCTGTTTATTTCTTATGGTGAAAAATCGTGATTAATTCGATTTTATGGGTTTTCATTGTGGAACATTTCAATGTTCAAGTGGAAGTAATTTAAATATTATATTGCTCCATTTGCCTTTGGGATTTGTGATTGAAGCTTTAAATAATACGTGCGTGTGAATGTTTTACGCTTTAATATGTATATCTTTAAGTGATTATGAATCAATACGCGGTTGAAAGTTTGTGTCTGTATTTCGTAACATAGTGGGTTCATCATGGTTATTGACTTTCCAATTGCAGCTTATGCTGGTAAGACTTGTGTTGCAAGAGGTTGATTGCATCGGGTGAAGGGGATACTGGTGGAATGATGGACAGTCACGCGGAAGATTCTGCAAGACCTGAGGAGCATTTTCCTGATGCGGATCATCATTACGACGATGGAAGCAATGGGAATATTCTATTGGAAAATGGATTGTCTGATGGCAATCAAGGTCCTGCTGATACTGACGATCAGCTTCTAGAAATGGCTATGGACCTCAGGTTTCAGAATGACTACTTCAAGTCCCAGTTTGAGGGATTTAAAAATGTAAACAGTGTACATAGTGATTCTAGTATACAGAAAGGAGTTGGTGGCTTAGAAGATACGGATTCTGACATTGTGAAAGAACTAAAGGAAAAAATACAATTGTTAAATAAAGAATTTCTTGAAGAAAAGCAAACAAGAATTGCTTCAGAGGAGGCTTTGAAGCATCTTCAATCGTTATACTCAGAGGCAGAAGCAAAGGGCCAAGAGCTCTCTGAAAAGCTTACAGAAGGTCTGGTTATGATTGTGTTAAACAGCGAGAGTGATTCATCAATTATAAATGAACAAACTTGACTTACTTTACATATTACTGTTTGTATTATTACTTGTTTGGAAGCCAGTTTTGCTTCTAAAACCAATTCCTTCACCTACAGATTCGGTTTTCTTCCTCTTGCAGTTTAAGAATGATATAAATATAAACAATATGTTTAGTGGCTCCTGATATCATACAGGCTAAAGAGAATTAACATTGCTCTAAACGGCTTTATCTTCCGTAGAATGAACCCAGTGCATTACTTTTTCTTGTGTAGCTCAAACAAAGTTGGACCAAGAAACAAAAGAGCGGGATGAGAAATATTCTGAACTTGACTCCAAGTTTAATAGGCTTCACAAGCGAGCAAAACAGCGCATTCAAGAAATTCAAAAGGTGATTCTACATTATTTTCTTCTTTTTAATTTTTTTATGCTGATATTGTGTATATTTTCTAAAATCAGTACTACATTTATCAATCTTTTATCACAAACTGCCGTTCTAGTGGCCATTGTTAAGCTCCTCCCATCCCTCCCTCTAAAATTTGTTCAGTGTAGCCTAATTAATAGTTTGTGTAAATGGTATTACTCTCTTATGATAGAAATTTTGTAACGAGAGTACATTGGCTGTCTTTTAATGATGAACTCTGAACTCCAGAATTCTTATGTAAGCACAATAAGTCAGGAAGTTCTTGTTTAGTGCTTCAGATAAATCCATTGAAACAACTTACATTCTAATGGCACTTCACAGGATTTATTTATGTGTTTAGTCTTACTTGAGAAATTTTGTTCATAGGAAAAAGATGATCTTGAGGCCCGTTTCTCTGAGGTGAATGAAATTGCAGCACGAGCATCATCCCAACAGTTGGCAATGCAACAAGAATTAGAGCGTACTAGGAAGCAAGCAAACGAGGCATTGAAAGCCATGGATGGTGATAGACAACAACTAAGAAGTGCAAACAACAAGTAAGGAAATTGCTTTTCATCATGATGATTGATGAGTACATCCATTAGTTGGAAACTTGTGCATCTTTAGTTTTTTTTCATGAGAAGTTAGTTTCTCAATTATTTGTACTGTAGGAATGATATGAGATATAATAGTTTGTGCTTGTAATAGGTCATCCAAACCTCATTTAAAGGTTATTTGTGCTGCAATGGTCTAAGCACACCAACTTCTACCACCTTTCATTTCACCCCATTTTTTATTCATGCCTGACTGGTTTTACTTTTCATTTTTTAATTATGAAATGCAAAGAAAGGCACACATGCATGGGAGGTAGTGTTTTTTTGTCTTTTGTGTTGGGTTCATTGTTTCATATTGATTAGTTGTTCCATAAGAATGTTTGTTATAAATATACTATAATATGTCATAACTAATGTATGAGACTAGACTCCACTATAGACTGTGGACCTGTATGGAAAGTTTCTCCATAAGAATTTCTAAGAGAGAAAATATAAAGATAAAAGTGAAATTGACTTTTCCATGAGTTAATATTAGTTTATGCACAAATTAAAATAAAATTTTGGAGAAGTTAAAATAAAATTTTGGGAAGTAACATAAGAGAGCTTCTACAAATTAGTTTATGCATAACTAATTTTAACTCAGAAGACAATTTCATTTTCTTTGTATTTTTCTCTCGGAAATCCTAATAGAGAAACTTGTCCAATCAGACCTATGCATATACTCACTCTAACACCCATTTGTAATTATTGATGTAAAAATCTATGTTGCCCAGTCTTCGAGATACCATTGAAGATTTAAGACGTTCATTGCAACCTAAAGAGAGCGCTCTTGAAGTATTGCAACAGTCACTTGCAGAAAAGGAACAGGTACATACTTCATTTTCATTATTGAAATGTTTATTTCATTTTGGATATATATAAACCTAATTAGATATCAGATCTCCTGTATATTTATTCGTGTTCTTTCATGATGTTGTCTGATTATGACTGTTTCATGTGGATGTTTGTGTATGTAACTTAACTTCATTATCTATTTATGGCTGTAAACTAAATAAATGATGCTTTGCATTTGACTTGTTAATATTCTGCAAACTGAATTTTATACCCTAATTGTTTCTCAAGTACCGAATTACATTTAAGCCAAAGTATATTCATATTTGCCTTTTCATTGGATCATATCTCTACCCTATTCCTTTGCATGGTGTTCTGGACCGAGTCCTATTATTGTCACTTTTGTGTATGTTCATTTGGTAGCACATCATTTAAAAGTTGTTATATATAACTATGTTCCTTGAATAAAATTGATTACTCAGATGTTGGAAGATATGAGAGGGTTGCTTCAGGCTGCTGAAGAAAAAAAGCAAGCTGCACTAGTTGAGCTCTCAGCTAAGCATCAAAAGGTATATATGCTCTAGCATTTTTGGCTGACTATTTTCATTTTTTATGTTTTAGGAGGACACCATATTCTAATATATTCTTTTACCCCTCCTCAAATTTATTCTTTTACTGAATAAAATGTTAAATTCTATAATCTGTTCTCTGTATTTAGAATCTAGTTGTGCTTTGGCTTCAACTCAATGGTTTTTGTGTGCAGAATATAGAGAGTTTGGAGGCTCAACTTAATGATGCGTTGTCTGACAGAAGTAAGGCAACTGAATCCATTTCTTCACTGCAGGTGAGTTCAATGATCAGGAGCTTTTTCCATACTCGATTTGTTTCAAGATGGGGAAAAAAGACACTTTTCTGAGTTGGAAATTTGTTTCATGAGCTGGTTGAAGGAGTGTTGATTTCCAAATTTTAACGATTTATTCATATATAGCTGTGTTTTTTAGTTTATGGTTAGTGTTAAATAGTCTGTCCTAAAATGTTATTTTTCTTATTAGCATTAATTACCTAGATATAGCTTTTTCTTGTATGTCTTGGTATTCTTGATGTAATTTTCTTCTTGAACCTCACGGTATTCCTGATGTATTTTCCTCTATAAATAACAAGGATCACCTAAGAGATAATCTATCTCTCAAGCTCTTTTTTTTTCATATATTTCAGTCTTAAGTGTTAGCTATTTTAGTGAGCAGCTTCTTCTGAGTAAATGCCTGCTAGGGCTTAAGGTGACCAGACCATTTATAGGTGGGTTTTGGGATCAGAAACCACCAACCAATCTAATTTTATAAAGGTTAAAGCTTTCTTTTAAGCTGTTACCAGACCTTGAATTAATCTGATTTGGAGACATTTGAGAATGAGCTGCATCAGCTGATGGGTTTCTTATTCTTGGGCATTTCTTACAAATCTGTTTTTATCTAGCATGTATTTTTTGTAGGATATTTAACTCAAATTTAAATTTAACAGTTCTCATAAAATTTTGCGTGCATGTGTAGCACATAATGTCTTGTAGCATATTTAACAAGTTAGATTCTCTCGAAATATTAAGTTTGCAGTCAATGGGCTAGTTCTATAGATAATTAAATGAGTTGTAATAGAAGAATAAAAGTTATTTTCTGGATTGATGAAGTGGTGCTGGTCAGTTCATATATAAGTAAATGTTCTCCTGAACATGTCTGAAGTTTCCAGCTGATGACCTGACCTTGCTCAATCCACTAATGCCTCCAGGTTCTAGTTGCAGAAAAAGAATCCAGAATTGCAGAGATGGAAGCAGCATCAACTGGGGAAGCAGTACGACTCAGGGCAGCGGTGGAAAGTGTGAAAGGAGAGCTTTCTCACCTAAAAGAGGAGCATGTATGATCCTCCTGACTTCTGAATGTGTAAATTAGTTTTCCACTTTTTGTCCATTTCTCTTCCTGTGCTCCCTTTCCCTTAACCAAGAATGTTTGTTATGATTTTATTCATATATCTGACATTGTTTGACGTTTACATTTAAACAATGTACAAAATCAGTTCAATAATGCATAAATTCAATTTTAAAATTAATAGAGAATAAAACATGCGAAAAGTTCATAATATGTGACTTATTTTAGACAATGAAGCTTCTATTTTATTTTGTGTAATGTCTCGTTATTTATTCTGTCTATGTCACTTAGACAACTTGAATCCACTTAGTAACTGACTAAATAACTATTTAGGGGCTTTTTGGTCACTTATTCTACTCATCAATTTTTGTGTCTTGTAGACATGGAAGCATCTAGAATTGTAATTTATTGATCACAATTTTTATGCAAATTCAAAAGATGTATTATTTACTTCAGCGTACATTAATGGATAAATGATTTCCTTAACTAGTTATTTGGGTTGAGCTTTCCACTAAAATTGTGCTTGTACGATCAGGAATGAAGTTGCCCATAGTGCATTGACTTCTCAGAAGTTAGTTAACTGAAACAGTTATTTTAGATGTTCAATCACTTAATTAAATTCATCTATGATTTATCTTTCCGAGTGGTCTTCTATTTTTACATATGTTAATTTAATTGTCATAAATGTTCTTTCCCTTTACAAGTGGGGAAAAAATTGTGGTTTTAACCATCTGGGGTTCCTTTTACTGGAATTGTTTTTGGCCTAGGAAAGGAGGAGTATTTGAAGAGAAATGGGAATGTTTAGTGATGCAAACCCGGTCTTGAATCCCTGAGTGTTTTGGTGTTTATAATTTTGAATGGTTTCTATGGAGGAAATGTGGAAGCTATATGGAGTTATATGTCAAATTAGAAAGGTGAATTTGAGGTGTAGAAGTAGAGGTTTAGAAGAGGTGATGCCAACTTCTAAAGAGTCCTAGGCTAGACACACACAAATTGGTGCTACATAGGGTGAACTTGAGTCAAGTGAAACAACATTTTGGCATAAATTTCTTACTCAATTCAAGTTAAAAGTTACAAGAGAGGAATAGTCCTATTTATAGGAGACTTGGATGTCTAAAAATAAGAATTTTAACCTAAAAACTCTCCATTGACAAGGTGACAAGTGGTGTCACATGTTTCATGTTCATGATCCTCTCATTTGTGTCTTCCTACCATTTGAGAGATTCCTCTCAAATGAGAGGTTGACAAATGTCACCTCTTAATTGGTGGGGAGCCTCTCCATTGAGGAAGAGCCATGTGGACGTTCATGCTTCTCATGCCATACCCATGTTTCACATGCCAAGTGGAGAGTCACATTAGAATACGCACCCACTTTATTACTATACGTACCTACTCTTCTATTAGGCCAAATACAAAGTCCAAAATTGAACCAAGGCCTAATACATGGCCCAAATAAAATCCTAAACTTAATATTAAAGCTTGACCCAAAAAGATATTGACTTGGTCTTTCTGAAGTCAGCTGAGTTCTGGTCTTCTTGTATGTGCTAATAAGTGCTTAACAAAGCTCTAGGTCTTCATTCTCCTTATTCTATGGGTGATGTGGCTGGATGGGTTTCCATCTGGGATGCCTTTTACTGGAATTGGTTTTGGCCTAGGCATAAAGGAGGGGTATTTGAAGAGAAATGGGAATGTTTAGAAATTTGGAGGTTTTTTTGTTTCTGAACTTAATACTGAACTGTTTGGTAATATTGTTGCTTTAATCTTGATCTGTGGTGTGTTCAGGGAAAAGAAAGGGAAAGCTGGGAAACTGCTTCGCAGGCACTTAAAGCAAAACTTGACATTGCAGAGAGCAACTGCATACGTGCAGAAGTTGAAGTAGCCAAAATAAGAAGTACATTTTGATCCTTCTATAAGCTTTATTATTCATTTTAATATGCTTATTTATGCTTTTGACAATTGTCAGGTCAGCTGGAATCAGAGGTATCCGCACAAATGAGGATCCTCAATACGAGAGATGTAGAATTGTTGGCTGCCAAAAAAGAGGTTCTAATTAAACAAATTAAATCAATGCTGATCTATAGCTTGTTCTTGTAGCTTAGAGAGTTTTATTGAGCTTCAGAATATTTTCTTATTTAAATTAGGAAGTATGTTATGTGATAATGTGATGTCATATAGAATTCCTGTTCTACGAGACAATCCTGTTTCTAAGTTGTATCTGGTAATGTTCAGTAATAGTATCTGGATGCAGTTTGAGGTTTTTGTTGGAATGTTTTGTCATAGATTAGACACTACCAGGACAACAAAATAGTTATTACTTTAAAGAATATGATATTTTCATCTCTTTATATTCATAACACTGCAGCCTATAATTGACAAAATAGTGTTATCCCTTGAATGGTTGTTGATTAGTCCCTTGGCAGCAGACATACAAAGACAAGACAAATCATTTACAAAACTACATGTCTGATGTTTGACGTGGGTTTTTGTGCCACTGCAGATCAGCTCTCTAGAGAAGGAATTTTCTTCATACAAAGTTCGTGCACATGCACTTCTTCAAAAGAAAGATGCTGAACTGGCTGCTGCTAAAGATTCTGAACAACTCAAAGCTCTAGAGGAAACTCTGAAAGTACATTTTATCAGTCCTTTGTAGAAGACATTGTTCAAGTAACGTATATAAATCAATCACCATTTACATTCTTAATTTTCTTCAGGAGGTTGAAAATGAAGTATTATCAATAACAGAAGAAAGGGATAAAGTTCTTCAAGATCTTCAATCTGCTCTGGCTAATCATGAGAAAGATCTTGCAGAAAGGTGTCATATATATTGACAATTTTTTATGGGTTTGTTTGCTGATTTTGAATACTAGCTAATTATGAGAATATAATTGAAAGTAAAAGATGAATCACAAGTAACTGATTTTGTGAAAAACTTGCATGTCATTGATTTGTGCTTATGGCTTAGGTAAAAAGTTAGATACACTATTGTAATTCTCCCTTCTTGCTGTTGAGTGTGGAGCAGTCACAATCTCTCATTTTATGATTTTCAGAGACACAACCCTTGAAAATGTCAAGCAACAGATAAGGAGCTTAGAAATAAAGCTTGACTCAGTTAATGCTCAGCACCTAAAAGAGAAAGAGGAATGGGGACTAAGTCTTAAAAATGTAGAAGAAACATGGAGAAGTAATACACTCTGCTACTTGGTTAAATAGTTGCTTATACCTTCTTTAATTCTCATGTATGTATGAATTTGGTATAAGATGTTAATTGAGATCAAACTTTGCAGTCAAATGTGAGGCAATGAAGGCTGAAAATGAAGCAATTGCCACAAAAGATAAGCGAAAGGAATTGGAAGAGCTCAAACAGCGATGTAAAAAACTGAAGGTAATCTGCATATCATTAAACCTGTGCTTGGACTCCCCATTTCCTGTCTCTTGTGCTAATTGAATCTATAAATTTTAGGAAGAGCATGCTTCATTTCATGATCTTGCTGATAGAATGATAGAGGAGAAAGACTATGAAATATCCAGACTTTTAGATGAAAATAAGAATCTTCGTCAGTCTCTTCAATCAAGACCACAAGTATGTTTTTTATCTCCTTTTTCATTATCATGAGATTTAAGAGATTGATCTTGTACTCATTTCATGGTCTGGATATTCATTTTGCTGGTTTCACAATGCTGTCTAATGATGTCAGGTCGATCAAAATGATTATTACACAACAGGTAGTAATTTATTTTTAGTATGAAGTTGTTCCACTTGCAAAGTTTCTTTTAAGCATCTCTTCAATGTTACGAATGTTTTATCATATTGATGGTAAATGCTTTCACAAGTCAAGCATTTAGGGGTGGTGGTGAGTGACATTTATTTCTTCAAATGTTATGTACAGCCTTGCATAAATTGGATTCAACAAATTTAAGCCCCTCAGCTGCAGAACAGCAAATTCTGGTATAGCATTTTCATTCTCAATTTTCAGTTTAAATCATTTATCTCTGTAATATTGTTATTTTTTCACCTTTTTTGGAAGTAGTGCATAGCAATTTGGTCAGATTTGATAGATAATATTTAGTGATCTTACCATCTCTTTATTAGTTTTTTGGAGGGGAGAATGTTCTGGAAGTTGAGGAGAGATTTTTTATTCAAAATATACAAAACTATTTCTTTCAGACTCTATTGCATGTATTTAGTATTTTCTTTAGATTCTATCATTTCATCTGTTTTTCAATAAATATTGTCATAATTTCAGCTTTTGGCTAGACAACAAGCGCAGAGAGAGGAAGAGTTAGCACAGTCACAACGTCATATTTTAGCTCTTCAAGTACGTCTTAACATTTTTAGAACATCTCATATCACCCATCTGGTCATCTCCCTTTCATTTGTAATACAATATAATATAATATAATATAATATTGGTGTTTTAGGAAGAAATTGAGGAGCTTGAACGTGAGAATCGTCTCCACAACCAACAGGTATTTATATGTGCCAAAATTTTGTAATTGTAATTCCATATGAAAAAATGTCATAAATAGCTCCATATCAAATTCAGAGTATTTAGTCTCTGTATTTTCCTTTTCCTCACTCTGTCTCTGATATCCTATAATTTCAGTAGGTCCTTTTTTCAGGGAAAGGTCTTACTATAGTACTTGTTTTTTCTGTTGCTACATCATTTTTTAAATTTGTGACTTCAAAAATAAACAGATAATTGAGCATTCATTAGAACTATTTTATTTTAATTACATGTTTATGGAAACCTAACCTAGCCGAATGGTGTTGAATCATCCATGTAGTCGACCTCTCCAAGCGGGATAACACTTTTGTTGTTTTTGTTTATGAAAATCTAGGCTTATAAATTTCCAAATATTCTATAACTGTAGGAGGCAATGTTAAAGACTGAGTTTCGCAACATGGAAAGATCAAAAAAAAGGGAAGGTGTAGATATGACATATTTGAAGAATGTTATCTTAAAGCTGCTTGAGACTGGTATGAATTTTGAAAACAAAATAAAGTAATCCTTCTTTTTATCTCCTTTATATTTATTAACTAGATTGAGAAGCTATTAATGTTAATAATTTATTTGATCAGGTGAAGTTGAGGTATTGCTTCCAGTTATTGGAATGCTGCTTCAGTTTAGTCCAGAAGAGGTAATTTTGTCATCTTCTATTTTCCATCTTAAGATAAGACTTTATGAAAGTGTGCAAAGTAAAGGGTTGCATTCTCTGTAAAGTGCTTACATCTCAAAAATTAAAATTAAGGGTTTTTTCGTTGGAAATCACTCTACCAAATTCTTTTAGGAGAATGTGCTCTACTGAAACAAAGGCTGATCGATAAAATGGCCTAACAGTTATTTTTCTTAATTATTTTATGATACATCAATTTCTTTTAGTGGCGTAACTTTTTATAAAATCAAAAGTTCTGTTTTTTTAGTAACTGAAAATAAGCAATTTTTTCTGCATCTAATCGTGAGTGCAGATTCAGAAGTGTCAACAGGCATATCACAAATCAACAGAAGTTCCACCAACTCCTGCAAGTGATGCTTCAGGATCTGCCCTATCACTTTTCTCAAGATTCTCATTTTCTTAATGGTTAAATGGAGTGCTGGAGAATTGTTTTGCTGCTGTTAAGCTCTAGGAGTATGTTTATTTACTCATTCTTACCGACAAAGCAGGTTTTGTATCTGTAAATTAAAGAAGAGGGGGGATCAAGGTTACAGCAGCAACTGTTCCATTCAGGCGTTTAGAGGCTGACAAGCTGTAAAGAAATATCACAACACAACTGGGAGGGAGGACTCACGGATGTTCTGCCAGTTATTTAGCTGAAGGTGCAACGACGTAGTTCTTTTTTTACCATTAAATATGTTAAACAAGTATCGCTAGATAACTGTATCATCTCTTTGTATGATTTTTCAATTTGCAATGGCAAAGGAATGAGAAGTATCTTTTTGAGTTCATGCCAAGTTTTTTCGTAAGTACTTTTAGAAGAGAGAACAATAAGAAGAAAAAAAAATGAAATTAAAATTAATTTATGCACATTTAAAACAAGAATTTAATTAAGTTATATAAAAAAAAGTTCCTACCATTTAGTTTTTGTTTATGGAGTAACTTGTTCGTTTTTTTTTTCACTTTTTTCCTTTTAAAAAAAAAACATGAAGTCGTACATAGTTTATAGGCAACAAAACGGGTGAAAGTGTCTCACGTACATAAGCTGCAAGGGCTGTCTTGTACAATAGGATGCTGGTAAGGGGATGGCTGGTTGCTGTTAGAATACTGGAGGAGTTTTTTGTTGTCCTTTATAAAGATGAAGAAAAGAATTCAGGGTACGGTTGCTGTTTTTCTGGTGGTATTGTCATGATTGATTCACCTTTTGAGTGCTATTTGCTCTCTTTTAAGGAAGTGGGTTGTTGGGTTTAGGTGCCCACTAAGTGCTGTTGTTGATTAGTTGTTTTGGGTGCGTTTATGTAGGTTAAGCCATTTTCAGGTTGCTATCTCCATGCTATATGAAGAAGTATCTATATCGTACATAAGCTGCAAAACTCTCACGCAAGCTCGATGCTACATGACAATGATAACTAAAATGCTCAATCAAATAAAAGGTATTTGTTTGTCCTTGCAAGTGATAGTCAATGGTGAGAAGTTAGAGAACATATTCTTCATGTTCAGGATTCAGATTCTCTGTTTTGAAAAATTCCACAACCCCTTTCCCTCCTCCTATTCATTTTCTGACTCAAATAAAAATAAAAGATTGAAGAGCTCCGCTCTAAAAGAAAGAAAAAGAAAAAGAAGTATTAACAGCTAAATCATGGAAAAGCTTATAAGAGTATAGTGGTCACTGGTTTTGTCCATACGTATGTGATAGTGAATTCTATATATAAGAATATTAGTCATTGAATCTTATAATATTTAAGTTTATACTTTATATCGCTTGAAATATAAGGTCCATAGTGAAACTAAATTTAATTCAACATGACTCTAGATCCAGTTAGCCTTAAAAGCTAAACAAAATCATACAAACATCAGCAGCACATTGTTACAGAATTTGGTATCCTGATATAAACTCAATTTCTCCTCTCTAATTCTTAGCCTCAAACCTTGTATACTAATGCTTGTAATAACAGGTGACAGGTGACACTAAAGTTGGATGAAAACATCCACTTAAAAAATCTGTAATTAATTTTTTTGTCTATTCTAATAAATACCCGATAAAATTGTTAACAAAACCTAATTATGAAACTCTTGTTGCTACTCTTTCGAAACTGGCAGAGGGTAGCGACACAAGGGGCAGGTGTGACTGGTGTATAGCCAGCGCACAATACATTTTTTATGAAAGAAGTGATTACATGGCAGTGTGTAGCACTCACCATTCACAACCACTTCTTCCAAGCATACTGAACAATAACACCCACTCTCCACAACCGTAGATTTCTTCACCGACGTTTCAATGGCTTCTGTCGTTGCTGGCACCATTCTCAAAGTAAGCGCCGCAGGGTCTTGCCTTGCCGCAAGCATGCTGTTATCAGCAACATTGATTACAACACACACAGGAATTTCTGGCGGTTGATATTCCGAAGAAGAAGGACCAGCATCATCAACTTGGAAGATATCTCGAACTTCAAAAGCAACCGACTCTACTATGTCCTCAATAGCCTCAGCGCTGAAGAGTCTGTGCGATGATAATGATGATAACAGTGTCCGCAAGAAACATATACCCTCTTGGAAGAAGGTTTGGCTCGGTATGGGAGTAGAAGAGCGATAATGTATTGGAATTCGAGGTTCATTTCGAAGAAAAACTTTGACGGTGAATCTCAAAATAGCAGCAGGATTCAGAGTAGTGGTCTCATTGGAAGCAGATATGGAGATGTTGTAACTCATACGCTCATTCATCCCGAACGTTGTCCTGCTGTAGCTGTAACCTGATCCTGAATATACCATCAACAACATTAAATTTCAAATTATGAGATTGCTAAATCACGATCCATAAACATAAACACTGCTACTTCTCAAACTTACTTGTACTTTCTCCTGATACGTCCATCGCTGAACCTTTCTTTCTGCGCAGGAAAATGATGAAACTTTGCATGTCAAATTGTGTTTATATAAAGAGGGAGATTTGTTTGTTGGAAATAAATGGAAATTTGATCTTTTATCTTTTGATAATGCATCATTTTAGCACTTGATAACTTAACTTCATATTTGTTAATTAGGTTTAAATATTCTTAAGAGATATTCAAGATATTAAAATTCCTTTTAAATCAAACACGTGGAAGATTTTTATGGTTTTAGAAAATTATTTTCTAATCTCTATTTTAGATTTACTTGAATTTCATTTACTTTACATTAGTTGTTACAAAAGATTATGTGTATAATTTGTAGTTGAAAGAGGATTTGTAACTGTTAAGTTGTTGATGTGCCGTTACTTTTAT
>Ga0123342_1006785_pt1 | contig 15640 bp, 6 predicted proteins | sample Turbeawhitnodule_FD_89960 | JGI IMG/M metagenome (GOLD analysis project Ga0123342, IMG submission 89960) | Root nodule microbial communities of legume samples collected from Mexico - Turtle bean Mexico white nodule | ecosystem: Host-associated > Plants > Roots > Nodule | place: Mexico: Nepantla... | reverse complement strand
TATAAAATTTAAAATAAAATAAAATAATTGATTTTTTTAATTATATGAAAAAGACACCTTTAGAATAATTATTGGGTAACCAAACAATGACAACAAAAAGAGATTTACAATATCACAACTTTTTTTTTTTTATTTAAACAAAAAAAAAAAAAAAAAAATGAAATTGATTTTTAAGTTTTTTTTTTTTTTTTATCAAGATCTTTCATTCTTAATACTGATTTTTTTTTTTAAAAACATACATTTAACTAGAGCACAACAAAGTACAATAGGATTAAAAAAAACACTTTTTAAAAAAAAATCTGAAAACTCTTCACTATATTTCTAATTTAAACTCAAACAATAATCTATTAGCAGAAGAAACACAACGAACCCACTACCCACATGTCATCTTAAGGATGAACTGCTCTAGTACCAAATGTAACATCCCTAATTTTTACCCATATATAATAAAATAAAAGTAAAAAAAACACTATCTACTTAACATATGAATATATATATATATATATAATTATCTCATAATTGTATCTAAAAAAATATCCCTCTTCATAGGGATTTTAATATATACATCAAAAGTTTTAAAAACAGAGTATTCAAATTAAAACTATCACATCCTCTAACTGCTCACTTAGGAGTTCTATTACTTGCAATCTCATCTGCTCCCGTGTACAACACGATCATCACATATAAAGAAACAAACACAAACAAATAACAGGGTAAGCTAACTATAACAAAATTTTCTATATAATTTAAATTTAAAATTGATACACAAAATTCATAAATTCTCATACAATTTCTCAAACATTTCACATAATCATCAAGTGTTTATCAAAATTCATAAATAATCTTTCACATGTCAAACTTCTACTGACTCACAAAACATAGACATTTGACTCTACTTCCGGAAGACTCGTGTATTGAAATTAGAATCCTGAGACTTGCACCTGTCATACTACTCGCTGTGAATCCACATAGTCATGCGCATAAACATCTCATTATCTCATCATCTAGTATGACAGGGTAAATTCATATGACTTGAAAGACCAGATTATATTTCAAACCCCAGACAAAGTCATATGAATCTCCATCGACTCTCACCAACTGAATAACTCCATCTATGTGTTTCCATTATATCAGTAGAGTCAGAATGTCTCATTACGGGCCTGACAGATCAATACACCCTAACAAAAATCTTAACACGGTATTTCATTTCCTGAAAATACTATGTCTTGACCACACTTTCACATCGTGTAACACATCAATACACCATTCAATCACACCATATATTTTAAATTTTCTAAACAATCCAAATCTATCTCAAAATTCACTTAAACACATAACTAAGTTCCAAATATATGCTCTCTAAATCAATATCTTCTAAAATCAAACAACCACTTCTCATCAAACATCCCATTTAAGTAATTCAACAAATATTCAAAAATAGTTCAACTCATTTATATTATCATTCAAATACTTTCAATTCTCAATCACAAACACCTTCAACAACTTATTCATCTTAAAATCAATATTAAATATTCAAAATTTAACTATTTCAGTCAATATATTACTTTACTCTTCAAAAGAGACAATCATGGAAGCAAAATCAATTGAAATTGGTGACCACATCACCCCCACATTCAAAATCTTCTAACCTAGGGTTCTATTTAAGAAAAAAAACTAGCTTCCCTTACCTGGACTTGAGCATATGCTCACTAAGAGCTCCAACCCACCAAAAGCTTAAGGATAATCTAACCTACACCACAAAGTCCTGATAAAAAATCTAACTATATCACTAGGACCCTAATCTAACAGAGACTAATTCTGAAGATAAAAATCTCACATGCAAACTTAAACTAAAAGGAAAATGAGCCAAGAATGAACTTATTTTATCTGGGATTTTGATCGAGCAATCTCATAGAGTTCACTTCCAGGAGTCCAATGACAGACTCCGATCATCAAACTGATAAGCGAGGATGTCAAAATCTTAGAGAGAAGGGAGATGAAAGGAAAAAGAAACTTCTAGAGAGATGGTGATTCTTTTAAAATGAAACCTGAATAACTAAATTTCTATTTATATAACTTTTTCCCTTTTAATAATAAAATATTTATGTGTCATTTTAATTGTACCATATCTACTCTAAGACTATTTTTTCTTGGTCCTTACATCACGCCTTCTATTTAACCTAATTGAACTTGGGTTAAGTGTCATCTCGCTTAAGGAAATATTACATTCTTAAGCGAGTTTTACGAGAAAAAAACCCAACTTCACTGGAGTGAACTCGCTTAAGCAAACCTTGCACGAGTCTTTGGAGTGATATTGTTTGGCCGAGTTTGGGTGAATTTTCAATTTTTCAACTTTGTCTTTTCATCTTGTCTTTAACCCATTCTCCTTTAACCCTTTTATCTCCATTTTTTCTTAAAATCCTGAAATTAACACAAATTTACAAATAAATCATTCATTCATATTAGAATCCAAAAATATGTAAAAAATTTAAATTTCTAAATTAAAAATTGAATTATTATTATTTTATGAATCAAAGTTCATAATTATACTTTATTTTAATCTTTTACCTCCTATGATCTGACATATTGATTCAGAACATTATCAAACTTCTTTTGATTAGAATATATTGCGGTAAAATCAAATCAAGATGAGTATTTAATTATACCTTTTGGAGTTAATCATGGACTCAAGTCAAGACATACATGTGAATGTCAGGGTCAAAATCGCACGCAACCAATCTATATTCACACGCAGCAGCACCTGGATCCTACAAACCTAGTCTATCGAAAGTTGAAGGCTTCAAACTAATTAAGCAAAAATCATGCCCTTTATGGAATATACTTTCCCTGAATGTTTTAAAAAATGTATATATACATATACATACAACTCTGACTTGTGTGTATATATATATACACAGGAGAGGAGTATCTGATATTATGAGATGGAGTTAGTGCTGATTGCGTTTGCTGGGTCATGTGTTTTGTGTAATAAAACGACATCATATGAAACCAAAAAAGGTCATATGATTACTCACGTATGATTCAGGTTTAGGATATTTGGGTTGGAGTTAGGACCACATGCAGGGAGAAGACATACACATACATATTGAAGTATGCAACAAAACTGGAAAGCTATATGAATGTACGATTTCTGCTAAAGCCTTTCTCAACAAAGATTGCACGCCAATGCTGCTTCTTAATAACTATCAAGAACACATGCACATGTACCACGGGGTCCCCTGCATAGTTGTAGCCCACTGACTCACATTTATAGTCCCTATTTTGAGTTTGTTTTAGGAAAATGTTTGGTGGACATGCATTGGCCTGTCCACATCCCCATTCAGAAACAAATACAAAAGAGACACAAATCATACTTCTCTCAATTAACATCAACTCATAATAATATATATGCTACCCTTATTTATTGAACTAAATATCACCAAATTTTTAAAAATCTATATTTGCAAGAATTCACATTTCTGTTTCCAAAAAATCACTCCTTATTGACCCTCTTGAATGGATTTGTTGGTGCCAATTTTGTTAAGTTTGTCTTCTTTTTTTTTTTTTCGTGATTCCTTAAAATTATGTCTCTAAATCATCAGTTCTCTTGTCTTTTAAGTGGGGGACAACTAAGGAAAGAGGATGGGTAATTTATCTGAGAAAATGAGGCGCAATCTACTGTTAACACGCTATCAGAATTTACATTAAACTTCTGTAAACTTCACACTAGCAGTGGAAAGTACAGGAGTGTAATCAAGTACTCATAAAACTTTTTTTCAAATATAAAATTAACTTCTCTAAAAGAAATTTAAATAATAATCTGAACTTTCTACCGATACTAGTCTATTTATTTGTGCAAGACAATGACGTGGATCTTTACAAAGAGGCCAAGCCTACTAATTTTCATTACTTTAATCTTTCTTTTGAGTTGTATGATTAAAGGAATAAGATCAAATTATACCTATGTAGAAAAAAGTCACATAAGATGCGATTTTTATAGTTATTAACACAATTCAATAAACTTAATCATGCATACAAATTTATAATCATCCACTAATATCTTATGTCATTAAAAATAGATAAAATAATATATGAATTAATGTATGTATATTGTAGTATTTGCAATTTATTTTGGGGATATTGCATTTTAGAGACTAGTAGCTAGATAGGTGCAAATCTATAGAGTGGAGCATTTGTAGCTGCAGTTAAAGAGGGTACTTAGACATTATAATTACGATAACAAACAAGTTACGCAACTGTTGTCTTAATTTGTTGAAGACGGAGCAGAATGTACACACCCATTTTGCAGCTTTTTCTCCCTTTCAACTTTGAACATATGTTTATATCTTCTTTTGATTTTTTTTATTCTTTTACCTCCATGAAGACGTTGGGATCTCGTCTTTTTGTACTCTGTAATCTATGATAAAAATTTTAAAATAAGATGTAATATTGAACTGAATAATTAAAAATGAATTAATTTGTTTTATTTGTATATAGACCAGTGCAATGATATCAGAGAAGTCTTTTAAATGATCTGCAGTGGGCAATAATTAATAACTGTTGAAATAATCTCAGTCATCATTCTATTCCATTGTGTTCTTTCTTTTTCCCTGTGCTCCATCGCTTCTGTCATGAAACTCCTTTGTTACCATGTGCTTCGGTCTGAAAATTCATTTTGATGGATGATATTGAACTCTAACTATGTAAAGATAACTTAATCCAAAAATTATTAATTAATTAATTATAGTCAATTGTAGATAGTACTAGAAAAGCTTTTTCCCCAAACAATCAGTAACGTAAGTTTTAACTCAAATATGTAATATTGTAATGGCCTTCTTTTTCCCTAAAATTCATTTTCATGATTTTCATTTCAAGAAGTTACAGAATTTGTTTATATATATATATATATATTATTGAGTTGTTAATTTATGTTTTTGGATCATCTTGTGTTTGTTTGGTTGTGCAGAAAATAAAGGAAAAAAACTAATCAAATTTAAAATTTCTGCATGCATTGTTGGTTTAATATTAATGAGTAAGTCAATTAATATATAAAATACATAATCCAGTGCAAAAATATATTAAAGTTGATGTTGAAAAGACATAATTGAATGTTTTTCACAACTCTAATTAGTTAAATTTGTACATATTGTTTTATCATGTATAAGTATTTGCTCTATCAACTGACATTTTATACCAACAATATAAATGAATGTGTAAATAATATTTAGACTCTTTTATATGTTTTGTCAATTGAATATTAATTAAATAAGTGAGCTAGTAATAAAATTAAATCTTCAACTTTTAATGATTTTTAGGAATTTAGAAAACTTGTCTACAAAAATAAAAAAAAACATAGAATAAGTTTTTATCTGATTTTTGGGATATCATTTAACAATAGCGCTCAAGTTCTTAATTCTATAGGTTGAATATATATTATTTGATTAAAAATTTGAATTTGACTAAGTATTTAAATTAACTTACTTTATTCACATATTGATAGTAACACTAGTTGACTAGTTAATTATTTTTTTAATTTAAGACTTGGAAATATTATTAGTAATGGATATATTAACTTAATCTTATATAATATTGTTAATTTATCTTTTTATAAAGAAAATACCTATTAATTAATTAAAAAATATAATATTATAATTAATTTTATTCATATTATATTATTTTATTATGGTTTTCAAACCTAACCACTGAATTCATTTTATTTCATAATTTATTTATTTTTACATTTTTTCCGACTTTAACAAAAAAAATGTATAAATGTAAAACAAAAATTATATGAAAAACTATATTATTTTATTCACTTCTCCTTTTTATTTTATTTTTTTAAGTTTTTATTGTTTCAATAAAATACCGGTTTATTATTTCAATGACAATAATGACAGTTAGACAAAAAAAAACAAAACACAAAGAATAGTAAATAATTAATAACTATATACCACGATTCACTAATTTCCTTCAGTAAAAGAACCAGTTAAAGTTGTTTACAACAAATATCCTGTCCAACTATTTATGAAATAAATATGAAAATAATTAAGTATATAATATTGATATGATATACATTATTTTCTTTAAAATTAACTTATTGTGATGAATTTTTCTATTCTCCCAATATACATATGGAGTTTTCTTTGACAAGACAATGGGACACCCATTTTAAAAAGATATTTATTAAAATGTTTAAAATTATCCTTTCATTTTTTTAATATTTTTTTTATAGGAAAAAAAATTATCCTTTCATATAATAATTTTTATTTTATTTCTTAACAATAATGTCTTAAAGATTTTATTAGTAAAATTATATTTTTCATTGACTATAATATTATGAGATTTTTTTTCATTGACTATAATATTAGATGATAGAATAAAAATTTTAAAGTACAGGCAAAATCAAACTCTCAAAAATATAAAATATTAATGTGAAATTTAAAACAGTATTTATTAAAAATAAAAAAAATGACTCGTAACTAAATATATTTTTGTAAAAAATAATTAATACTTGATATTTTTATAAAAAGTATCTGACATCACTTCTAATTTTATTATTATATCAAGTTCCGGGTTTTGTTAAAAAAATTAAGAAATATAATTAATATTAATACAAGCTTGACTGTGCTTGTTGTTGTGATTATTAATTACTCTTATTATATAAATCTAAAATTCCATAATAAAAATTAATAAAGAATAGAAATGTAAACTTTAGAAATTTAAAGAAGTTACCATTCTTCTGTAATAGTTCTAATCCCTTTATCGATAAAGAAAAGAAAATGAGAAAAAATAGCCAAAATCAGATTACTTTCTCTATGTAACTGCATGAATTTGAAGTAGAAAAAGATATGCTAATGTTAATTATAAAAGGAAGTGGCTAAGATGGGATTGGAGTGGAATAATATTAAATTACTGTCTGTAATATAGCTGAGCTAGGATAAATTAACCTTTATAAGATGTTTTCTTATTGTATAGAATAATTGTAATACTTACAATTTTTTTCTTCTATAAAAAAATAAATGCCATACAATTTTTAAAGTATTAAATGTAATTATTTAAAAAAAATAGAAAGATTTGGAAGATAAAAGTTTAAGAGGATATAATACTGAATATATATACAACCTTATGTTATCCTGTGATGTTCCTTAATAAACAATGCATTAAATAAAAAGGCAAATGGTGTCTTAAGAATATTAAGATGACCTAACTGCTGTAAGAAGTTTGTTTTTTGTTTTTTAAATGAGAGTAGTGCAGATAAATTTTAAACTTTCATTTATCTACAGATTTCTAATAATTTATAAAAAAAACCAACAAATTAACTCATTTTAAATCATTTAAGCTTAATAATTAATAAAAAAAAAGCGTGGTGCATGAACAACAGATATTGGTTTCTTGAGAGATTTCTAAAAAATAATGTAAAAATTGACAATATTCTTATACATATAATAAGAAAACATTGAAGGTATAGCCTTCTTTTGTTTTTAGACTTAGGAGTGAATGGAAGATAGGGGTAAAAAAATATTATTGACATGTTAAAAGAAAAATAAATAAATAAGATATGTATGATAAGAATTCACATTATATATGTAATCCAAGTAAGTGAAACATATATTAATTAGGTTCCATATTTCATAATCATAAAAGTTTGGTAGCATTTAAACTCTTAGAATTAGAAACATTTGGAAGTTTAATTCTTCTTTATATTTACATGATGAAGTTTGGTACAAATAAATATATATAGATAGAAAGGCAGGTGCAATTATATATAATATATCATTAATGAAGCAAAATTAATATACTGAGAATGGGAAATTTGCAGTTTTGTGTAAACAGAAAGGTGTGATCACAGTGTAGATAATATATATTACTAGGTTTACTTAAGAGGTGAAGAATGGTGGAAAATAATCCCCACGGAGATGTATGCCCAGACAGACATATGTATGTACTTAGACAACTCTAAAATAGAAAATGACACTTCACTGCAACCTTTTTCAGTGTCTTACTCCAAAACCCTAGTCTCCTCCCATAATTACTGCCAATATTTCTCTAAAAATTAATACCAACTTACATTTTTTCTTTTTTCCTTTTGAAAAATTTACATGTGGTGCCTCTCTCCTTCTTTCCCATCCCTACCCATGCCTTGTTCTTCCCTCCATGTGCACCTTCAGTCACAAAACAATCACACACAGAAGAAATCAATCAACCAAGAAAAACAACAAAACAAAATTGAACCCAAAACAAAACCCACAAGCCCATCAGCTAGTTCAGAGCTGGACATGGTAGTGGTATCATATCACAAACATCTACAAATAATATCACTCTCGATCTCCTCCACACACACACTGCGGAGAAAGAGATCAGCGAAACAACAATTGATACTTCAGTGACTTTACTTTCTCTTCTCACTTGATAATACCACTATATATGGTTGTGGTTTAAGCTATATATTTATATTTCTGAGTTTCTAGGGGCAAGATTTATGAGGTTTGTGTTGGCTTGTGCCCGAGACGGAGCTCTAGATCAAGCTCTTCCAGGTGGCCGGTAGCAAAAGAGGAAGAAGTTGCCGATTGTTCCACTTTGCTAGAGTTATTATAGCAGAAAGAGGAAACGGTAGCAGGGTTGATCCCAGTTGATGGTGCACTGGGAAAATTAAAGGAAGTTTGCATCAGGAAATTGTTTGAAGGATAGGAGGAGATAGAGAGAAAAGTGGATGGAGAGGGGGAAGAAGAAGGGCCATTAGAAGTGGGGGAATTAGGGAAGGGTGGTGCACTAGGGCTTGATGGCAAGTGGTAGAGGAGGCATAACCCAGCATTTGCAACAAGGTCTTGAGGAGGGATGTTGATGTAGGGTGAAGAAGTGGGAAGAGAAGAGGTGGTGGTGGTGGTGGAGGAGGAGGAAGGAGGGGGTTGGTGGAGGCGTGCACGGTCGCGGCGGTGGACGTTCATGTGGCCGCCGAGAGCTTGGGCGGAGCGGAACTCCCTTCTGCAGTAGGTGCAGGTGTAGGACCGTGGAGGCCATGTGGTTCCCATGATGTTCCTTGTGTCTTCTGCAAAAGCTCTGACCTCCCACGAATCATCATCATCTTCTTGCTGCTGCAGTTGTTCCCTAGGATTCCACATCCAAGAGGAAGTGGTGGTGGTGGTGGTGGTGTTAGGGTTTGGTTGAGTTTGTTGGTTTTTGAGGTGTTGGGATTGTGATAATTTTTGGATCTGGGTCATGGAGACTAGGCCAATCTCTGCAGCCATGGTACAGACACTGACATTTAAGATAGATAGAAAGATAAAGAGCTGGACAGGGAATGGAGATGAAATTTGAGCAAAATTAAAAGCAAATTAAAATGGTTAAATAGGGGAATGAGGTAATTAAGCAGCTGGGTCAGGACAAAACTAAGCTTTAAAACATCAAATCGAAAGTATCACCAATGTTTGAAGTAAGCAGTTGGAACATAGTGAGATTGACATTGTAGCAGTAGATTAATTTATTATTGTCCACACAACTGGTTTTTACCTTTGCTATGGACAATTTCTATTCCTTTGGCATCTACGCCACACAAATATCTCAAAAGCTCTTTTAATCTTTAATCCTTTTCCCTCCCACACTGTTTGTCTCAGATGCTAACCAACACATATGTAACTTCGCGTCATAACTTCAAATTCTTACAAACATATCAAACTATACCACGGAAACCAGAACACAAATAGACCAGATCTTGTTTTTTTTTATGGGTTTTAACTTTTATGCAACTTTTTATACAGAGGACTAATAAATAGCCATGGTTACAAATGTTTTTAAATAATCCATAAAAATTAATAAATTTATTTTTCATGTTAAATTGAAACTTTAAAATTGCATTTTTCAATTAAAATATCATTTATGTTGAAAGATATACATAGGTCATATTAAGGTCATGTTAGTCCAAAGACTGCCGTCTTTATATTAAAAAATTAAAAATTAAAAGAAAATATATCATTTTAATCTTTATCTTAAGAAAATATTCAATCAATGAAAAATAAATTATTTGACATTTTTAATTTTTCAGACAAAAAAAATATAACCAGTCATAATTTCTTAAGGATATGTTGTACTTGTGACAACAAGTTGTCAATTAAAATTTAAAATAGTTTTCTACCAATCATTTTATAAAAAAAATTACTATTAATGAATATAACTTCATATTAATTTATTTTTAAAAAACAATTAAGGCGGTAAAACATTTGAATGAAAAACAATGGAAAATTTAGATTGTTATTATATATTTTTGAATTTTGAATTGTAAATTAAGTGTTCAAAATAGTTCTATATATACAATACTTTAAATTAATAATATTTTTTATCTGAAATTTAATGATGCGTTACTGTCACATTCTTTACATTGATTTTAACAACGTCATTACAAGAATGTGAGTCTTCCAACACATCATCAAAGTATCAAAGTGACGCAATTTATTCCTTAGTCACACAACACAAACACATCTTCAATAAAATCCCAAACATATATACTTTACAGCTAAAAACACAAATAATACATAACCACGACCAGGTAACTTTACTTTCAATTACTTAGACTTAATAATTTGATTAATTCCAAAAAATTCTAATAAATCCCACGAGTTAGAATAAGCACTACTTAATCTTTTACCAGTCATACAGATGAATGAATTAGTAACACAGCTTATAAAAAACAAATCAACAATGAACAATATGATTTATGAAGAGGGTACTTTTGGTTGCATGTAGCTAAACCAGAAAATGCTAAGATTGCATATTGCCTTTATTCGACATCACATAATCAAATCCCAAACAACAACTGAGACATTCCATCCAAATCTCACAAAATATATATATCTTGCATTGAGAAAGAGGCATGAACTAAACTTTTTCGCCGCTCTGACATGCATAAGATTTTGCTGATGTAGTTGTATTGTAGCTCTCTCCTTTTCAGGAGAATTTAATTATTAGTTATTAGTTTACTTTCTTATAACCAATCTTTTACAAAGTAATCAAATTCATGATGATAATCTTAAATCTAAATCACATCTCATATTGGAGAGGATATACCTTCTGAGTGAAAACGTTAGTGTTCAGAGGTATGGGCTTTTCCCACTTCCAATGTCATAGTTGGTTTCTCTAATCACTTAAAATCAACAACCATCACAACCCCTTAATTGATGCTATGTATGTTCTATATGTTGTAAACTCTGAGATATGATCTAAAGTTGAAAACTATGTCAGCAATCTACGAACCATGCCAAAGCTTAATCTATTTACCATCATTACCATCACTCGCCATTTTCATTTTTTATTTTTTTATCTGCAAATATTCACCATGTATTTACCATATTCATCATTCACCATCACTGGTGCTTGAAACCTCAATGTTGTATGAGGTATTTGAAAGATTAATATTTAGTGTTTCTTGTGTATACTTATCCAGGTTTGGAAGGTATTGTGTGTTTGTGCAGGTTGTCTTGGTCATTTCAATTTGGCAGGGTTGGACTGATGTATTTGTTCTGGACTGCGGTAAATGAAGTGTTTTTTATGTATGCTTATCGGTTTGGTGTTGAAATCTTTATGGTGTTTGAGTTGTGGCAAATGAATATGTGTCGTTTTTTGTTACTGTTGTGTCCAGGTTGGGAAGTTGTTGTGTGCCTTTTGCAGGTAATCTCTTATTGATGTACCCTCCTCGTAGGATCGGTTTGTTGATGTTAGCAGTTATTTGGCACAATTCAGCTTGCTACAAAGATATGGCTTAGTTGTTGCATGTTGTGTCTTGTATTGGTTTGTCGAGTTTGGCACTTGATTATGGTACTTCAGCCTGATTGCAAAGACCCTTTTTAGTTGTTGGATGTATGTCCTTGATTGAGGGTGTGACCTCTTTGGGGAGTTGATGTAACTGTATTTGTTGGATTTCTATATCTTGTACTGGGTTTTTATCTTGATTTGTAGTGCAATGTTGTTGGATCCTTAGTTGGTAGGGTGCTAAAAAACTTGTTTTTGGAGTTTTGTATAAGGGTTGGAACACCCCTGAAGTGTCTCATTTTATTTTATTTATTTTTTGCTGATAAAAAAAACTAATATCTGTAATTTGTTTGTAGTAAAATAAAATAAAATATTTTAAATAAGATGATGCATTCTAAAAATACTTAATTCCATTATAAGTCTGCCTAAGAAAGCAATTATTTCATAAACACAATGTTCACAAACAAAACGTTTATAAATTTTACTATAGATTTTTTATTATTATTATTTTAATATATACATCTTTAATTTTTTTTATTAAATATGTTTTTTTTTACTTTATTGTGGAATTGATTCTCTAATTAAATTAATACTAGTAGTAAAAAGACTATTATAATGAATACATATAAACTGATGTAAATATTTTAATATTATAATAAAACACACACTAAAAATTCGTTTATTACTTAAAAAAAATATTAACGAGTCATTTCAATAACTTTTTTTTACAACTAATCAAGAAATCTAAAGTTCAAAAATAGTAAATAAAATAATTTAAAAATATTATCTATATATATAACCCAATTTATTTTACTTATATGTGTCCATGCAGTGTACTGTGTGCATGCAAGTTTTGCTAAACTATGTGCTGTGCTGCTATGACTTTGGTGAGACACAAAATTGATACTTGACAGCCTTTAAAACATTAAAATAATTAGGAAACATAAGCCTTATTTATGTACTATATTTTCTTGTTCAGTTTCTTATTTAATAAAAAAACCTGATATTATAAAAGTCAGGGAGCTTTTTGGTCTGCTTGTCTTTATATATGAAGGAATAAAGTAAATGAACTGTTTTATAAAATAATTAAAGAGCAACACTAATGCTCTCTTTTGTAGGTTTTTCCTTGTCAACACGCAACTGCCCCAGCAGAAAAACCTTTAAGGATTGAAATCAAAAGTTATGTATAACACACTTGAAATTAATGAAGAAATTAACATTTCCTGAGAGGAACACATAGCTTTCTTCGCCTACGAACAAACCAAGAAACACCTTCCATACGTTGTAGTGTCATTGTTCATGTCGTCCCACTAGTTCATGCCACTAAATTCCCAGACAGACATGAAACCTCTTTGCACTAGAACTCAATATGTTACGTTCTAATTAAATAAACAATTGCATATCCTACTTGTTTAAGAAGTATAACGCTACGTTTATAATGCATTTCAAAGCAAGGTTCAATTTCTGTCACTGTCTGAGTCTAGTGAGTAACGAATTGTTTGGGTATTTGAATTAAAAAAACCATGTCAGTCTTTATCGGATTATTAGCCTTATCATTCCAAAAGTATATTCCTCGTGGCTGGTGTCATTAATTCCCAGCTCCCATCTTGTTTTGCACTTCGATGAGTATGTGATATCATATTACTAATCCAATAAAAGACAATGATAAAGGTCACTCAGAAAGAAGACAAAAAGGAGAAGAAAGGGAACAATTCTTGGAAAGTTGCATGACAACAAATCTTGCATACGTCTCTGTCAAATTAATTTACTAATCTATGGTAAAGAATAATTCCAAACTAATCTTGCACCCTGTTAACATATTATGACTTCATCTTTAAACTGATTTTTTCTCTCCAATTTATCACAATCGATACTATTATTTTTTCTGCTGAAATTTCTGTTGATAAAAGCTTTTCGTAGCTGCAATGTTTTTTCTGATCTAATTAGGCATTGTTTTGGTTGCATTGCTGGATGTAATTATCTATCATTATACTGTCTCAAGCAACAAAGTCTTTTTTTTTAATAGAGTTCGCTCTTAAATACTCAATTAATTTAATTCTTTTTTATTAATAAAAAAACAATATTGTTCCTGTATATTTCTCTTCCTGTTAAATTACAATCGTGTGATATTTTCTCTGATTCATAATTAGGGTGTGTAAAATGTTTAAAAATAAGTAGAAACAAAAGAAAATTAAAAACAAAATTAATATTTAACTCCAAAAGTTACCCGAATGAAGTAAGACAATGTCTCCCGTTTTCTCCTAAATTTTTAAATAAATAAAAAATGAGTGAGCAGCTGAAGTAGTTTTTCCTTGACTGTTCTTGTCAAGAACACGTTTGGTTTCATAAGAAAAAGACATTTGGGTGTCATAGAACGCAAAGTGCTCGATGGATCAACAGAATAGAAGCTGCTATTTGGGAACGAAAGACTGTTGGGATGAACATGTACATCTTTCTTCTTCTCTCATTTCTCAGATTAATTTTGAGAAAAAAGAGATTGTTGGAAATTCTGTTTTTTAACTGCAAATAAATGCACATGATATTTTATTATTTTGTTTTAATTCTGTTTTAATTGTTAATTTAATATTTTTAGATAACTGCTCATAAAATTAGTTAAGAATTTGTTACCGCAAGTCCTACAAATGTAATTGTTAGCAAAGATAATAAAATATCTTTATCTGATTTATTCTAAAAAACTAACAATTGGTATCATAGCTCTCTTCTTGAGAGATTTGTGAGGTTAGTAGTGTGCATCAATGGAAGGAGGTTTCAATTTTTCAACAATGGCATCACCTGTATTTGATGGAGACAATTATCAAATGTGGGTTGTTCGTATGGAGACCTACCTAGAAGCATTGAATTTATGGGAAGCTGTAGAAGAGGAAATTCAGTCCCTTCCAGAAAACCCTACTGTGGCACAAATAAAATCACCCGAAGGAAAAGAAGATGAAAAGATCAAAGGCAAAAGCATGTCTATTTGCAGCTGTATCTCCTATGGTATTCACAAGGATAATGTCCTTGAAGTCAACAAAAGAAATCTGGGATTACCTCAAGGCTGAATATGAAGGTGATGAGAGGATCCATGGAATGCAAGTGCTGAATCTAATCAAGGAGTTTGAACTGCAGAGAATGGAGGAATCAAAATCCGTAAAAGAGTACTCTTACAGACTTCTAAGCATTGCCAACAAAGTGAGGTTGCTGGGATCTGTGTTAAAAGATTCAAGAATTGTGGAAAAACTACTTGTAATGGTTCTAGAGAGGTATGAAGCCACCATAACAACCCTAGAGAACACAAAGGAAGGTTCATTTGTGTGTGAAACTGTTTGACTTTTTTCCTTGGTGAATACTCATCCGTTTGACGTGAAATTTGTGGCGTTTTGTCCAAAATTCAATCCAGATTCTTAGGTAGAATTTCAGGAAAAAACTATTACGGGACAAATTTTGTGAAAAACCAAGGCTATCCTCTAGCAAAATTTGTGAAATTTCGTCCTACATTCTGCAATTTTATTCTGTGTTGAAAATTGCGTTGAAAAACTCACACAAGTACTTTCATGTGCTGTTTGCACCCTGCGAAGGAGGCACGTCCATAAACAAATCACAAAAAGGAGATATAGGGAAGAAAAGTCAGAACATTTTGTTTTCGGAAAACCGGTTTTGTTCCATCTCGGTCTGGGACTTACTACGCCCTATTCCTTGGGTCTTTTGGTCTGAAAATTTTACCAGACATTCTTCATTGTGTGTATTGAGTTTTGGCTGAGATTTGAGCCCCAAATTCGTCCCACAAGATTTTCAACAAATTTTTTATTCATCACTGCCAGGATTGAAAGGAAGGTTTGTTTGTGTGTGAAACTGTTTGACTTTTTCCCTAGGTGAATACTCATCCGTTTGACGTGAAATTTGT